>JACCDR011318704.1_pt1 | contig 15753 bp, 16 predicted proteins | sample 7446431 | NCBI WGS metagenome assembly JACCDR01 (sample SAMN15323443, study PRJNA562643) | freshwater metagenome | isolation source: river surface water | place: USA:Blue River Watershed | collected 2017-08-17 | reverse complement strand
TTGATGAACGCCTTGGCCTGCGCCTTGTCGTCGTCATTGTCGATCTTGTCGGTCTTCTTCAACTGCGATTCGAAGAAGGCCAGCATCTTCGTGCGGATGTTGGCATAGTTGACCACATCGGGCAGACGCTCGGCACCCTCACGCTGCCACCAGTTGTTCGCGCGGATACCGTCGACGTTGAAGGGATTGTAAGCCGTGTTCGGCTTGGTTCCCGCCTTGTCGAAGAAGGGCTGGCGCAGGCTGGCCTTGAAGTTGCCTTCCTTGTCACGGTGGACGTTGATGGGCGAATACTGGCTGAAGTGGTCAACAACCAACTGTCGACGGTTGGATTGCGGCATCGCATCGAGCAGACGCGCTGCACCGGTGCAATCACCGTAGTCGTTGGCATGGATGACGATTGCCACCATCGCTGCCTGCACAAGATTGTTATACTTGTCGGCATTGGTCTTAACCTGCTTGATAAGCTTGTTAATGTTGGCGCTCGAAGTCTTCACATTGATATCAGTCATTTTGGTATACTCCTAATCCAAAGGCGGATTGTCTTTGAGTGGCCGTGTAACAGGACACGACCCCTGCGATGCGACATTGCATCGAACAATCCCCACCATTGCTAGCAGGGATTGGCCATTGTCATGTCACGCGGTCAGAAGATTGCCGTGTTCGTCACACTTCGGAAACATCACATCGATAATGTCCATGATTTTCATACCCTTAGCCCATGTCAGGCTAGCGGCATAGACGCGCTGGATGTTGTCATGCACCCACTTTTCATCATATGCGATGGACGAACCCATGCCTTGCGACACGGTAATGAGATATTCACGAAGGCTGAACATATTAATTCTCCCTGACAATTCTCTCTAACTTAACGATTGTTTCGTAATTTTCCCGTAAGCGTTTGTCGGTGATTGCCCACGCTTTGTCGGCAACAGTTGAACCCACCGGTTTTTGTAGCAGCCTGTTAGCTTCTTTTCGCAAGGCCCTGTTTTCATTTAACAACATGGCCCGCAACTTGATTGCTTCTTTAGTTGTCAACATGGCTATCTCCAAAGTTGCGCAAACCCATGCCTATAGACATAGGTTAACGTAACCGCGCCCTAGCAATCGCTGGAACCCGTAGGTTATGAATTGAACAAGGGCGCATTAGCGGCCACGCCTAGTGGACGTGACCTGTTACGTTTTTGCATATTTGTGAAACACAAGCCGCTCTTAGCTTGCAAGGGAAGGCGCTCCGCGCGCCGGTTAATCCGTCACATATCCGTAACCTTCCCCTCGCCCCCAATACATACTTATCCCCAACGGGACAGCCGCGCATTAGACGCATAGGCTCTAAGCCAAACAGATAGGTTTCTTTGTCTGTAGCGACCGCCTATCTGTAACTTTCCATCGCGCCAGCGGAATTGTCAGTCCCGCTAGTGATGTGTCCGCTAACCCTAGTCCGCCTGTCGGCTCGCCAAGGCGCTAACTATTCCCGTTGCATTACGTCTCACGACGTTACGCTAGGGCGCGCTTCTATAGGTTAGGCTTAGAGTAAGAGGGCGACTAGTCCAGCACGAAGCCTCGCATCGCGCCCTCCCTTCTAAGGAATATCACTTGGCCGTATAAGCCTTGCCTCGCAACATAGCGCCAATTTCATGACTGGCATTAGTGCTAGGGCCGAAGTTGCGCTCCACCATAGCGAAGCTAGAGGGGCCGTAGTTATACACCCGCTCACGCGGTTTGCTTAGGTTGGCTTGCATCCTCTTGCGATTATCCACGGCCCGCGATATTTCAGCGAGGCGGATAGTCCGCTCAAGGTTAGCAGCCTTCGCACGTTTGCGCCGTTCATTGCGCGTTGCCATGTTGCTTTCCTTTCCTATAGGTGACCTTAAACACTCCCCAAAAGCGAGGATGTTACCGGCTATGTGGTTTCATCGGGGTTCGGGTGGAACATCCGTTCGCCCTTCCGATGTCCCCTTATAGCAACCCCTCTCCCTGGTGTCCATACCTAATGTTTCGTCAAATGCAGAAAGTTGGCAATATTCTTGCGAAGTTCATGGAAAGTTGGCAATGAATGGATAGTTGGGAGTAATATTGTTGCTGAACACGTCGGCGTCGCTTGCTAGGATTGGGTCGTTAGTTGCTCTACATTGATACATCGTTGCGCACCATATTGAATTACTGATGGATAGTTGCGTAGGTGTGTAATTATATTACTCTACGAGGGGGCGTGGCGACATGATATTGCTTGGCCGAGACACTAAGTTGCTGTATTTTGTAATATTGTTGCGGGGGGAGGGGGTAAAATTGCGTGGGCGTATGTGCGTGGGAAGGGCACCCTCATGGATTATATAAAAAATTAGGGGGGTGAATCTACCAGAAACATGACAAGTAGATATACAATATAACTATTGACTTCTAGAAGTGGCTCCCGATGGTCGCCAGAGATGTCTCCCAGACTCGCCCCAAGGACCTCCCAGCGTCCCGCCTAGGCACAAACAAAAAGGCCCTACGAGGATGGACTCCCCGAGGACCTTACTAACATACTTATTATATGTGGTGATGATTTGTTGTTGTTAAAGGGGTACCCTATTAACCCCCCCTAACAAGGATATTATAACATATTTTAGTGATTTTGTCAATATAAAAATAAAATATTTGCTATTGTGCATTTTTTTCTTGACATTAGCACCATTTTATGCTATAATACGCAGTATAGAGGAATGGAGTTTATTTTATTTATGCCTATGCCTTATAAAGGTGGCCGGGCCGCCGCCCAAAAGAGATACAACTCGAAGCCCGAACAAGTTAAGAACCGTACCAGTCGAAATGCCGCAAGAGCCAAAATGCAGGCTGCTGGGAAAGTTCGTAAGGGTGACGGCAAGGATGTCGCCCACAAGAACAACAACCCTAAGGACAACAGCAAGGGCAATCTAGCTGTACAGTCCAAGAGCAAGAATCGCTCCCATAAGATGATGAGGAAGTAACAATAGTGACTACTCGTACGACTCACTCTAAGGCTCTCAAGGAAGCCATTGCCAACAACGATGGTGCGGCAGTTCTTGAGCACATGCCTGACCGGATGAAGGCTTTCTGCTACGAGTACCTCAAGGACCTCAACGCTACTCAAGCAGTTCTTCGGGCGGGCTACGACACTGTCCACCCTAATCGTATTGGTACGCAGCTTAAGAACAAGCCAGCCGTTAACATTGCTCTGGACTACCTGCAAAAGGATCGGGAGCAAAAGCTAAAGGTTGATGCCACCTTCGTTCTGGACAAGATCATCAAGAGTATTGATCGTGCCGAGAAGAAGGGCAACGAGGCTGCGGTACTACGTGGTGCCGAACTACTCGCCAAGCACCTTGGTATGTTTGTTGATCGTCAAGAAATTAGCGGTCCAAACGGTGACGCCATTCGAGTGCAAGAAGAGCAGATTCGTCAAACCGCAGAAGACTTCAAATCAAAGATTCTCACCTTGTCTAGAAAGAGTAATCTTAAACTGGTAGAAGAACACGACCATGACGACGAGGACGAACGAGAATAAGAGTCCGGCAGAACTCTTTGCAGAAATGCCTGAAGAAGAGCGCAATAAGCTCATCGAGGGTATGACTAACGAAGAGCTTGCTGCCCTCCGCTGGGATTGGTCCTTCTGGGCCCGTCCTAACCAGATCGCTCCTGAGGGTGACTGGAATACTTGGATGGTCCTAGCGGGCCGTGGCTTTGGGAAGACCCGTATGGGGTCTGAGTGGATCAGGGAACTCGCCCACAAATACCCAGGATGCCGTATTGCTCTGGTCGCTGAGACGGCTGCTGATGCCAGAGACGTTATGATTAAGGGGGATTCCGGCCTGTTGTCGGTTGACCCAACCTTGAGCGAAGACTCTTGGTCGCCTACGAATCGGTGCCTTACGTGGCCCAATGGTTCGAAGGCATACACTTATAATGGTACCACGCCTGACCAGCTTCGCGGTCCTCAGCATCACTTTGCTTGGGTCGACGAGCTTGCTAAGTTCGAGTACATGCAAGACGCATGGGACCAGCTAATGTTTGGTCTGCGTCTTGGTGAACACCCTCGAGTGCTGGTCACTACAACTCCTCGTCCTCTGCCGCTTATCAAGAAGCTGGTAGAATCGGAGGACTCTGTAGTTACGCGTGGTGCCACGTTGGATAATGCTGGCAACCTTGCTAGTTCTACTGTCAAGGCCCTCTACGATCGCTACTCGGGCACTCGCCTTGGTCGTCAGGAACTTGATGGTGAAATTCTAAACGATATTCCTGGCGCCTTGTGGAGCCGTGAATTAATCGACGAAGCACGAGTTAAAGAAGTACCCGAAGACCTCGAACGTGTCTTTGTGGCTGTTGACCCTGCGACGAGTTCTGAGGAAAGAGCGGACGAGCATGGGATTGTCGTTGTGGGCTTGGCTCGTGACGAGGAAGGATACGCCCGTGGTTATGTACTCGAAGATGCTACCTGTAAAGGATCTCCTGAGGACTGGGCACGAGTTGTGGTCAAGATGTACCGCAAGTGGGAAGCCGATAAGGTTATCGCCGAAAAGAATCAGGGTGGAGAAATGGTTGCGAGCGTCCTTAAGGCTCAAGATCGCACTCTTCCGATTAAGCTTGTTCACGCTACTCGTGGCAAGGTAGTTAGAGCAGAACCGATCAGCGCCCTCTACGAACAGAAGAGGATTCATCATGTCGGTAACCACGATCTTCTCGAAGATCAAATGTGTACCTTCTCTGTGGATCAAGTCCGTAACAGTTCTACCGGCTCACCTGACCGTGTTGATGCACTTGTTTGGGGTCTGACTGAACTGTTCGAAAAGATCGCAGGTCGACCGACTCGTAAATCGAAAACAACCGAAGCTTCCATCAGGGGGCCTAAAATGGCTGCTTGGTCAGACACCAGTAGCTCTCGAACAGCATGGATGGCTAATTAACTATGGAATCAATCGTTCAAGACATTGACGAGCGTAAGAAGGGCGAAAAGGAAGAGGGTACTATCCTCGACCGCCTCTACCATGAGGCCGTAATTTCTCCTAACTACGTTCCAGAGGGCTTCGAGAGTGCTGAGGCATTCCTTGAAGATATGCGTCACCAATACGATGCTGACGTAGAGGCTGATCGGGTTAACCGAGAAGAAGCTCTCGAAGATAAGAAGTTTGCAGCAGGGGAACAGTGGGACCCTCGGGTTCTACGTGAGCGTGAAGACCTTCCCTGCCTTGTCATTAACAACATTCCCCAGTTCACTGCCCAGCAGGTCGGTGACTGGATTCAGTCTCGTAAGGCAATCAAGATCGTTCCGTCGAATGACGAAGATCAAGATCAAGCCGAGATTCGCGGTGACATCATTCGTGCTATTGAAGCACAGAGTCGTGCAGACCGCGTGTACGCTAACGCCTTTGAGAGTATGATTCAATGCGGTGACGGTGCATTCCGTGTCTGCGTTGAGTACGCTCGTGACGACGTCTTCGATCAGGACCTCTTTGTTCGTCCGATTGATGACTGCCTCAGCGTTGTGTGGGACCGCTTTTCTACTGACATGACTGGGCGTGATGCTCGTCGGGTCTTTGTAAACGACCGCCTGCCTATTGAGGAGTTCAAGGCTAAGTACGGCAATGACACTCCTGAGAGTGCCCTGCAAGATGACACGGCTATTGACCGTCTTGATGGCACTGACTGGGTTGACAACGAATCGTATCAGGTTACTGAGTATTGGCGCCTTATCGAACGTAAGCGTTTGATGGCTATGTTCCAGAATGGCAAGATTTTCATTCTCGAGGACAACAACTACCAAGAGCTGATCGAAGCTAATGGCCCTCCGGTCAAGACTCGCGTGACGTGGGTGACTTACGCTCAGATGCACCTTTGCACTGGGTTTGAGATTCTCGACGGACCGTACGAGTACAAGCTCAATCGTCTGCCGATCATTCGTATGTCGGGACGTGTTACTAACGTGGGCGGGCGTCGTGTCCGCTACGGCATGGTTCGGTGGATGAAAGACGCCGTACGCATGAAGAACTACTTTAGGTCTGTGGCCGCTGAACAGCTTGGCTACGCTCCTAAGGCAAAGTGGATGGTTACTGCCTCTGCTGTTGAAGGGCGTGAAGAAGAACTTCGTAACGCTCACATGTCTCGTGACCCGATCATGATCTTCAACGATGAAGCGGTGTTTGGCCAGAACGTTCTTCCGGTACAGCCCCCTGGCATCGAAGCGGCTCTCCTTAACGAGGCTGCTGTCAACACGCAGGACATGAAAGATGTCACAGGTATCCACGATGCCTCTCTCGGTATTCGATCTAATGAAACCTCCGGTCGGGCTATTATGGCACGGCAGCGTGAAGGAGACGTGGCTAACCTCCAATTCCATGACAACGGTAACGCCGCTGTTCTTGAATGTGGAGATGTGGTCAACCAACTTCTGCCGCAGGTGTACGATGGTATGCGGATTACCCGCGCTATCGGCGAAGACGAGCAGGTCAAGTTTGTTAAACTGAATGACCCCATGGACCCGAACGCTATCGACATGTCTGTCGGTAAGTTCGATACGGCCCTCAGCACTGGCACTTCGTACACCACTAAGCGTGTTGAAGCTGCTCAGGCAATGATGGACGCTATTCAGGTTTGGCCGCAGCTTATGTCGGTTGCAGGTGATCTTGTTGCTAAGGCACAGGACTGGCCTGGGGCTGAAAAGCTTGCTGAACGTCTCAAGAAGACTATTCCTCCGCAGTTCCTTGAGGAAGATGAAGGTGGTGTTGGAATCACCCCTGAAGCTCTCCAAGAGTTGCAGCAGGGCCTTCAGCAGTTGCAAGCTCAGAACATGGAGCTTACGCAGCAGCTTAAGGACAAGCAGGCGGAAATCGCTATTGACGCATACAATGCCGAAACGCAGCGTATCCGTGCTCTCTCTGATAATCAGGTGGACGCGACGGAAACGAACTACAAGGGCATTCAAATGATTCTCGATGCCTCTGCAAAGGTCGATGATCTCGACATCAAGCAGTTGGCAGCACAGGTTAAATCGACTCCCGCTGGCAATAAAAACAGCCAGCCTTCCAGTGGGACTCAGTCGCAAACTTAAGGCGCTTGGCAATCGGTTAAAGGACCGCAAACCTTACTATGAGTGAAAATCTCGATACCACCAATGTTGACACTACCGACGTAACGGAACCTAGTCTTGATGAATTTGAGGCTGAGTTCTTCTCGGGGAAGGCTCCCGAACCAAAGCCCGTTGAAGACGTAGAAGATACTGGTGATACCAAAACTGAACTTACCGAAGAGACTGCTGTAGAAGATACTACGGAAGAGTTGGATACTCCTGATGACGATCAGGAAGAAACTGATGATAACGAAGTACCTAAGAAGGAGTCTCGCGCTGAAAAGCGTATTCGGGAACTTGTTGCTAAGACTCGGGAGCTTGAACGGCTTCTCGAAGAAAAGGCCGACAAGGAGGTTCAACCTAAAGAACAACCCAAACCCGTAACCAATACTGACGAAGGGCCTAAGGCTCCACATTGGGACGACGAAGACGAAAACGGCAATAAGATTTATCCGCTCGGTCAGTTTGACCCTGCGTTTAATGCTGATCTTGTGCGCTACACTATTCAGGCAGAAAACCGTAAGCTTGAAGAAGCTCGGTCACAGACTGAACAGCAGCGTAAAGCACAGGAAGCCGAAGCAACCCTTCAGACCCAGTGGGAACAGAAGCTTGCACCCGTACAGGAGCGTTATCCTGATTTCGTAGACAAGGGACAAGAACTGATTGACCAGTTTGCTGACCTTGAGCCGAACTATGCAAAGTATCTGACTGACACCATTCGTGCAATTGATAACGGGCCGGAAGTTCTTTACCATTTGGCTAACAACCTTGAGCTTGCACAAGAAATCGTTCGACAGGGCCCTGCCCTTGCGACGGTTGCCCTCGGGCGAATTGCTGCCAAGTTCGATACGGAGGCCAATACAGAAACTCCGACTCGTACGAAAGTAACTAATGCTCCTCCTCCGCCCCCTCGGGCGCGTGGTACAGCAGCGCCGAAGACCAAGAACCTAGATGATCTCGATGATTTCGAGGAAGTGTTCTTCCAGAAGCGTTAAAAGTACTTTTCGTGTGGGTTAACAAAACAATCTCATACGAAAGGAAATAGCTATTATGGCTACTGTAACTGTCGATCAGGCAAAGCTCGTCCTTAACACTTTTGCCGCGATCTTCCAGAATAACCTCATCTCTAAGGACCTTGTGACTTGGAACAAGCACTCGGCTGAGATGAACGACCGTAACGGTCTGACTGTTGTTGAGCAGGTCACTCCGGACTACACCACCACGTTCACTGATGCCACTGTGGCTGACCTGAGCGGCGGTGTTCAGGATACGAACTTCGGTTCGGAACAGTATCGTCTGCGTAACGTGGTTGGTACCAGCATGGGCTGGGGCGACTTCGTAAAGATTCGGGACATCGGTGATGCTCGTGAAAGCGAAGCAATCAAGGCCGCTGCTCTGCGTCTGGCACACGACATTGATGCGTACATCATGCGCTTCGCTGCTCTGGCTTCGAACAACCTGCTTGGTGACGGCGCTTCGGCGGTTGCCACTTGGGACGATATTGCGGCTGGTTACACCCGCCTGAAGGAAGAAGGTTGCGAAGACGATTCGATGCTTCGTGCCGTTCTTACCTACGGTGACAAGCAGGCTCTCGGTAAGGATATTATCGAAAGTGTTGCTGCTAAGGACAACCTTAGCTCTCTGGGTGGTGCTGTTTATCGTGAAGGCTGGCAAGGTAAGATCGCGGGTATCCCGACGAACTTTACCCAACAGCTTCCGTCGTTCACCGTTGGTACTCGCCTTCAGACCTCGGCTCTGACTGCTGGTACTGCGGAATCGGCTGGTACCTACGACGACTACGCAATCTCGCCTGCTCCTGGCCAGTTCATGACTCAGCTTTTGAGCCTTGACATTGGCGCGGGCACTGAAACCATCCTCGATGGTGAAGTGTTCACTATTGCTGGTGTGTTTGCATACGACAACCGCGCGAAGAAGACCCTTGGTCACCTTCAGCAGTTCCGTGTGGTGGGTAACGTTACCGCTGTGGGTGGTCTGGTTCAGGCTCGGGTCTTCCCCGCAATCCTGACCTCGGGTCCGTTCCGTACGGTATCGGCTGCTCCGGCTAACACTGCGGCTGTTAACTTTGTTGGTGCCCCTGGGGCGGTTCTTCAGCCGCGCTTCATCGCCAACAAGAACTCGATCATCGTGCATACCGCTGACCTGATTACTCCGGCTACCGGTATCTCGATGCGGAAGGCTCTCACTAAGCTTCCGATGTCGGTTCGCATGTGGCAGGATTCGAAGTTCGACACCGGTGAACACCGTGTTCGTTTCGATGTTGCTATCGAGCCGAACGTGGCAGCTAACGGGCGTCGTCGACTGGTTCGTATCAACGGCGGCTAACAACTAACACGGCCTCTCCCTCTGCTCTCATAAGAACGCAAGGAGGGGCCTTTTTATTACAAGGAAGTGTTTGCATGTACGCTTTTAAACCTACTCCGGTAGCCGCTAACTCTACTGTTGCTATTCTTGGTTCCAAGATTTGTGGCTTTACTCCTATTGCTGCTGGCACTTGGACCTTTACTATTGTTGCTAACGGTGTAACTACTGTTCTTCCAGGTATTGCTGTTCCGGCTGGCAACGTGGGTCTTTATCACAAGTTTCCCGCTTTTGCAGGTACCTCTCAACTAAGTTCAGTGACTACTTCTGGTGGCGGCGCTGGCATTTTGTTCTATAGTTAATAGGGAAAATACATGACTACGATTGCTCAAATTATTACTGATGCGTACCGTGAGAGCAATCTAATCGCTCGAGGTGCTACTGAAACCGCAGAGGAGCAGATAGAAGCCTTGCGTCTTCTTGATCGTTACATTCAATCTTTGTTTGGTAACGAAGCAGGAGACAACCTAGAAGAAAAGCTGTTTGGCAAGAACAACGTAGACTTGACAGTTTACGATGATGAGTTTGAAAACTTTGTACGCCAGTATTACATGCCCTCGGGCTACCGAATTAAACTAAACCTTGAAGCTGCTCAGACTATTCGGCTTGACCCGAACCCTGAGAACGGTGCTATTTTTGGTATCGTAGATGCTAGTAATAACCTTGCTACGTATCCTCTGACGATTGAAGGTAATGGCTCTCGTATTGATGGAGGTACAAGTACCCTAATTAACACGAATGGCACGTCTGCTTTGTGGTTCTATCGTGCAGATATCGCCAGTTGGCAAATCGTTAGCGATCTTGCTGTTACTGATGAGTCTCCGTTCCCCAAGGAGTTCGACGATCTGCTGATTGTGGGTCTTGCGATGCGCCTTGACCCTCGTAATGGGGCAGGTATTTCGCAGTTTAGCACTGACACGTACCTTCGCACTCTTAAGAAGTTCCGTGCGCGTTATTCGCAGGTGGTTCAGAAGCCGGTGGATTGGGCTCTTGCTCAGATTGACGGGCATCGTCGCTATTGGAGAGGCTACAGCCTTACAGGTGAGTTCGAACGGGGTACTTTCCGACGCTGGTAATTATAGGAAATAGAAACAATGCAAGACCTACCGATTTTTCCTAGCGATTATCGCAGACAGGTAGCCAAGAATCCTCTGATTCCCATGGTTAACCGCTTCGTAGAAGCCAATCCTGCTCTTAATGACACGCAAGGTTCGTTTATTGCTCGTCCTGGTTTGCGTAAGTTTACTGAGGTTGGAACTGGTCCTGCTCGTGCAACTTATAGCTCTGCCGGTGCGTTTAACAGTGACTTGTTTGTAGTCAGTGAAACCGCTTTGTACCGAGTCAGTTCTATAGACGGCTCGAACACCCTTATCGGAACTATCGGTACAAATATTCTTGGTGATGTCAGCATGGCAGCAACCTCTCCTATTGGAACTGAAGTACCTAGTTATCTGTTTCTTACCGAAGGTGGTGTGTTGTGGGTTTATACCGATAACGGTCACGCTAGAGGGCAATTGCAGGCTACGGCTAACATCACTAATGGAGAAGCATTCCGTATTGATAATACTTACTACCAGTGGACCACAGGTTCGGTAGATACCGGAACTCCGGCAGGAACTTCTGGAAACCCTTGGCTAATTTCTCGTGGTGCTAATAACGCAGAAGCGATTGAGAATGCTTTTCTTGCTATTAACCAGCAAGGAGAGCCAGGGGTTACCTACAGTACGGCCCTTACCGAACACCCGACTGTTGAAGCTTTGAGCTATGCAACTAACGATTTGTTCGTAGAAGCAAGGTCTCCTGGCGTTCTTGGTAACGGTATTGTAACAACGGAAACTGGCGCCAATATTCAATGGGGTGGTGGAACTCTGACAGGCGGGGGTGACGATCAACTTTCTCAAATCTCTCTCCCTGAAGATGCAGGGGCTATCTCTGTTTCGTACATCAACAGTTTTGTTATTGTTGTGCCAGTACAGGATGATGCTTTCGGAACTGTTGGTCGTTTCTACTGGATTGAGCCAGGGGAACGCGTAATTGATCCTTTGAACTTTGCTAACGCAGAACGTAGTCCTGATAAGATTAACCAAGTTATCACGTTTAGTGATATGTTCTGGCTGTTTGGAGATACGACGACAGAGCCGTGGGTGACTACGGGAAACCCTAGTGCTCCAATGCAACGCTTCCAAGGTATTATTTTTGATCGTGGTTCTTGGCAAGGTACTGCCGTTAAGATTCGAGACAGTATGATTGTAGTAGACGAAGAAGGGGGTGTGTTTGTTATCAACAACGGCCAACGAAGAGTCTCTAACCCAGCTATTGAGGAGCGTATTAGAAACGCTATAGGTACTCAAGCTTTCTAATTAAAGGAACATAATATGGCAGTTATTTGGGCAGACTTCCCAAGCGGACAAACAGGGCTTTATGGCACGGATCGAAACTTCATGCTCAATGGTATTTGGGCAGGGCTTGAAGGCGCCGATGCTAATTTTGCCCAAATCGTTAACGACCCTGACCCGTCGATTGGTGCCTCAGGTCGTGTGTTCCGCACACGCAATTTTAACCTTAACCTTGCAGGGGCTCGCTTTGCTTTGCCTGCTGGGCCTACTCAAACAATTGGCACTAGTGCTCGTTTGTGGTTGAGCGAACTTCCTGGGGCTAACTGGAATGGTTCAGCGGGCCCTTTGATTGAGTTTAGAACCTCTGGTAACGTAGTAATTGCCGCTCTTACTGTTCTAGCAAACGGAGCAATTGCAGCAGCTACTAATTCTGGTGGTAGTAGTCTTTTTGGAACAACCACGGGTCCTGCTGTTGTAGCTAACGCTTATAATCATATTGAAGTCAAACTAAGCAGAAGCTCTGGTGCCGGTACTATTGAAGTTCGAGTAAATGGTGTAGTTGTTCTTAATTTGAGCAGCTTGAATCTTGGGACTATTGATCCTGCTATTATCTTTTACGGTTCGAACACGCGCTCTGTTTCAGGGGTGCCGGATTGTATTAGTTACTGGAAGGATATTATTTTCTGGGATACCACTACTGCACAGAACAACGATTTTCTTGGTGAGTGCATCGTACGTCACCTAATCCCTGATGGTGATGTAACTCTTGGTGGTTGGACTACTTCTAGCGGCAGCACGGGCTTTAACTTGCTGGCACAGTCTCCTCCGGTAGATACAAACTTTATTAGTGCAGACGACACGCCTCCGGCAGCCGCTTCGTTCACTCTAACCAATCTTCCTCCTGATATTGTCACTGTAAAAGCTTTGCTGCCTATTACTCGTAGTCGTAAGGTAGACGGTGGTGATGGTAATTTGCAGACTGGTTTGACGGGCACCTTGACTGATCTTGGGGCAGATAAGCCGATTACTTCGGCGTTTACTTACCGCTGGGATGTTTCTGAACTTAGCCCTGATACAGGTACTCCGTGGACTCCTGTAGAAGTTGATGCTGTAAAGCTGGATATAGATAGGACTATTTAACCATGGCACTAACGCCTAACATTGAAGTAAGTCAAAGTCGTGTAACCTCGATTCTTGAGAGTTCTACCACTGGCTTACAAATTTCTCAGGCGGCTGTTGGCTCGGTTCTTAACTTCCCTACAGAAGCCCTTGAGGTTTCTCAGTCCTACGTAACGACTTTGCTTGAGAGGTTTTCTCCTGTAGAGGTCTCTCAAGCAGTTGTTGCTGTTATTTGTAAAGGACGTATTGACGATCCGACTATTAGAGCGTGGACTTTTACTCTTGACGGTCACGATTTTTACGTCCTTCGTCTCGGGAACCAAGAAACACTAGTTTATGATATGTTGACCGAGCAATGGTCTTCGTGGTCGTCTGGTGAAGGTTCTTTGTGGAATGCGTACACAGGCACTAACTGGACCGGAGGAAACGGGTTTGCTCAGTCACAAGGCTCCAACGTTATTGTTGGTGCTGACTCTAATGGCAGTCTGTTTTTTCTTGATCCAAACAAACCAGAAGATGACACCGCGAGTTCGGGCAGAGACTCTGTTCCTTTCCGTCGAAGAGTAACCGGACAAATACCTCTTAGAGGTTACGACAAAGTTCGAGTTTACGAAATTCAAGTTCTGGGAAGTGTTAACGACTTAGACCTTGGTTCTCTACCTGGTATGGAACTTCTATACTCTGATGACCGAGGAGATACTTACGTATCCGCAGGAACTATTGATGCAGTAGATCAAGATTTTAATGTCAGAGCTTCTTGGCGTAGTTTGGGCTCTTTTGCCTCGCCAGGTCGCTTATTCCGTATTGAAGACTATGGAGCTTTAAAGAGGATTGACTCTCTAACGGTCAACACTAATTTAAATAAAGAGGGGTAATCTATGGCTCTTAATGACCTTAATCAGATGTTCTCTATTGTAGACCCTAAGACAGGAAAGCCTACAGATTATCTGATGAGGCTCCTTCGAGATAGAGGGGTAGAGGTCACTGATATTGAAGCTGTAGTGCAGGCAATTGATGGTACTCAAATTACTGCCGGAGTTGGTCTTGACGGTGGCGGTATTATTGGTACTGACCAAACGATCACTCTTGATTTGTCTGATACTGCGGTAACCCCAGGTGCGTACACTAACGTAGATTTGACGGTAGATCAGCAAGGTAGAATTACAGCTATCGCAAGTGGCTCAGGGGGAGGAGGACCAGCCGTTGAAGACGACGGTGTGGAAATTGTCGCTGCTGCTACTAGGCTTAATTTTACGGGGGCAGGTGTCACTGTTACTGATTCTGGTAGTGGTGAAGTTCAAATTAATATCCCTGGTGGTGGGGGTGGAGGAGGCGGAGTGCCTACAATCGTTCAGAATAAAACTATCGCTAGAGCAAACATGGCCCTAGGAATTACCCTAGACGCGGCTCCTGCAAATGGCAGCTTTCTGATTGCCTACGCTATGACCTCTACTGCTGGTTTTCAGTTTGTTAACGTAAACGCAGGGTGGACTTCAGCCGCCGCTATCTTCACACCTGGGAGTGTGGTTGCGTGGAAAAAGATGGGTCCAGGGGAAAGTGCTTCTCAGAATCCGTTTTCTTCTACCCTCCCTGGCTTGATAATCATGTATGAGGTAAGTGGGGCTAACGCTATTAGTGCGCTAGTGACTGCAAACCCTACTGCCACATTTGCAACTCTCGGTATTTCTTACAACAGTAACTACCTTACTAATGTATCTGGTATTGGTTTTGTTTTTTGTGGAAGACAAGAAGACTCTTCGGTGGCCTATTCTGGCTCTTTCACGGAAGATATCGAGTTCAGACATAACGGGTCAGTTACCGGTGCTGTCTGCATGATTGCTTCAGGGATTGCAACCATACCTATAGCCAGTAACCTTACAGCTACAGTGACATGGACAACTTCTCTAGATAATACTGCTGTATTTGTTGTAGTAAGTTGATGCGTACTTATAGTATAGATAAAGTAAAGAAAGCCACTTCACAATACGCAGAAGAAATTGTGGGTCTTGACGTAGTTGAGTGGCTTTCTAATCCTTATAACGTAGCCCTTACGAACAGTAACGACGATGTTGCAATGTTCGAACGTGTACATGCATCTCCTTCTACAGTCTACGGCCATTACTTTTTTTGGTCTCGGGGTAAAGAAGCAAGAGACGCTGCTAAACAGTTTCTTAAAGAAATCTTTACAGGAAACTACAACGTACAAGTAATCTTGGGACTTACCCCCCTTGAACACAAAGGTGCTCTTTGGTTAAACCGACAACTAGGGTTTAAGGAAATAGGGCAAACAGATTCCGTAGTTGGGGAACTAAGAATGGTTATGCTGACCAAGAAAGAATGGGAGCAACAGTAATGAGTAGTATTTTTGGAGGTAGTAAGTCTACTTCAAAGAACGTAAACAATGACCTAATCAAGTCTCTCTTTGGAGGGGCGGCAGGTGCAACGGGATCGAGCATTAATTCTTTGCAGGCTTTGCTTGGTGGAGATGCGAGCGGTTTCCGTAATTTTACGGATGCTATTGACCTTAGTGGTCAGGCAGAGATGGGCTCTCGTGGTATCACGGGCAACGCTGCTGCTCGCGGGCTGCTTCGCTCTGGCAGTACAGGTAAGGCTTTGGTTAACTACGAACAGCAGCTTGAAAATCAGGCAGCCGACTCGTACATGAACAGCCTGCTTGGTATTGGCCAGCTTGGTCTTGGTGCTGGTGGACTTATCGCACAAACCGGTCAGCAAGAGAAAAAGAAAGAAAAGCCAGGGATTGCTGGTTTCCTTGGTCAGGTTGGTGCAGGAGCAATGGCTGCTTCTGATGAACGCCTTAAGACGGATATTACTCCGGTCGGC
>JACCDR010005457.1_pt1 | contig 15756 bp, 9 predicted proteins | sample 7446431 | NCBI WGS metagenome assembly JACCDR01 (sample SAMN15323443, study PRJNA562643) | freshwater metagenome | isolation source: river surface water | place: USA:Blue River Watershed | collected 2017-08-17 | reverse complement strand
TTTTTTTTTTTTTTTTTTTTTTACAATATAGAGAGCTTCTGTCGTATAAAGCTTCTGTTGCCGCATCTGCTGCCTTTTAAAAAAAAACAAATGCGGACCGGTCAGGGACGCAGAAGTCGACAGACCGCAGAAGTCGACAGACCGCAGAATTTAAAGCTAATTATCTTTTTTATACTATTTACATTGATAGCCCTGGCTAATCCTGTGCCAGCAGCCGCGGGAAGACAGGAAGGGCAAGCTTAGAGCTATTTAACTAGGTGTACAGCGTGTTTAGACGTATTGGTATTTAATTAAGAGTAGGGTAATATTAGGAGTATCGGTCAAATGATAATATACCTGATGGAAGGCCGATGGCGTAGGCACCTACAAGATTATACTAAAGTTACAACACGGAAGCTTGGGGAGCAAAGCGGATTAGACACCCGTGTAGTCCAAGCCGTCAACTATGTCTATAGTATTGCGACTCAACTGTTATACTAATAGATCACCTGATGACACGGTGGCAACACTTTAAGTCAAAGCAATTGGCAGCGGTAGAGATGCGCGGTGGAACATGCGGTTTAATCGGATTCTACGCCTAAAATCTTACCACTTTTTTATATTAACACAGGAGCCGCACCTGTTTGGCCTAAGAAGACCGTAGGTCTTAAGCTCAGTAAAAAATTATGCCCCGTAAGGTCTCTGTCTCAGCGGCTAAGCCCAGGCGCCTCTTGTTCCACCCACCAGAAACCAAAAATTGAGTCAAGACCTGCGTGTTCTGCTAACCTCTAGCCCCATCTCCTCCTTTTCTTCTCGGGGGGTTCGTCAGTAGGTCTCTTCCTGCGGCCAGCAACAAAAGCCAAAAGCCAAAAGCCAAAAGCCAAAAGCCAAAAGCCAAAAGCCAAAAGCCAAAAGCCAAAAGTAAGGTACATAGCTTAGTGGTCTAAAGCCCTGGTCTCATAAGCCAGTTATCGGAGGTTCAACTCCCCCTGTACCTAACACCTGTAGTTAACGCGAAGGGTATTGGATTTATTGCGCATATTCAGACATCCCGCGGTAAGGTGGAATGTCGAGAGGAGAATAGTCCAGAGGTGAAGCTAAGGTCCCAAATATTTTTTTATATTAATATTGGTATTGCATGGTTAGTCGGTCCCGCTACAATATTTAACAAAAACAGAGCGATCCTAGCTAAATCATCATGGTCCTTGTAAAGTGGGCTACACGCGTGTTACAATAGCTAGTCTAAAAATAAAACTAGCTTACGGATTGGTTTAAAACAGAAGCCGCAGGCCAATAGAGCCAAAGGCTCTGTTATATTAGCTGAAATTGCTACCATGAAGTCGGAATCGCGAGTAATCGTGGATCATTACGCCACGGTGAAGGTTGTATAAGGGTTTCGCCCTTGATAGACTATTTTTAGTCTATACTCTATATCTATTTAGGTAAATTAGAGTTTATAAACTCTATCGTGCACACATTGCCCGTCAAACTCTGGTCTTGTTGGTAATATGAAGATACTTTTTTAAACCTGCTTCTTGTAAAGGTAGCAGCACCTGCGGTACCCAACAGAATCAACAGGCCTGGAGTTAAGTCGTAACAGGTTTGTATAGCGGAAGCTGTACAAGAGTTTAATTTTTTATGGCCGCAGTAGCTATGTGACTTATAGTGTACTAAGTACAGTGATGGAACCTATGAAACTCTACCATTAGCCTGCTTATTTAACAGGCTTTCAAAACAGACAGCACCTTGTTCTAAAATAAAAGACACCATGAGTGCTTAAATATGGCCGCAGGACAAAAAAAAAACAAGAGCGGATTAGTATGCACATAGTTGTTTTTATTCTTTTGTAAACTTATACAAGCTTACAAATTATAACGTATTTATTTTAAACTGCTACGGTTTTAATTATTTTTATACGAGATGTTCTGGAATTCTATTGCAGAGATTGATTTGTGTATTGGTTTGCTTTTGCTAATCTTTTTTGGACTAATGTCCCTACGTACTGGTCATGTAAGTCTACCACATATTCGCTTTTTGTGTCAATGTTGGTTGATTGCTTTGACTTGTCTTAATACTTCTGGTGCTACACTAGAGATTCAAGATTATGCTTTGTGTTTGTTGACTGTTGTATTGCTACAAAGCTTTAATAGTTTTGAGGCTCTTTTGTTTTTGTTGCTAGCTTATATTGGTCAGCTTTATATGATGCATTCTTGTAATCTAGTTAGTTTCTATGTATGTCTTGAGGCTCAAACTTTGTGTGTAGTTGTATTGTGCGGTCTATTGGCTCGTGGTGCTTCTACTAATTATGCCTGCCTTCCTGGTAATCCGGCAGGTCGACAAGGTGCTACAGGTGTATTTAGCGTTGAGTCTGCCCTAAAGTTCTTGCTATTGAGTGCCATGGTATCTGGTATGGCTTTGTTCTGGTTTAGTGCCATGTATTTGCGTACAGGTTCTTTGGATATGGTAGGTCAAGAGACTTTTTGGATTATGTTGGTTATGTTGTTTAAGTTGGGTGTAGCTCCTGTCCATATGTGGTCTGTTGATCTATATGGTAGTATTCCTAAGCCGTTGCTGATGTATTTGTCTACTGCTCCAAAGTTGAGCTTGTTTACTTTCTGGGCTTCTACTTGGCATATTGGCGGAGCTAACAACTATTCTGCTGGTATCTTTGTATTGTTCTCTATGCTAATTGGTAGTATTGGTGCTTACAGTCAACCAGCTTTGCGTGGTTTGTTTGCTTATAGTACAATTAACGAGATTGGTTTGATGTTGATGGCTGTTGAGACTGCCGGTTTCCATTCTTTGTATCAGCACTTGAGTATCTACATTATTACTCAATTGTTGTTGTGGAATCTTTCTGATAAGCGTTTGTTTGCTTTGTGTGCTGTTAGTTTGGCTGGTTTGCCACCATTTGCTGGTTTCTTTGGTAAGGCTTGGATCTTCTGGAATGCTATGAATAACCATTTGTTTGGTTTGCTAGCTGCTGCCTTGCTATGTACCGGTCTAAGTTTGGTTTATTATTTGCGTGTATTGCGTTTGTTCTGGAATGCTCCAGTGCATAATAGTGGTAACGCCTATGGTGTAGCATCTATTCAAGTTTGTCCTACCGGTCAAAGTTGGGTAGTAATGGCTAATGCACCAAATCAAACTAGTTTGACCAGCGTCTGTGCTGTAGCTTTGGTATTCTTGCCAATTATGTTGGTAAAGCCATTTATTATTTAAAGTCGAATATTGTGGCCCTGGTTCAGCAGCGGGCCGGTAAGCTGTATAATACTACTTATATATATTTTTTTTTTTACTTAACATGTTCTTTGAGATTTGTACTGTCTTGATGTGTGCCTTGTTGGCTATTGGAGTTAGTTGGACCCGTAGTCCTTTTATGGCTCTAATGTATTCCGTTATGTTGTTTATCAATGCCTCCTTCGTCATTATGATGTTGGGTTTTGAGTTTATGGCCCTTGTTAACTTGTTGGTCTATGTTGGTGCTTTGGCCGTATTGTTCCTGTTTGTTATTATGTTGCTTGAGATTCCAGCCACTGAGTTGCGTGCTTATGGTCGTGGTTGGAGTACTATGGGTATTGCCGTATTCTTGATTATGGCCTTTGCCCCATATACCACAGGTAATTCTTTTAACGGTGGATATAATCGTAACGTAATTACTGGCGTAACTAACGCTGAGTCTATTAGTACTCTAGGTCATGCTCTATATCTACACTTTGCTGATTTGTTGATCTTGAATAGTTTGGTATTGACTGTTGCTTTGTTTGGTGCTTTTGCAACAGCCCCAGCTCAAAGCCGCGTATCTTAACTGTGCTGCCGTTCTTTTTGCCCGGCAGGGCGACAAGTTCTGTAGACTGCGCAGGGCGACAAGTTCTGTAGATTGCGCAGGGCGATATCAAAATTTTATCAATAAAGCATGTAGTCTGTTTTTTTTTGTTGGCCAAACTAAGGCCACCAAAAAAAAAGACCTACGGTCTTGAGCAAAAACTTATGCTTATAACTATTATTATTATATGCTGTAAAAGGCTAGTATAATGGGCTTATCTTATAAAGCTCATGCATACTTATTTTATATAAAATGCTTCTTGTTAGTATGATTACTTTGATTTTGCCTGTATTGCTTAGTGTTGCAATGTTTACATTGGCCGAGCGTACTATTATGGCCTCTATGCAACGTCGTTTTGGTCCTCACGTTTCTGGTATTGGTGGTATTCTTCAGCCTTTCTGGGATGCCCTTAAGCTAGGTGTCAAGGAGCCTTTGTTGCCAGAGCTAAGTGCCGCTGGTGCTTTTTCTGCTGCTCCTATGATTAGTTTTATTTTGAGCCAAGTTGCCTGGTGTGGTATTTGTATTTCTGATTCTGCTTTCCAAGGTTTGGTTCTAATGGCTATTAGTAGCTTGGCTGTATATGGTGTTATGTTGGCTGGTTGGGCTAGTAACTCTAAGTATGCCTTTTTGGGCTGTTTGCGTTCTGTTGCCTTGATGGTATCTTACGAGTTGAGTTTGGGAGCTGCCTTGCTTTCTATTGGTTTGTTTGTTATTGATGGCACTGGTATGAAGTGCTTGAATTTTAGCGAGATGCCCGATACCCCACAATATGCCATGTTGCCTTTGTGTTTGATTTTCCTAATTTGCATTTTGGCTGAGACCAAGCGTGTACCATTTGATTTGCCAGAGGCTGAGGCAGAGCTTGTTGCCGGTTACAACGTCGAGTATAGTAGTTTGAGCTTTGCCCTCTTCTTTATTGCGGAGTACGCTAATATGGCCGTTATGAGTGCTTTGGCCAGTATTTACTTTTTGGGCGGTTTCAGCGCTCTAAAGATTTCTGGTCTATTCTTTGCCTTTGTATGGACTCGCGGTACCTTGCCACGTTACCGTTACGATCAGTTCATGCGTTTGGGCTGGAAGGCATTCTTGCCTTTGAGTTTGGCTTTCTTCGCTTTCTATGCTTCTATCTAATAGATTTATTTTTTTTTTTTTACTGGCGTCTCTGCTATCCGCCAGGACGCAGAATATAGAGGGAAAACTAAAGCCCTATAAGGTTGGGGACAATATACCGGCTTTGTACTAGGACCAAGTAATCAACCTATTTAAATCTAATGCTAAATAAGGCGGCGCCTGCAATTAACAAAAAAAAGAGTAAGCTACACTTAAGAGGAGTAATTCAATGGTAGAATGTCAGATTCCAAATCTGAATACGAGGGTTCGATTCCTTTCTTCTCTGCACAGCAACTGCTGTCACATTAAGCTTTAAAAACCTCTGCCGACACCACTAAACACAGGGCGGCAGGCATTTTTTTTTTTATAGCCGCAAGAAAAGCACTATTGGTAGGTAACCGTACCCGTTAAGTAAAGCTGATAACAGTCTATGGGTATTGATAATGCTGACATTAGTAACACCAAATGTAAATAAAATACATGGCCGAAAGTCCAAGGTTTTGACCTTTATAGGCGCCTACGGGCGCTGGGTATAGTTATTACGGTTTAAATTTTTAGTAGTTAAGAACTCTTTTTTATATAATATGTATTTGATGCCTCTTGCTGCTTGTTTTATCTCTAGCCTATTTAATGGCTCTATGATTGGTCGTACCTTTGGTCAACGTGGTAGTGTTGTTATTGCTATTACTTGTTTGGCTATTGCTTTTGTATCCAGTCTAATTATTTGGATTGAGGTTGTTATTATGGGTTGCCCTGTAAGTATTGACTTGTGGGGTGCCTGGTTCCACGTAGGTACCTTTAATGCTAGTTGGACTCTAAACTATGACTTGTTGACTGCTCATATGTTGTTGACTGTAACCGGTGTTAGTTTTGCTGTACATATGTACGCTTCTGACTACATGCGCACTGATCCACACCAAAACCTATTTTTGTCTTATCTATCTTTGTTTACTGCCTTTATGCTTGTATTGGTAACTGCAGACAACCTAGTCCTCATGCTAGTTGGTTGGGAGGGCATTGGTGTGTGTAGTTACCTATTGATTGGTTATTGGAGTCATCGACTATCTGCCGTTAAGAGCGCTCAGAAGGCTGTACTTGTTAACCGTATTAGCGATGGTATGCTAATGTGGGGTGTTATTTGGGTATGGTATCATTTGGGTTCTTTGGAGTATGATTTGATTAATGTCTATTCTGCTAGCGGTTTTGTAGGTTTGGCTATCTTGATTGGTGCTATGGGTAAGTCTGCTCAAATCTTGTTCCACGTCTGGCTTGCTGACGCAATGGAGGGACCAACACCTGTATCTGCTTTGATTCACGCTGCTACCCTTGTAACTGCCGGTGTATATTTGCTAGTACGTTTGCATATTCATGACGAGACTTTTGTTATTTTGGTAGGTAGTTTGACTGCTTTTATGGCTGGTGTATTTGGTGCCCATCAAGCTGATTTGAAGCGTGTAATTGCTTTTAGTACCTGCTCCCAGCTAGGGTATATGATGGTTAGTGTCGGTCTAGGCGAGATTGGCGGCGAGGCTAGTATGGGTCATTTGATGACTCACGCTAGTTTCAAGGCTGCTTTGTTCTTGGCTGCTGGTATGGTTATTAGTGGTTCCGGCGGTAATCAGCATATGGCTCGTTATGGTGGTAGTGCTCATAGTTCTATGTTCTGTATGCTAACTTTGTTGGTAGGTAGTTTGAGTTTGGTAGGCTGGCCAGAGTTGAGTGGTTTCTATTCTAAGGAGACTATCTTGAACTTGGCTGTAGTTTGTGCTAATCCAATTGCTGATGTAGCTCATACTTTGTTGCTATTGACTGCTTTCTTGACTAGTGCTTATACAACTAAGTTGTTCTATCAAGCTTTTGTACTAGATTTCTCTGGATCTGCCGCTACTCCAGTTCGTAATTTGTTGCCAACATTGGCTATGGGTTTGTTGTTGGTAGATGTTATGATGAAGGTATGGGTTGGTACTAACTTCTTGTCTGGTATTTTGTTCTTTGTACCATGGGGTGTTAAGACTCTACCTTTTGGTTTGGTATTGGGTGGTATTTTTACTGCTACTGCAGCTGTAGGTTCTGAGCGTTTGACTTTGATTCGTTTCTGTGGTACTCGTTGGGGTTTTGACCAATTGTTCGCTCGTAGTCCAGTTAATCCAATTCTCGATTGGGGTCGCATTACTTGGGCCGTCGGTGACCGTGGCGTAATGTCTCCAGGTACTTTGCGTATCTAAACAGTGCTGCCGTTCGGCCACAGGGAGCACGGCCGAGTTCTAAGTTCTGACTGTCGAGACCGAAGGTCTCTTTCTCTTTAACGCCTTTGGCTGCCGTTCTTTTTGCCCGGTAGGGCAACAAGTTATGCCAGACCGCACAGGGCGACAGCTAACTCTGTTTTTAGAATGATAGTTAGTTGTTATAGGGTGTGGGCAAAGTCCATAATCTAGTTTATGCCTGTTTATAAGGTATAACTTGGTTTAGCGCCTTTGGTGTTAAAAGCTATATTAGCCCTATATAGTTTTATAACCCTATATAGGACGGGTTCGTGCTATAGGTTAAGCAGGCGCTCAAGCTCTGCTTAACCAGTTGCAAAAGGCGACAGTTTATACTTGTCGCCCTGCCGGTCTCCAAGAACGGCAGTAATAGATCGCGCTATAGAGCTTGTGCATATAAAAATTATTAAGTATTCTTTTTTTTTTTTTTTACAATATAGAGAGAAATGTGGATGTTTTTGGTATTAAGGGAGAAGCCCTTATGCTACTGCTGTCATGTAATGGCACGGTTAAAGCCTATATCTAAGAACGATTGTGCGCAGAGCTTGTCTGTCAAGACCGTAGACCTTATGATCAGGGCTTGTTTTTATGTTAAGACCGTAGGTCTTGCGGGCAAAAGCAAAAAGAACGGCAGCTGCAAAACCTTAACTGTCAAGAACGTAGGTCTCTTGTCTCTTCCTGCGGCCAGCTACCCATAGGGTTCTAACAGGGCAGCAGTGTAAGGGCTTAAAAAAACTTGTTTTTTTAAGCCACAAGACTGTTTTTATATACTATGCGTTGGTTGTATTCTACTAATCACAAGGATATTGGTTTCTTGTATTTGATTTTTGCCTTTTTTGGCGGTTTGATTGGAACTAGTTTGAGTATGTTTATTCGTTGGGAGTTGGCTGTACCAGGCCGTGGTATTTTGGATGGTAATGGTCAGTTGTATAACGTAATTATTACTGGTCACGGTATTATTATGTTGTTGTTTATGGTCATGCCAGCCCTATTTGGTGGTTTTGGTAATTGGATGGTACCTATTATGATCGGTGCCCCAGACATGGCCTTCCCCCGTTTGAACAATATTAGTTTCTGGTTGAACCCTCCAGCTTTGGCTTTGTTGCTATTGTCTACTTTGGTAGAGCAAGGTGCTGGTACTGGCTGGACAGCCTATCCGCCACTTAGTGTTCAGCACTCTGGTTCTAGCGTAGATTTGGCTATTTTGAGTTTGCACTTGAATGGTTTGAGTTCTATCTTGGGTGCCGTTAATATGTTGGTAACCGTATTTGGTCTACGTGCTCCAGGTATGAAGTTGTTGCATATTCCATTGTTCGTATGGTCTATCATCTTTACTTCTATTTTGGTTATTTTGGCCGTACCTGTATTGGCTGCCGCTTTGGTAATGCTACTGACTGATCGTAATTTGAACACCGCTTACTTCTGTGAGTCTGGTGACTTGATTCTATACCAACACCTCTTCTGGTTCTTTGGTCACCCTGAGGTATATATTTTGATCTTGCCGGCATTTGGTATCGTTAGTCAAGTAATTAGTTTCTTCAGCCAAAAGCCAGTTTTCGGTCTAACTGGCATGATTTGTGCTATGGGTGCTATTAGTTTGTTGGGTTTCATCGTCTGGGCCCACCATATGTATACCGTGGGTCTAGATCTGGATACTATTGCTTACTTTACTAGCGCTACTATGATTATCGCCGTACCAACTGGTATGAAGATTTTTAGCTGGATGGCTACCATTTACGCTGGTCGCGCTTATTTCAGCGTACCAATGTGGTGGGTTATGGGTTTCATTTGCCTATTTACTGTTGGCGGTGTAACCGGTGTTGTTCTAGCTAATGCTGGTGTTGATCAATTGGTTCATGATACTTATTATGTAGTTGCTCACTTCCATTATGTATTGAGCTTGGGTGCCGTATTTGGCATCTTTGCTGGAGTTTACTACTGGGGTAGCTTGATTACCGGTTTGGGTTATCATGAGGGTCGAGGTATGGTTCACTTTATTCTAATGTTCATTGGCGTTAACCTTACCTTCATGGTCCAACACTTCCTGGGTCTAAATGGTATGCCACGCCGTATGATGGACTATGCCGATTGTTTCGCTGGTTGGAATTCCGTCAGTAGTTTTGGCGCTGTTATTAGTTTCCTTAGCGTATTGTACTTTGTTACAGTATTTACTAATGCTACTCGTACTCAGCCACAAACTGCCGCTACTCTAGAGTGGTTGTTGCCGGTAACTCCAGCTAACCACGTGTTCAATCAGCTACCGGTACTACGTATCACCAAGTAACATAGCTTAATTTTTTTTTTTTTTACTGCCGACTCTGCGATCCGGCAGGACGCAGAATATAGAGAGAAAGGGTAGCCGACATATAGTATTATTTAATTTGTACGAGCTACCTATATCTTTAGCTTATTTTGCACCTGCCGCCCTATGGGGTTTATTGACTGGGCTTAACCGCAGAGACCTACGTTCTTGGGCCAGTAAAACAGTCAGATACGGGTTAAGACCCAACAAAAGCAGCTGCCCTCCTGTGCGGTGTTTTGAAGTAACCGCAGGAACTTAGGCAGAACGGGGTTGCTTTTGTTTGGTTTAACTTTTTGCCCTACCGGGCAAAAGCAAAAAGAACGGCAGCCAAAGGCGTTAAAGAGAAAGAGACCTTCGGTCTTGACAGCTTAGCGCTTATCCTTTATGCCTAGGTCTTGACAGTTAGTTATTTTGTATTAAGGTAACGCTAAGCGCAACTAGAACTATTTTTCTAAAAACAAGAGCTGCACCTTTACCGTTCTTGGAACCCGGCAGGGAGACAATTTTTTATAGCTGCAGGAAAACCGTACTTAAACCGACACAGGTGGACTAGTATTGTAATACACAGGCCTTAGAATAAACCATACTGAAGGAACTCGGCAAAATTCTCTCGTGACTTTGGAGGAAGAGAGGCTAATAGTATCATAAAATAGCCGACGGCGACTGTTTACCAAAAACACAGGTCATTGCTAATATCTTTAAGATATACGTAAAATGACTGACGCCTGCCCAAAGGCGAAAGCAAACGGCGGCGTTAACTCTAATCGTCCTATGGTAGCGAAATTCCTTGGCGCTTAATTGGCGTCCTGCATGAATGGTTGAACGACTGTCGGGCTGTCTCCAGTATGGAATCTGTGAATTTTAAATGTCCGTGCAGATGCGGATATGCTGGCAAGGGACGAAGAGACCCTATGCAGCTTCGCTGGGTGCTTGGAGGTTGCCGTGTATAGTAATAATAGTCGCGCTCCGCGCTTATAATTTATAGAGGGCTTGCTCTCTTTATTTTTGCTATATATTAATAGGCGTTATGTTAGTATGTATGTCTAGTATATATTAATACTCCAATCCTCAAGCTTCGCTGGGACGGCTCCCTCCTGAACAGTAACGGAGGTGATCAAAGGCTATGCTAATACCTAGATGGAAAGCATAGCTTGACTGCAAGAACCACAATTCGAGCAGGGGTGTACATCGTTTATATTTAGGGCTGGAGGCATTCTTGCCCTAAATATAAACTATATAAGCCGGAATCAATGACCCGGGTTACTATTATTTTTATAGCCGCAGGAAATAATTTCTATTAGACCTACGGTCTTTTTTTTTTTGGTGGCCTTAGTTTGTTGGCTTTATTTTTGTTGGCTTGCTTTTGTTGGCTTTACAGCCAACAAAAATAAAGCCAACAAAAAAAAGCAAGCCAACAAAACCAAAAAAAAAGACAAGTTTTTACAAAAATAATTTCTATTAGACTCGAAACCGTGGCGAGCTAGATTTGGGCAGGTCTGGGCATACCAGGACCGAACTCGTGGCTGTAGCAATAGCCTGAGATGACCTAAATCTAGGGGTGAAAGGCCAATCAAGCCCGGCTATAGCTAGTTGTTACCTAAATATATTCAGGTATAGAGTGCGCATAAGACCTTGTAGCCCTGCCGGTCTCCAAGAAAACAAGACCGGCAGATTTTTTACATTATATGTTTGTTACTATTACTCTATTCTTGTTGGGTTTTGCTCTCTGTTTGTGCTTTGTTCCAGAGCATCAGGTGAGTGTTATTCGTACATGGGCCTTTGTAGCCACCCTCCTACCTATGTTGGCGGTTACTTGGTTGTGGTGGGAGTTTGACGGTAGTGGTCATGGTTTGCAAATGTTGGTTATTTTGGGGCGCAGTCATCTAGCTTTTGGTTTGGATGGTGTAGCTCTTAGTCTAATGTTGTTGACTACTACTCTATTTCCAATCTGTATGATGCTATTGCGTACAGTAGCTGGTTTTATGACCTTTATTTTGTTGGAGGTACTTATTTTGGGTGCTTTGTGTGTACTTGATCTATTGGGTTTCTACATTTTGTTTGAGGCTAGTCTTATCTTGTTGTTTGTTTTGATTGCTCGTGAGCGTCCTGTTCGCAGTATGGGTAATTCTAGTACTCAACTAGCAGCTTATGGTAATATGGATGCTGCTTATAAGATTGTTTTGTATACTATGGCTGGTTCTTTGGTATTGTTGCCTACTCTATTTATGATTTATTCTGAGTGTGGTACTACTAATGTACTATATATGACATGCGCCAGCAACGCCGTATTTGGGGTAACCCCAGAGGGGTTGACTGACGGCGGTAGCGGTCTAGGTAGTTGCACAACTTGGAATCAAACTGTACTCGGTTGGGGTCTATTGGCTGTATTGGCTGTAAAGATTCCATTGATGCCAGTACATTTGTGGTTGCCAGAGGCTCACGTTGCAGCTCCAACAGCCGGTAGTGTTTTGCTAGCTGGTGTATTGTTGAAGTTGGGAGGTATTGGTTTTTTGCGCTTTATGCTACCAGTAGTACCGGAGTTCTGTGTACAAGTATTCCCATTTATTTCTTGTTTGTGTCTTATGAGTTTCTTGTTTAGTACTCTAAGTACTTTGCGCCAAGTAGACCTTAAGAAGATTGTTGCTTACTCTAGTATTGCTCACATGAGTCTTGTTACCATGGCTATTTTTAGTCAAAGTGAGTTTAGCGCTTATAGTTCTACCTTTATGATGATTGCTCACGGTTTGGTTTCTCCTGCCTTGTTCTTGATTGTAGGTTGCTTGTATGAGCGTGCCCACACTAAGTTCTTGTTGTACTTTAGTGGTTTGGGTGCTAGTATGCCAGTTGGTAGTACTTTGTTCTTGTTGTTTACTTTGGCTAATTTGGCTTTCCCACTCTTCCCAAACTTTATTGCTGAGATGCTTTGCTTGGTCAGCTTGTTCGCAGTACATGAGCTGTTGGCTTATGTTTTCTGTATTTGCCAGGTTTTGGGAGCTGCTTATGGTTTCTGGGCCTTTAACCGTGTTGTGCATGGTATGCCTGGTTATGGTAGTAGCGCTAGTCGAAATGGTCCATCTGATCTAAGTCGTACAGAGTTCCATACTATTCTACCTTTGTTGGTAGGTGTTATTTGGTTGGGCTTCAAGCCAGGTGCTTAAGCTAATTATTTTCTTTTTTTTTTTTATTACTGGCGTCTCTGCTACCTTTCCTGTGGACCGGTCAGGGCCGCAGAATATAGAGAGAAACATGTACATGTTTAAGAATGTGCTTGATTCAAACTATATATGCGGTTGCAGGTAAAAAGCCCAGCCTTTTTATACAGAATAGTAACCCGTTCATCGGACAAAAGCTACGCTAGGGATAACAGGCTTATCCACCCTAAGAGTTCATATCGACGGGTGGGTTTGGCACCTCGATGTTGGATCGTCGCGTCCTATAGCTGAAGTAGGCTATAAGGGTTGGATTGTTCATCCATTAAAGCGGTACGTGATCTGAGTTCAGACCGTCGTGAGACAGGTCGGTTTCTATCTTTGTCAGCACTTGGCTGCCTTTCTGTGGGTTCGGCAGAAACCACAGTTAGTTGCCGTAACAAAAATGGTTGGTGAAAGCGAGTACGAAAGGACCAGATTTTTACAAACCTCTGGTGTATATGTTGTACTTTATAAAGCTTTTTATAGGCGCCCGTCGGGCACTGGGCTGTGCACAGCATAATAGCTAAGTTTGAATAAACCTGATTGTTTATAGTTTAATCACACAAATGTACTTGACAATAGTGTTAAAGTTAAGTTTTTTTTATATAATTAAGAGTTTGGTGCTGGCTCCGCTCTCATGCGGTTTCCGGTGGTTTATACATGCGAGTTGTTCTATTAAGCTTTGGCATAGTAGAATGGCGTACGGGTGCGTAATGCGCGAGTTAGATAATAGCCCAAGACCGTAGGTCTTAAGCCCAGATAAAACAGTTTAATTTTTTTTATATAATAGGTAGAGTCTACGACGAAGACCAATAGATAGGATTGGAAGCGTCCACTCTGTTTGGAAAGCGTAAAAGCTCACTGGTTTAATTATATAATTTAAATATTATAGGTAGAGCTCTACCAACAGATGTACGGGTTATAGACCTAAGCCGAAGCTCACCGTTAGTGCTAAAACAGCTAAATTTTTTTATTTAAAGAAAAGCTCCAGACCAGACCAGACAGGAACAGGAACAGGAGACAGATGCTGGGATATAGGCAAGTGGTAAGCCACCCGGTTTTGGTCCGGTTATGCGTAGGTTCGAACCCTACTATCCCAGCTGGTTAAAACTGTCTGTGGCATAACGCCTCCGGCGTTGTGTGGGTTAACAGAAAAAGAAGACCTACGGTCTCTGCGGCTAACCCGTTTCTGTCTGTCAATTACCTAGTTCGACAGAACAGAGAGGGAGGTTAGGTCTCTCTCCCTCCGCTATTACCACACAGAGGGCCAGCAACCAATAAAAATACGGTTTACAAATTTTTATATAAGAAGCAATAAACTTTGCGTACCTTTTGCAGCATGGGTCAGCTAGTTAATAGAAATTGCATAGCTTTTTTTAAGCTCTTGAGTTATTTTATATAATAATCTAGGCGTTTCCATCTGTAGCCTATAGGCTAAAGGGAGACAGTCTAGTATAACTCGCGTAGGATTGGGCAGTTGGTTTAGAGACTAAATATTACAGCAAACCAAACCTTATCCTTAGCCAGGCTTAACGGGTTGAGGCCACAGTGGCACTGAAAAAAGGGCCACCGTCTTCCTGATGCAGCAGTGGTGAATTTTGGACAATTCGGTTATGCCGAGATCCAGATATTGGATGTACTTTTTATATTATGTGGCTCTGACAAGCCAAAGGACAATTTTGTAACGCCTTTGGCGTTGGCCCAAGACCGGAGGTCTTAAGCCAAAGCGTTATACCGGGCAGAAATTACTAGAGTTTCTTTTTTTTTACACTATATGCGTACACATAATAAGATTCAATTGTTGAGTATCATGAATACTCATTTGGTAGCCTATCCTACTCCAATGAACCTAAATTGGTCTTGGAATGGTGGCTCTTTGGCCGGCATTATGTTGGCCAGTCAGATGCTTACTGGTATTTTGCTTGCCATGCATTATGTTAGTCATGTTGATTATGCTTTTGCTAGTGTCCAGCACTTGATGACCGACGTACCTTCTGGTATGATTTTGCGCTATGCTCATGCTAACGGTGCTTCTTTGTTCTTTATCGTAGTATATATTCACATTTTGCGTGGTATGTATTATGGTAGCGGTGCTCAGCCTCGTGAGTTGGTTTGGATTAGTGGTGTAGTTATTTTGTTGTTGATGATCGTTACTGCCTTTATTGGTTATGTATTGCCATGGGGTCAGATGTCCTTCTGGGGTGCTACCGTAATTACCAGCTTGGCTACCGCTATCCCGGTTATTGGTAAGAGTATTATGTATTGGTTGTGGGGTGGTTTCAGTGTAGATAATCCTACTCTTAACCGTTTCTATAGCCTACACTATACTCTACCATTCATTTTGGCTGGTTTGAGCGTTTTCCACATTGCAGCTTTGCATCAGTATGGTAGTACTAACCCACTAGGTATTAATAGTCAAAGTAGCGCCATTGCTTTTGGTACTTACTTTGGTACTAAGGATTTGTTGGGTGCTTTGTTTTTGGCTTTGTTGTTTAGTTACTTGGTATTCTTTGACCCTGACCTGTTGGGCCACCCAGATAACTTGATTCCAGCCAACCCATATTCTACCCCACAACACATTGTACCTGAGTGGTATTTGTTGAGTTTCTATGCTGTATTGCGTAGTATTCCAAACAAGGCTATGGGTGTAACTGCTATGTTGTTTGTATTTGTAGCTTTGGCCGTGCAGCCTTTTGTTAACCAAGGCGGTGGTCGTTTCCGTATTGCTTATGAGTTCCTATTCTGGACTTTTGTAGCCGATATGTTCTTGCTAACTTGGTTGGGTGCTAGTGAGGTAACTCCTATTACTATGATGGTTGGTCAGCTATGTACCAGTTATCTATTCTTGTATTTGTTTGTTTTGATTCCAGTAACTAGTTTGCTAGAGTCCCGTATGCTAGAGACTAATAACGCCTAAATGGTTATAGGTGCCCAAGATCGTAAGGTCTCTGAGGCTCAGCCCAGGCGCTGCAATATAGTATACTTAAAATTTAGTTATTTTTTTTTTTTTTTTACAAAATAGAGAGCTTCTGGTGAATAAAGTTTTTTTTTCCAAATTTGTTGTTGTTTAAAAAAAAAAAAATGCGG
>JACCDR010712718.1_pt1 | contig 15757 bp, 14 predicted proteins | sample 7446431 | NCBI WGS metagenome assembly JACCDR01 (sample SAMN15323443, study PRJNA562643) | freshwater metagenome | isolation source: river surface water | place: USA:Blue River Watershed | collected 2017-08-17 | reverse complement strand
GTGGTGGACAGCGCTCCAGGCACTGTCCGCTCCCGCGTGACGGACGTGGACGACGTCGCGCTCCCCGTCGATCCCCCGACTCCTCCAGCGCCCGCGCCCGTGGAAGACCCGCGGCCGGTGATCTTCCTGCCCGTGCCAGGAAGGAGCTACATCCCGAAGGAGATACCCGCACCCTACCAGCAGTACGTAGTAGCGCTCCCGCTCGTCTGCTGGTTGCTCCAGGTCGGATGGCGACAGGACCTACAGGAAGCGCGCATGAGTCGGCGGGACCTGCTGGCGCTCGCCGTTGGACGACGGGACGTCGCGGCCCGCCAACTCCTTGACCGGTGGTGGCACCGGTCCGCGTGGGCGGAGGACTCCGCGCTGGAGACCGTGGCCGCCGCAATAGGCTTCACCGCCACGTTCGACCACGGCACGCTGGTTCTGCGCGAGGCGCCATCGTCAGCGTAGCGGCGTCAGCGTCCGCACCCACCGACGGAACTCGTCCACGCTCACCAGCCCGAGCGCGTCGGACCGGCGCGCGCGCATCTCAGTCCAGGTCTCGGGGATGGGAAGGCGGGGGCTCGGGCGAGGGGACGACTCGGGCGCGATCACGCCGAGGCCGAGGTCCGTGTCCACCGTGAAGGTGTGCGCCAGCTCAGCGCGCAGCTTCACCCACGCCTTCCACACGTCGCCACACCAGAGGTTTGGGTCGATCTCACGGGCCGCGCTGCGCTCCGTCGGCGGGTCGCAGTCGTGGAGCACGATCACGCCGCCGGGTGTCAGGTGCTGGCGCGCGTTCGCGACGTCCTTCTCGACCTGCTCGGCCAGGTGGAGCCCGTCGATGAAGATCAGGTCGAACCTGATCACCGGGTCCAGGTCCGAGAAGTAGTCGTCGCTGGTCCGGTGGAGGGTCGCCGCGCTGGTCCGGTCGGGGTCAACACCCACCTTGTGCGGGACGTTCACGAACCGGAGCACCTTTCCCTCCTGGACGCCGATCTCCAGGTAGGTCCGCGCGTGGATCGCACCAGCGATCCGGTTCAGCACTTCGAGTCGGTTCATCTTGTGACTCCTGGGATGAGCAGCGATCCGCCGCCCTGTGAGAGGTACTTTCCGTTGCCGAGCGGGATCAGGCGCCACGCGCGCACGGGCTCTGGCAGGGCGCCGGGCAGGGTTTCCGTGTCCCCCACCTGCCAGCCGAGCTCTCGGTAGAGAGAGCGGGCAGACCGCGGGGCGGCCGGGAGCCGACCCGCGCGCGCCAACTCGACCAGCCCCATGACGGTCCGGGCGTCCTTCAGCGTCAGGCGGAGGAATCTCCCCTGCTGCGCGATCTCCACCTGTTTGCCGTGCGCGTACAGCGTCTCCAACCGCCCGAAGGCCACGCGCCCACCCTGCGGCCATGCGGAGGGCCCAGCACCCAGGATGGGTTTCAGCACCGTGAACATGAGCCAGTGATAGCAGGTCTGGCTCATCACCACCCGGTACCGCTGACCCTCCACGAGCATCCGGTCGAGGGGCACGCGGATCAGGACCTGGAGGCGACGCGCGCGGCGAGGTCCTCGACACGGTCTGCGGACGGGAGCCGACCGACGAACAGGTCGCGCTCGGAGGGCTCCAGGCTGGCGGCGTGCCGCAAGCAGAGCCCGTCCGAGAGGTGGGCGCTGTCGCAATCGACCCACGCGCACGGGCGTACGGGCGGGGCCCCGTCCATCACGGCGAGCGCGATGGTGCGGATCGCCTCCCAGTTTTGTCGGCCCCACTCCCGCGAGAACCCGAACTGCCGGCCGATCTGGGCGTAGGTGTCTCCAGCACGGAGCGCGACCAGGATCTTTCGCTGCCGGTGCCGTAGGTGCGCGTCCAGCACCTCGAAGAACGGCCCAGGGTCGTGCGCCATCACGTCGAGCGGGTCCACCCACACGCCCTCCAGGCGCTCCACGGGCAGTCCGCTGTCCTCTGCCGAGGGCACGTCGAGCGACGAGATCTGCCGGATACACGCGCGCAGTCCGTGACGGCCGATATCGCGGTGGACGAGGCTCAGGACCTCTGGCGCGCGCACCAGCGCCTGGTGACGCCAGAACGTGAAGTACGTCCCGAAGTTCGCCTGCTCGGGGTCCAGCCTGATCGCCGCCTCGTATGCCGCCATGAGGTACGCGCCACGGAGTTCTCCAGCGGGCAACTGGTAGGCGAACTCGTCGCGGATCGCGTACTTGTACACCAGCGCTCGCCAGTGCATGACCACGCCCCAGTAGGCGTGATCGGCGTCCTTGAACGCCGCCAGCGCGGGGCTGACCTTGTGCGCGCTGGCGAGCTGACGGAGAGAGGCCCTGAGGGGGCCTACCGTCGTGGCCTTCGCCTTGCCGGACTCGTGCCGTGCCCGTACAGCGGCCACCTCGGCGGGCAGCACGCGTTCGAGCCGGGCCTGTCCGATGGCTTCGGCCTGGGCCGCCTGCTGGAGGAGCCGGCCGTCTCGCTCCTTGCGCTCAGCCGGTCCGAGGTACATCCACCACCTCGCCGTCCAAGACGTTCTCGTCGGAGCCCACCTGGAGGCCACCGGCCGCGATCTGCTCGATCACCAGCCGCATCTCCTGCGCGTCCATCCTCAGCGCGTCGTCCTCGGACATGCCGGTCGCGGTGAGCCGGCGAACGCTGGCGATGGTCGTCGCTTCAGACCCCGGCATCGGACCGGGAGAGGCTCCGACGTTCTGCTGGATGTTGATCTGGTTGATCGCGTCGATCCGCGGCTGACTCGACTCCATCACCGCCTTGGCGCTCCGGTACTGGTCCTCCTTCGTGTACTTCCCGGTCTCGTCGCGCAGCACCTTGATGTGGAACTGCCACGCGAGCCGGATGGCCTCCGTCTGGAGGCTGACGATCTCGTCTCCGCGAAGCTGGACGCGACGGAAGAACTCATCCCGGAACAGAGGGTGCTCCGCGATCCAGCGCGTGATCACCTTCTCGGACACGTTGGCGACGTGCGCCACGTCGGTACGGGTCGCGCACCGGGGATCGAAGCAGGCGTCCAGCACGCGCACCTGGATAGGGCTCAGGATGCGTGGGATCTTGTTCGCGCGCCCGTCCTCCTCCACCCGCTTGTAGCGACCAGGCGCACCCTTGCGGCCCGGCCTCTCCACGGGCGCCAGTCGAGCGCGACGGCCGTGCTTCCTGGCTGGCTTCTCGACATCGCTCTCTTCGTCGCGCTTTGACATCAGAACAGCCTCCCCTGCTGGGCCGTAGGTGTGGCGGTGACCAGCTCCACCCTGCTGAGCAGGCTGGCCTTCTTGACTGCGTCGGACAGGTTCCGGGCGGCCTCCTCGAGGTCCGCGGCGTACTCTCCGGGCGCCTTGCCGGACAGCGCGGCCACCGACCGGACCAGCCCGCGAAGCGTCTCCAGGGCCCGTGCCGCCTGCTCCACCTCGTCGGGGGTCGGCGTCAGCGCCACCACGGGGCGCGCGACGTGGCGCACCGCCAGACGGCGCATGGCGGGCTCGATCTCGCCCCTCACCAGCTCATCATGCCCGCGCACCACGACCCAGCAGTGCTCGCACAGGCCGTCCTGCTGCGCCTCGCGGGAGCACCCCTGGATCGCGCACGGCCAGCGGGACCGGCGCTGGAGACTCTCCACCCACTGCGCGCGGTGCGCCGCGCACACGCGGATCGAGAGGGGCACGACATCCTGTCCGGGGATCGTGTACAAGCCCGGCTTCTCGCAGCCGCCGCTGAACTCACAGCGATGGGCCACGCGTAGCCTCCTGTCGCTGGTCCGGGATGGGGGTGAACATGGGATCCCTCCTACGGCAAGCGGTAGCCGTGCAGAGATCTGCGCGTCATCGGCGTCAGCGGCGAGTCGAACCTACGGCGCGGCGCTCTTGCGCGCCTGTCGCGCCAGATACTGCTCGTGAATCCGCACCGCGTCCGCCTTCGCGTGCGCCACCGCATCCGGCTCGTCATACCCGCTCAGCCCGGCGCCGGCTTCTCGACCTGGCTGGACATCGCGCCATGGGCCACAGACCGCCCCAAGCTGGGCCATCACCAGCGCCAGCGTGCCAGCCCTGGCCTCCGTCTCGCCCGTGACCTGGACCAGCAGGCCAGCCACCTCCACCAGGGCGGCGCTGACGTCGAACGCTTCCCCCAGCCGCTCCGCGGTCTGGCGCGCCGCCTTGCCGTTCGCCCGGATCAGGTCGGCCTTGAAGCGCTCTCCGTCCTCGTACACCTTCGCGTAGGCCCTTCGCGCGGCCTCCAGGTCCGCGTGGATGGCCAGCGAGATCGCGGCACGACGCACGGCCGGCGAGGCTCCGTCCAGCAGCTTTCGGAGCCCAGCCACCCGCTGATCCTCGCTGAGGGGGCCGCCAGGGGGCTTCCAAATCGGCTCCGAGGGCTCGCTCATCGGAGCAGGCTGACCAGCAACGAGGCGACCTGGAGCGCGATCAGCACGCCCAGCAGGAGGGGCGTGGTGCGCCCCTCCGTGAGGGTCGGGACGCGCGCGGACACCACGATCAGCTCGGGCGGAGCCCCCTCGCGGGGCTCGAAGGGCAGGCAGATGATCGGACGGTAACCGTCCTGGATCAGGCCCGTGAACGCCGGATCCCGAACCTGATCAGCCAGACGGCTCGCCGGAAACGTGACGACACTGATCGCGGACTTCATGCAGAACTCCCTCAGAAGGACAACTCGGAAGTGACGCGCGGCGCCCTGGTGCGCACGACGCCGCCCAGCGGCTCACCCGCCAGCACGCGCTTGACGTCCATCAGGTCGTTCGACCGGGGAAACGGCGGAAGACCCGCCCGAAGCAGCGCCCAACCGGAGCCCGGATCGTTGATGCGGTTATCCAGCAGGACCACCGCGCCACGGTCATCCTGAGACCGGATCAGGCGTCCAATTCCCTGGACCAGCACCATGCTGGCCTCAGGCACGGACCGAAGCAGCCACGACGTGGCGGAGCGGGCGCGCTCTGGGTCCGTGGCGACCGCGCGCTCGACGAGCAACTTGCCTACCGCGTTTTCCAGTGGGTCGTCCTGGCTGGCGAACGGGATCCGGTCGATCACGACCAGCCGACACGACCGACCCTGCACGTCCAGGCCCTGGAAGAACGAGCGCGTGCCGACCAGGACGGAGTCCTCCTCGTCCTTGAACGCCTGGATGGTCTTCGATCTGCCCGTCTCGCCCTGGCGGATCACGGTCCAGCGATTCTGGGCCCGGAGCGCCTCCGCGTACCGCCTCATCGCGGCGTTGGACGTGGCGAGCACCAGGGCGCCACCACCGGACAGCTTCACCGCCTCAACCACCTGCTGCGTCGCCCACTCGGGCCAGCGAGCATCTCGCGGGGAGACACCATCCGGAGTCACGATCACGCCCATGTCCGCGAGGGCGTACGGGCTCGGGAGCCTCCGCTCGTAGTGGGGCTCTGGCGCGAGGTTCGTGCTCGTCGCCATGAACGTGGACGTCGGCTCGTCTTCCGGATCGTCGGGGACGTCCGAGTCTGGCGCGAACAGGTCATCCTCGGTCGGACCAGCGGTATCCGGGGTCGCGTTCGCCCCGAGCGGCCGGATCACCACCTTGCCAGCGTAGGGCCCGGTGTCGGTCGCGAACTCCGAGGGCCACTTCGCCGGCTCTGCGCCGGTCCAGCGCGCGCCGAGTCCGAGGGACAGCCGCATGGACGTGAAGTCGGGGAGCGTGGCGCTCGCCAGCACCATCGTCGGGTGCGAGCGGTAGAGCTCGGCGAACGCGGGGGCCACGTCGGCGGGGACCAGCTCCACCACCACGCGCCACTGATCGCGCGCGTCCTTCTCCCGGTGCGCCCAGATCGCCCACGGGCTCGTGTACGAGGGCCAGTCCGGGTGGGGGCGGCCGAGGGTTACCGCGCCGAAGATGCGGCACAGCTCGGCCAGCTTGTTCGCGGCGTTCGCCGCTTGCCGTGAGACCTTCGGTCCGTCGCCCTTCTCCTTGGTCTTGGTGACGACCTGACCATCGATGAAGGCGTTGTGCGGCAGGTCCAGCGCCGCGCGCGTGACCTTGTCGCGGAAGGTGCGCAGGGAGGCGATCCCCTGAACCAGCCTGGACATCGCCGACTCGGGACACCAGCCCGCCGTCAGCGGCACCGGAGAGCGATACGAAGGGTGCGTCTCCTCGACGTGGTCCAGCCGGTGATCGATCAGGCGCTCGATCACGTCGAACAGGTCGGACGCGATGTCGGTCATGCGACGGTCAACCGGATCCGTGTCCGTCTTGAGCGCCTTCGCGCCGCGCCTTCCCGCCGTCAGGAAGCTGGACGTGGACAGCGTGCGCCCCTGGACACCGCGGAGCGCGGCCTCCAGCTCGTGCGCCTCGTCCACGGCGTACGCGAGCACCCGGATGCCCTTGGAGAGCGCGACCCAGTGGTGGTTGCCCACGATGATGTGCGCGCGGGGCCACGCGGCCGTCGCCTGTCGCCAGAAGCAGGGAGCCGCGTTGCCCGACTCCACGTCGAAATGGGGACAGGACTGCCGGCCGCACTCGTCGGACCCGACCGAGACCTTGTGCCAGACCGCGCTGGCGTCTCCCGGATAGGACTCGCGATCTCCGTCACACCCGGGCTGGCGCGTCCAGCCGTACACGTCCTGGACCGCCTGATCCCGAGCGCCGAACATGCTCCCGGCCTCGGTCAGGATGGCCTCGCGGCACACGTAGTTCTGGCGCGACTTCATCAGCGTGGCGCGCGGCTTCACGCGCAGCATTTGGCCCAGCGCCGGGATGTCCTTGCGGACGAGCTGGCTCTGGAGCGCGATGTTCGCGGTCGAGACCATGAGCTTGGCCGGGTGTTTGACGGCGTTCGGGGTTCCGTGGAACCTGCGCTCGGCCCCGAGGGCGGCCAGGAATCCGGGAACCAGGTACGCGCCGCCCTTGCCCACGCCGCAAGGAGCCTCGATCAGCCCGATGGAGCCCGTGATTGGCGGCGCGGCCTGCTCCTCGTCACCGTCTTCCTCGTCGCCCTCATCGGACACGTCCACCGCACGACCCATGGACAGGTCGATCTGCTCAGCAAAGCGAATGGACATCTCCCGCTGCGCCTCTCGGATCTCCCATCCAGCCTCTACCAGCGGCCCGCCGCTCGCGTAGAAGTCCCTCACCAGCTCGGCGATAGGGGTGTCTCCAGCGATGGCGCGTGCGGCAATGGGGTGCATGGGGGACCTCGTTCGGCAGCCGTCCGGCTACGCGTATGAGAGTGGGTAGCCACCGCGCGCGGCGTGTGCGCAGTGGCTGTCGCGGATCAGATCAGGCCCGCGCGCGCGCCCTCGGCTGCCGCTTGGGGGTCGCCTCGGGCTGCTCGAACAGCACGACCTCGCCCATCGGCTGGGCGGGCTCCTGGGCCGCGCCCTCGGCGGGCCCCGTGTCGGTAGCCGTCTGGCTGTCGAGCTTCGCCATGGCGGCCTCCACGTCGTCCGAGGTCACCTTCGGGGTGCTCGTTCCGCCGCTCGCGTTGAGCACGCTCACCAGCGCGGCCCAGCTCACAGGCACCTCGCGCCGCTCACAGCGCTCCTGGTAGTCGGAGAGCGCGGCCTGGGTGTCGGCGTCCTCGGAGAAGGCGAACGCGCTGATCACAGCGCTGGTCTCCACCGTGATCTCCGTGCCGGCCTCCTGGAGGGAGATCTGGTCCCCGTCGATCTCGACCAGCCGGCCCAGCACCTGCACGCCGTCCGACCGACTCGCCGCCACGATCATGCCCGGCCGGAGCGCGGGGGGCTTGGCCGAGGTGGCGAACGGGAGCACGGCCTGGACCTGCTCGAAGGCCAGCCCCACGGACCGACCCCGGTTCTGGATCAGGCCCTCGGCCACGCTCGCGGCCTGGCCGCGGAACAGGAACCGCGCCAGCACCACCCGGGCGCGCTTGCTCAGGCTCGCCTTGAGCTCGACGAGCTCCGCGGTGCCCTGGATGATCACGGAGCCTGGGGCGACCGCGCCCTGAACCAGCCCGCTGGCCGCCTCCTTGGCGGTCAGGACCACGAGCAGGCTCGTCGCCGGCTTGACCGACGTGCCCGCCTTCCAGTTGTTGTTCTCGTCGGCCTGGAGGTACATCTCCGCCAGTCCGGGGAGCATCCGCCCCGCCACCCTCGCCTCCTCGTGGCTGGTGAGGGGCAGCGTGACATCCACGCGGAAGAGAAACAGGTCCGAGGCTGCGTCTGTCTTGGCGACGTCGCCGGAGAGGATCACGTCACAGCCACCCTTGGGCAGCTTGAAGTCTACGACGGGCATGGGGGCTCCTACAGTGGATGAATCGGCCTCGGTCCTATCTAAAAGTCCGCATCGGCCGCCTTTGGTCTCCTATTCCTGCCCCCACCCTTGGCGCCACCCCTGCCGGACTTGCTTGACGCGTGTTCTTCGCCTTCTTCGGGTATTTCTGGCGGCGCGCTATCGATCAGCTCACCTGAACGCCCAATTCGGGTGAGGTCCCAGGAGTCGGCGAAGGTCTGGCTCTTGGGGTCGTACGCCATGACCACCTCGCCGGCTCCGGACACGGACCCGAACCGGCCGCGCTTCTTGTCGATGTAGACGCGCGTCTGGGGCCAGGGCCGGCGCTTTCCCTTCGGCAACATGCGGCCCTTCTCCATGTTCGGCAGCTCTCGCGTGACGACCAGCACGAGGTCCGCATCCTGGCGGATGGCGCTCGCGCCCTTCAGGTGCTGCATCGTCACGCGGCCGAACCGCTTGGACGCGTCCGGGTCGTTGCGTGGGTGGACGATCAGGAAGAGGGTCACGTCCATGTCCTTGCGGAGGAGGACCATGGACCGGATCACCGCCTGGATGGCCCGGCGCTCGTCTTCGGCGTCCGGGTCGATCAGGAACCCAAGGTGGTCGATCAGGATGTACTGCACGCCGCACCGACGCACGGCGTACTTGAGCGCCTCCTCCAGCTTCGTCCATGGCATCTGGCCGTAGTGGTCCACGATGTACAGCGGAAGTGCCGCGAGCCGCTCGAAGGCCGCCTCGCGGGCCTCGCGGGGCATCTCCGTGGGGTCACCTTCCATCTCCATCGAGAGGAGCTGGAGCACGGTCATGATCGGCTGCTGCTCGAAGCTGGTGATCGCGACCGTCTGGCCCGAGTGTGCGAGCTTCCAGAGCTGCCAGGTGGTCCAGGTGGTCTTGCCAGACCCGCTCTCTCCCGTGATCACCACCATCCCGTTCGCCCAGCCGCCGATGGCCTTGTCCAGGATCTCGGACCCGGTCGAGACACCGCGGAGCGTCTCGGGCTTGTCCAGGAGCGTGTTCAGGTCGAGGGCGAACTCGTTCGCCTTCCTGAGCTTCACGTCGAGGTAGGACTCCGCGACCTTGAACGCGCGGTGGATCGCCTCTTCCGGCACGCGCGCGATCCGGCAGTCCCCGGCATCCTTCCTTGGAAACAGCACGCGAGAGCACTTGTAGGTGCCGAGCTTGCCGGCGACCTCGGCCGCGCCCTTCTTCCCGCTCTCATCGTCATCGTAGCAGAGGTAGACCGACTCGAAGGGCTCGAGGGAGTCAAGCCAGTCCTCCGCGAAGCTGGACGCGCCCGTCGTGCCGGAGACCGTGTTCTCTCCCAGCCCGTAGGCTCTGAGCGCGAGCACGTCGAACTCGCCCTCCATCACGCGCGCCGACTTGCCCTTTCCGGGCGTGAGTCGGTCCGCGCCGTACAGCGGGGTGGGCCGACCGGGGCACAGCCGGTATCGCTTGCCCTTCCGGCACGGGTCGCACTCCTTCCACGGCCCGAGCGCGTCGCACGCGGCGCACGTCCCCGGGATCGGGACGCGACGGAAGTGGATGTTCACGAAGCGCCCAGCCTTGTCTGGAAGCGGGATGGTAATGAACGGGCGGCCCTCCTGGAGTACGATCTGTCCAGACTCATCCACGTAGATCCCGATCTTCGCATCGAGGAGCACGTCGTCTGGGATCTGTCGGTACTCCTCCAGGTACCGCGCGACCTCGACCGCGATCAGCTTCTGTCCGTCCGTCCACGACATGGAGCCCGGATCGGCGTACGCCCGTGCGCACCGGTCCGGAAGGTCGTCAGACCAGCGGAACAGCCCGCGGGGGTTCACCGCCCGCTCGGCCGGGGTCTCTTCGGGGGACGTAGGCGGGGGCTCAGGCTTGTGCTGTGCGGGCTTGATCGCCTGTCCGAGGGGGCGGACCCGGCCCGTCGGTGGTCCGCCGCTGTCCCGGATCCATCCGTGGCCCACCGCGGCCTTGCGTACCTCCTCCCAGCCCTCCGTGGACGGCGAATCCCTGCCCGTCACGGCGTAGCAGAGGAGCGTCAGCGCGTCCCCCTTCGCGTTGCAGTTCCAGCACTTCCAGCCGCCGTCTGCGCCCACGGTGATGCACGCGCGAGCGTCTCCACCGGTCCGGCTCTCCTTGCACGCTGGACAGGGCCGCCAGCGTTTCCGGCCGCCGGCTTCTTCCATCCCGAGCGCGCTCGCGACCTCGCGGAACTTCGCCGCAGCCTTCAGTTGCTCGATCCAGAGAGCCATTTCGCCACCCCTCCCGCCTCGAAGTCGTGAGCCAGCACCGAGCGCCTGTTCAGGGCCTCTACGAGGGCCTGGAGGCCGTCGCAGGTAGCCCTCAGGACCCGGACAGCGTCCTGCTTCACCTCCGCGCCGCGCAGCCTGGGGTTGACCCCTACGGCCTTGCGCCACTCCGTCGGCCGCACCCAGCGGGGCTGTACGCCCAGCGCGTGGGTGACGGGGCCGAGGACCTGGCCGAGCCAGTACGCCTGCCCTACGGCCGTCCCCGCGTTCTTGCCGACGTGGACGGACTCCGACGCGACCAGCACCGGGTCAGCGCCCGCTACCGCCAGCAGGCCCGCGACCAGCATCTCCCCCAGCGCGTGAGGGGACCGTAGCCGCACCTTGCGGACCACGATCCCCTCAGCGGTCACCTGGGCGATTCGGAGCAGGATCGCCCCGTCGTCCTGCGTACGCCAGCTCCAGAGCACCTCGGCGTAGTTGTCCGGGGCGAGCGCTACGGCAGCGCCCGAGCGGCCCGGGTCTACGCCGAGGTACCACATGCTCAGAACGGCACGTTGTCGCTGTCGAACTCACGGTGGCCACCGCCGCCACCCCCGCCGCTACCGCGCCGCTCGCGCGCCGCCGCGTTGGCCGCACGGACCATCTTCTCGCACCGGGCGTCGAACCAGGCCAGCGCCTTGTCGCAGTTGGCGCTGTCGGCGCGGTAGTCGCGGTAGTTGCTGACCCAGTACGGGCCATCGGTGCCGCGGACCTTGGCGCCGTCCTTCTTCAGGTCGTTGACCCACTTGACCTTGATGTACTTCGGGTCGTTGTCGGGCTCCGTGACCAGCTCGACGTAGACCGACCGACGCATGGCCTCGGTCACGCCGGGGAGCCACTTCCCGTTGCCCCCCTTCTGGTCGCCGCACGTCACGATGGAGTAGAGCCCGTCCAGCAGCTTGGGATCCGCGTCGAAGTCGTCGGGATCCGACCCCTCCGCGGGCAGGCCGTTCTCGTACTCCAGGACGAAGCCGTAGCCGTCCACCACGAACTGGTGAACCTGCTTCGCCGTCCACATGTCGTGCTGGATCACGCTGCCCGCGGCCTCGCCCTCCACCGCGAGCATGAGCGCAGACACCCCCCAGGTGCCCTTGCCCTTGCCGCGGATGTGCGCGAAGCCGAGGCAGGTCGCGATCACCTTGCCGACGACCTTGACGAACTTGGGGAAGTCGCCTCCCCCGCCACGCTCGCCCCGCTCCTTGCGGTATTCGTCCGAAGAAACTCGTGCCATGTTGGCCTCAAAAGGTGAGAGTTATACGAATCTGAAACAGGTGAGAGGAGTCAGTAGGACTCGGTCGAGCGACCGCGACCCGCGCGCTCGCCAGGCATCCGCGCGTCCGGGATGTAGAGCCCGCTCGGGAGCTCACGGCCCGCGCCGTGGGCCTCCAGGGCCTCCAGCCAGCGCGTGATGTTCGGGTCGCAGATGCCCTTGAGCGGCCCCATCTCCCGGCAGGGGAAGTTGTCGGGGCCGGTGAACATCGCGAGCCGACGGGCCTCACCGGCCCCCAGGCCCTCCTTGTAGACGAACGTGGTGCCCGTGAAGTAGGCCCCCACGTTGTTGCGGGCGTCTCCTTCGAGCGAGAACTTGACCCGCACGATGCCGGTCTCCTCCTCGATCTCGACCTTGGTGCGGATCGTGGCGGCCACCTTCATGGGGAGATCGCGCAGGAAGACGAAGATGTTGCTCATCGTCGTCTTCATCTTGCGGAACTTCTCCCACTTGTTCTCCTTGCCGGAGACGGTCGCGGCCGCCCCCTTGCGGGCGGGGTTGTCCAGGTCGCGGTCGTAGTACGACTGCATCTCGTTCAGGCTGTCCACGCCGAGGACCTGGAATTTCTCCAGGTCGCCGTTCGTGATGGCGCCGTACAGGTCGCGCCAGTCCTGGATGTTCTTGACCTCGTAGATCATGGCGCCCGGGTTGGCGTTCTGGATCGTGCTCTTGGACTGGTTGCCCTCGAACACGGCCGCGAACAGGCCCGGCGCGGTCGCCATGCAGTGCGTCTTCCCGGCGCCGTGCTCTCCGGCGATCAGGAACTTCGGCACCACGGTCACCTCAGAAGCCCGCTGCGCACGGTCCAGAACACTCGTCTTCTTCCCCGGTTCGGACGCCGGGGTCGTCGTGCTGGATGCACTCATTCACACCTCCCGCCGTGGGGGTAGCCGTCAGACCCCAGGTCTGTTCCACCTCGGATCCAAAACCTGTCCGGATCTGCGAAGTGTCCGGTTGATGCGAGGGACATACGGAGGTGAATGCGCACCGCGCGCCCAGCTTGCAGATCGCCGTCCGGGGGAACGCGATGTCCAACTCGTCCACCGTGGTAGACAACGCCGCCGCGCGCCGCTTGTCCGCGATGAGCTGGACGCGGGCGAACAGCTCCCGCGCGTACCGAGCGCCGACCGGAGCGGAGTAGGGGAGCAGCATCGACCCGCCACGCGCGTAGCATTCCGGATCGACGTGGTGGCGCAGGTGCTCCAGGTGGTCAGCGTAGGCGTCCAGGGACAGGCCAGCGGCCTCCAGGGCGCGCCTGTACCGCCAGGAGGGGGTGAACGCGCTCGCGCTCCGGGAGAGCTCACGCGGGGGCTCTGGTAGGGCCAGGGCCGTGATGTAGTCCTCCTTGGACCGTCCCTCGACCTTGATGCCCGCGACCTTCGCCCGCAGGCGGAGTTCGTCCATCGGGGGCCACTTCGGCTCCAGGAACTCGGGGTCTCGCTGGTAGCGGGTGGACGCGACCTCGTAGAAGAAGCCCGCCACCCCGGACAGGCCGAGCGCTTCCGCGTGCGGCTCCAGCATCCAGCAGTAGCCGGGAAGCTGAGGATCGATCCGCACGGCGTCCGCGTACTTGGCCGGGGAGCCGCTGGCCTTGTCATCCACGGCGTAGCCAGCGCGCGAGATCCGGTGTCGGAGGAGCACGTCCAGCATCCCGATCTGGTACCAGGGCCAGCGGACGGGGTACCCGCGCTCACCAGTCCGGGCGAGGCGCCAGCGCTGGGCCGTGGTGGTGAACCCGAGCGGGGTGCGCTCGACGACCGGCTCATCGTCCACCACGTAGACCACGGGCTGGTAGGGCTCGCCCGTGGCCGGGTTCAGCACCTGGCGCGCGAGCGGGACCTGGACGCCGACCACCTCCAGCGACTGGAGCCGGCCGCCCTCGTAGTGGGCGATCCAGCCCTCGGCCATGCGCCGGAAGGTGTCCACCAGCCGCTCGACCTCTCCGGGGTCCGCGCCCTTGTCCTCGGCCGCCGCCTCCAGCACCGTCGCTGCCTGCTCCAGCGCGCTGGCGCCCGTGTCCGCGCACCGCTCACACCCGGCCTCGCACCAGACACACCGCTCCAGGCCGGAGCCCGGGTAGGGTTGGTCCCGCTCCTGCCACCACGTCCACACGTCGCGCTTCCACGCGTCCCAGGCCGTGCCCAGGTGCATCTCCAGGGTCGCGCCCGTCCGGAGACCCTCGATCTCCGTGAACCAGCCCTTGCGCGCGCACGCCCACTTCTCGAACTGCGACTGGCTGATCGTGAAGTAGCAGCCGTGGTCTGGCAGTCCGCGCGCGCCGGACTCGTACCTACGGATCACCGTGGACAGGCCCTGACCCCGGGCGGGGGGACGAGTAGGAGGCTTCATCCGTTCAGGTAGCCTGGAACAGGGGGACGGTGACTCCGCCATCCCGGAGCTTGCTCAGGATGTCCCGGAGCGGGATCGGCTTGCGCTCCGGCACCGCGATCTCGCCATATGCCCGCCGGTAGGCGAGGCTCCTGGCCGCCCACTGCCGCTTGTAGGCGTCGCCGCCGTCCACAAAGTCGAACACCAGCGGCTCGTTGCCGTGGGGCCGACACACGCGCCCGACGCGCTGGGCCGCGTTGCCCGCCGCCTTCCCGGCCGACGTGTTGATCAGCGTGTCCATGCGGGGCAAGTCCAGGCCCTCGTCGGCGAGCTGGGTCGCGACCAGGACGCGGTGCCGGCGCGCGCGGAGCTCGGCCAGGAGACGCCTGCGCGTCGCCCGTCCCTCCGATCCGGTGAGGCCGACCGCGGGGGCTCCGTCGGAGAGCAGCGCGTTGACGATCTTCGCCACGGCCGCTACGCGCGGCGTCAGGATCAGCACGTCGCGGTCGGCCGCCATCGCCCACCTGCAGATCGTGCGGACCATCTCCAGGCGCTCGGGGTCTGCCGCTACGCGGCTCCCGGCCTTGCCCACGCTGAACGTCTTGTCGACCGTTGCGTCGTGCGGGATCGGATAGCCGCACACGTCGTGCCGCCGGCCGATCTTGATCCTGTTCTTGCACCGGAGCATCCCGGTCCGGACCCTGACCTCGTTCTCCACGGTCAGCTCGCGCTGGCAGCCGGGGCACTTCACGGTCCACCGGAAGTCCGACGCGGTCGAGCTCACACCCGTCGCCACCGGGTAGACCGTCGGCTGCGCGAGGTACCCCTGCGCGACCAGCCACTGCTGGCTCCGCTCCAGCAGCACGGGGCCGAGCAGGCAGGGGAGCAGCACGTACCAACCGGCCGCGCGCTGGGGCGTGGCCGTGAGGCCGACGCGCCAACGGGCGGGGCAGTGGGCCACGATGTGCCGCCAGGTCTTCGAGGCTACACGGTGCGTCTCGTCGGTCACCAGCACGCCGGCGCTGGCGAGGATCCGACGCGCCCGTGGACTGGCGAGCGAGTCATCCACACCGACCGCGATCTCACCCGGCTCCAGCGGGGCGTCCGACCACTCCGCGGCGCCGGACACCACGCGGACCTTCGCGTCAGGCTTCAGGCGCTGGATGGTCTCCACCCACTGGTCGCAGATGTCGAGCGACGGAGTGCAGACGACGGAGCGCTGTCCGAGGTGGAGGACGAAGGCAGAGCCGGCTAACGTCTTGCCTCCGCCACAGGGCAGAACGACCACGCCCTGTCGGCCAGCGTCGCACCGCTCGACGGTCTCACGCTGGTAGTCGCGCAGCTCGACCCGGAGATCCGCCAGCGGCACGCGCACCGCATTCGGATCCCAGCTCACCAGCGGCTTCCAGGTGATCGGCACCCCGGCCTCGCGGGCGGCCTCCTGGAGGTGTGAGAGCAGGCCCCGCGGAAGGCGTGCGGTCGCATCTCCGTCCGTGTAGTCGAGCGCGCACCAGTCGGTGGGCACGCGGTGGTAGCTCTGGCCCCGCCTGGCCAGCGCCTCGCGCTCGGGGTTCGGCCAGCTCACCCGCCGCCGGAGAGGGGCGAGCAGGGCCGTGGGTGGTCGGAAGCGCAGCTCGTGATCGATGATGACGTCCATCGTCACGGGTAGCCGATG
>JACCDR012644602.1_pt1 | contig 15761 bp, 29 predicted proteins | sample 7446431 | NCBI WGS metagenome assembly JACCDR01 (sample SAMN15323443, study PRJNA562643) | freshwater metagenome | isolation source: river surface water | place: USA:Blue River Watershed | collected 2017-08-17 | reverse complement strand
CGCACGCATGAGGACGCGCAGAGGAGTTCCGCGATGGGGAAGTACGCTTCGTCGACAGTTTCGGTCTCACGGCCCCAAAGGCAAAGGAGGCTCGCACTATTCTCGGTGCGCTCGCGAGTACGAAGGGACATGAGAAGCTTCGCACGAAGCGTGTGAACGCCGCTCTCATCCTCATTCCGGGACGCGACAACGCAACCGAGCTCAGTTTCCGTAACTTCGGGAACGTCGAGGTCGTACAGACAAAGGATGTGAATCCTGAGGTATTACTCAAGTATAAGTATGTTGTAGTCGCAAAGCCGGAAGACAACGTGAAGGCACTTCAAGCACGAGTTGCTACGAAGAGCGCACGTAAAGCTTCGGCAGCTAAGGCTACCAAGTAAGTATGGGACTTTTCGGAACGAAAAAGTCTGCTGCGAAGAAGGATGCACCAGCTCCAGAGAAGGAGACGAAGGTCGCAATCCCATCGAAGGCAATGCCACACGATGTCGCAGCAGCACTCATAAAGCCCCGCATCACGGAGAAGGCAGCGCTCCTTCTCGAGAAGAACGTCTACACGTTCGAGATCAAGAAGGGTGCATCGAAGTTCGATGTCCGTGATGCCGTCGTGTCACTCTACAAGGTGACACCAAAGGAGATTCGTATCGTGAACCAAGCACCACGACGCTACATGTCGAAGATGCGCGGTCGCGAGATGAAGGTCGCAGGTCTCCGTAAGGCGTACGTCTACCTCAAGAAGGGAGACCGTATCGACCTCGTCTAACCGTAACCACACACCACTATGAAAGCACATAAGCCAACATCAGCAGGACGTCGTGGCATGACGGTCATCGAGTATCGAAAGAAGCTTACGACGACGAAGAACCAACCACTGAAGTCACTTACGAAGGGAACGCGTTCGACCGGTGGCCGCAACAGCCAAGGTCGCACGACGAACTTCTACCAGGGAGGCGGCAACAAGCGCGCATACCGACAGGTTGACTTCGTCATGGAGAAGAAAAATGTTCCCGCACGCGTGGAATCGATCGAGTACGATCCGTTCCGTAATTCGTTCATCGCACTCGTCTGCTACAAGGACGGTGAGCGACGATACGTCATCGCGACGAAGAACATGAAGCAGGGTGATGAGTTCATTGTCGGTACTGACGTGAAGCCGAAGGAGGGAAATCGCATGCCACTCGGCAGCATTCCAGTCGGTACGTTCGTGTCGAACGTTGAATTGAAGCCTGGTGCTGGGGGTCGCATCGCGCGCTCAGCAGGAAACTACGTGGAGGTCGTCGCACACGATGGCGGATTCACACAGCTCCGCATGCCGTCGTCTGAGATCCGCAAGGTACTCGCGACCGCATGGGCAACCATTGGCGTCGTCTCAAACGAAGAGCATCACCTCGTGAAGCTCGGTAAGGCGGGACGTTCTCGCTACAAGGGACTTCGTCCGAAGACCCGTGGTTCAGCGCGAAACGCTGTTGATCACCCACACGGAGGTGGTGAAGGACGTGCTCCGCGAGGACACCGACGTGCTCGCACAAAGCAGGGTCGTCCGGTTGGAAAGGGTCAGAAGACTCGCCGACCAAAGAAGTACTCGAATGTCTTCATCGTCTCTCGCCGCAAGCCAGGGAAGATAATGACATCGAAGAATTAACCCACACGGGATTAATTACGTGCACGAAAAAACCGGCATCTGCCGGTTTTTTCGTGCACGACGAGAATGATTGACAAAACCCACTTCGGTATGGTTTTATCACTGCGGATTTTCCGTACAGAACCCGTCTCATTCATTGAGACGCCCACCACTAACCTGGAGAAGTCTCAATGAATGCGATTGCCTTGCAATCACCCACCCAACGTGCCCCGCACGTTGCCCGTACTCCGCGAGGAGTACCTATCGAGGTTGCCCGAGAAATCCTCGGTGACATCGTTGCAGTCGATGAGGCTGAGCATGTGCTCGGAGTATCGGCGCGAGTCGCTCGTCCCCACCCTCGGGTGGTAGAGATACCCGAACTCGCGCTCCATGCACTCGCGGGACACGTGTACGCAGTTCCGACCGTGTTTCAGCTCCGTGAGCTCATGGGTACGACGGTCGCATGTCACCTCATGGAGGTGAACGAGCATGCGCTGGCTCTCTCGATGTATGCCCCGGCGCAGCACCCGCGCTACCGGCTCATCGTCAAGGACCTGCCGTCCAGGGGTCGCGAGCGTGTGCTCACAATCGCACGACTGTGTGGACTCAAGATGCGTCGAATGGACGCGCCTTCTGCCATCACGAGCACGCTCCTCGCAAAAGCAGTGCTCGCACAGACACTGTCCCGGGAGTATGTCACCTCGACGCGGTGCCCGGCCCCGGGGGAACTGCGGTTGCTTGCAATTGGACCCCATGACGGGGGACGTATCGGAGTGCAACCCATATGGCTCCATGAGGGTCGGCGTGAACTCATCGAGCTCACGCTCTGAAGAAAGGCCTGACGCGTATCGCGTCAGGCCTTCACTTTTGCATAATTTGACTAAATAAGACATTTCATGTTTTAATCTTTGCTCGGTTCGATACCGAAAAGTTCCTCAAAACCGTCGGATTGACGGCACATCCACCTACAATTTCCTACAAGGAGTGCAAGCATGCAAGCAACGGCACAAATCAAGCGGATCATTAAGACGATGAGCACCAAGAGCCCGTTCGCTCGGAGTCGTGGTATCCCGCTCGAGAAAGCCGAGCAGATTCTCGGTCGCCACATCCATCGTCCAGCGCAGCTTCGTCTTCTGCACCAACTCGGCGAATCCTCTCTCTCGGAAAATGCGCACCTCAATTTGGTGCCGTTCACCGAAGAAGAACTCGAGTGGGCAAGTCGTTCAAATGCCATCCTCACGCTCTCGTGTCCGGTTTCGGTCAACCGCTTTGTGCGGAAGTTCGAACAGAGCATTTCTGTCTGCGATGAGGTGCGGCACAGCATGGGACAAATGCTTGGAAGCATCCCTCGTTTGCCCGAGTGGCGTCTCGTCATGCGGCCGACAAATCGCGAGGCAGAGGATGCTGCCATGGCAAAGTGCCCAACATCACTCACCAACAAGCGGGCAGAGCGGGCAATGGTGCCGTCGTTTCGGCTCTTCATGTCGGCGATGTTCGCCGACTGGCGCATCAATGGCATGCCACTATGTGCGGGTGCGGGAGCACGGTTCACCCGTGACGCAATCGTGAGCAGGGAGAAGATCATCCTCCGTCGCGTTATCGTCGACGGTGGCATCGCACCCAACCCGCTTATTCAGGTGAAAACCGCGAAGCCGCAGGCTCCGATCCCGTTCGCAATCGGATTTCTTCCGATCAGCGACTAGACACAGGGATGTGTTGTGACCCGGACGCGCATGCGCGTCCGGGTTTTCATTTTCAAACGGAGAATTTGTCATGAGTGAAACCACAGCATCGATTGTATGGACAACAAAGGCGGAGGCATTCGCACTCATGGGGAAGTCGGTGTTCGATAACCCTGATGCTCCTCCCCTCGTTCCCTTCTCTGAAGTTGAGCTTGCGAAGTGGGCGAGTGAAGGACGCTTCATCGCATACATTCCGCCGGGCTCCGTTGCTTCGGAGTTTAGCAATACGCTCGGTAGGTCAATGAACGCTCGCATACCGCTCCAGTACCGGAACCTTGCCGCTGTACATGCGCGTGGACCAGCGCAATGGCTTGTCGGGAAGTTCGGTACAGACAAAGAAGGTGAGGTACAGAAGGTACGATACCTCGCACACCTCTGTGTCAGATGGAACGAGCATCCGCACATGCGGCCGTTCTACCGGAGTGAACTCAAGTCGGCGACGATCTTGAAAGAGGGCGGTTCACCCGCCATCATCACCTTCGGCTTCCGGTCGGCCCAGCTTCATTGCCGACCGCTCCAGAACGTATTCCATCTCGTCGGTACGGCACGGAAGGCATTTCCTCCCCCGAAATAGGTGGAATGGTCGACCCGGGCGCGCTCACGCGCCCGGGTTTTTCTATGCCAGGGCAGCCCACTGTTGACAGACTGCGCTCCATCGCGTACTATGACCCCCGTTCGGAATTTACGTGGTTCCGTGTGCTATCTACACACGAAAACACTGAGTTCTGTGGGAATTTTGTGTAGCACTGGCCGTTACCTGCTGTTACACGAGGTTCTCACCTTCACGGTGATGTATCCGGCATATCTGGGACACAAAAAGCAACCGCTTTACCTCGCGAGGTAATTTTTATTTATGTCACGATCACTCTACAAAGGACCATACGTCAACGACAAGATCCTCAAGAAGGTTGTCGGAAAGAAGCCGGCTGACACCGGGATTATCAAGGTGTGGGACCGTGCGTGTGTCATCTCTCCAGAAATGGTCGGATTCACGTTCGGTGTCTACAACGGAAAGACGCACATCGAGGTCTTCGCAAACGAGGACATGGTGGGGCATCGTCTCGGTGAATTCTCACCAACGAAGAAGTTCCAGCGTCACGGAGGAAAGATGCAGAAGGAACTCGAGGTGAAGAAGAAGGAGGCAGAGATAGCAGCAGCTAAGGCGGCAAAGACTGCGCCAGCAGCTAAGAAATAACGAGTATGAAAGCATTTCTTAAGAACTATCGTCAGTCACCGCGCAAAGTGCGTCTCGTGGCTGATCTCGTGCGCGGAAAGGAGGTAGACAAAGCACTCGCGATGCTCACGTTCGTGAACAAGCGAGCGGCACTCCCAGTTGAAAAGCTCATTCGTTCAGCGGTTGCGAATGCGAAGAACACTGGCGAGACACGTCCACTCATCGTGAAGTCGATAGCGGTCGACAAGGGTACTGTCATGAAGCGATTCATGCCACGTGCACGCGGTGCAGCAGCACGCATCAACAAGCGAAGTTCGCACATTACTCTCGAACTCGGTACTAAGTAATCTTTCTGTATGACACACGTTGTTCATCCATACGTCCACCGTCTCGGCATCATCCGTGACTGGAAGTCACGCTGGTTCACGGCAGACCCGAAGAAGTACCGAGAGTACCTTCGCACCGACGGAGCAGTTCGCAAGTTCCTTGCGAAGCGTCTCCGCGGCATGTACGTCGCATCGATCGAGATTGAGCGAAACGACAAGATCTATCGCATCATGGTAGCGACCTCACGCCCCGGCCTCATCATTGGTCGCGGTGGTGACGGAGCGGTGAAGCTCAAGAAGGAGATCGACATGCTCTTCCGAACGCTCAAGCTCACGGGCGGCATGCCAGAGATTAAGATCGATATCGAAGAGGTTCGCTCACCTGAGCTCTCTGCATCAATCGTTGGCCAGATGGTCGTCGAAGGACTCGAGAAGCGCATGCCATTCCGCCGTGTCATGAAGCAGACCATCGAGAAGGTCATGGCGAATCGTGACGTGAAGGGAGTGCGCATCATCTCATCAGGCCGCCTCGGTGGTGCTGAGATGGCACGAAAGGAAGAGATGAAGAAAGGTCGAATTCCACTCCAGACGATGCGCGCAGACATCGATTTTGCACGCGAGACAGCAGTTCTCCCATACGGAGCGATTGGTGTGAAGGTCTGGATCTACCGTGGCGATATCTTCGAAGACCGCAAAGCCGGTCAGGAAGAGCGAAAGACGGAAACAACTCGTCGCCCACGCACACGCGGCTAACGTAAACAACTACCATGCTATTTCCTAAGAAAGTAAAGCACCGAAAGTGGCAGATCGGCCGCAAGAGCGAAGCAAAGCGCAACGCGGTCGAGAGCCGTGGCATCACGGTCTCCTTCGGTGCGTATGGTCTCAAAGCAGAGACCCCAGCACGTGTGAAGAGTAATCAGATCGAGGCGGCTCGCCGCGTCATCAGCCGCACTCTCGGAAAGACCGGTAAGGTCTGGCTCCGCATTTTCCCTGACCAGCCGGTCACGAAGAAGCCAGCGGAGGTCGGTATGGGTAAGGGTAAGGGTGACCCAGAGCACTTCGTCTTCGAGGTACGCCCTGGTCGCGTGCTCTTCGAGATCGACGGGGTGAGCGAGGCAGTTGCACGTGAAGCGCTCCGAAAGGCAACAGCGAAGCTCCCACTCAAGGCAAAGGTCGTTACCCGTGCAGACACAATGGTATAAGCGTATGAACATGAAAGAACTTAAGGAGAAGAATGAGGCAGACCTCGTGAAGCTCGTCGCGGAGAAGCGCGAAGAGCTCCGCAAGCTCCGCTTCGGCGTCGCCGGTAGTACCATGCGCAACGTCCATGCGGGAAAGAACCTCCGCCGAGAGATCGCACAGATTCTCACCGAAATTACCAGCCGTAACGCGAAGAACGCATAAGTATGGAAACGACTACACAGACCACAAAGCGTCGCGTACTCCGCGGAACGGTGGTATCGACCAAGATGCAGGACACGATCACTGTTGCCGTTGAGCGATACGTGAAGCATCCAAAGTACAAGAAGTTCCAGAAGCGCACGAAGAAGTACCTCGTCCACGACAAGGGTAATACCGCGGGTATGGGGGACATCGTCGAGATTCGTGAGACGCGACCGCTCTCAAAGCGCAAGCACTTCGAGCTCGCAAACACCATTACTAAGAAGAACGCATAACATCTATGATCCAGCCACGTTCAATTGTGAAGATCGCAGATAACTCCGGTGGAAAGATCGGACGCGTCTTCAAGGTACTCGGCGGCTCAAAGAAGCGCTACGCCGAGCTCGGTGAGATGGTCGTGCTCTCTATTCAGACGGCAGAGCCACGCAAGCAGGTAAAGAAGAAGGATGTCGTCTACGGTGTCATCGTTCGTCAGGTGAAGCCATTCCGTCGAAAGGATGGCTCATACGTGAGCTTCGACGACAACGCGGTCGTCCTCGTCGACAAGGAGAAGAAGGAGCCGAAGGCGAACCGCGTGTTCGGTCCTATCCCTCGCGAAATTGGTGAGGCAGGGTACCAGAAGATTATTTCTCTCGCCCCAGAGGTGGTGTAACCATTGTTTCAATTTGTATGAAAATCAAGAAAGGAGACACGGTCATCGTTCGCTCAGGGAAGGATAAGGGAAAGGAAGGAAAGGTCCTCCGCGCATTCCCGAAGAAGGCAGAGGTCTTGGTTGAGGGTGTTCACGTCGTGACGCGTCACCAAAAGTCAAAGCGTCGCGGCCAGCAGGGTCAGCTCGTCCATAAGCCGATGCCAGTACCAGCTTCCATCGTCGCACTCAAAGATGCAAAGACGGGAAAGGCGGCACGCGTTGGGTACAAGGTCGAAGGAGAGAAGAAGGTGCGCATTATCAAGAAGACCGGTGAGAAGGTGTAATTCACGTAATCCACTCGTATGAAAACAACGAAAGAGAAGGTGCAGGATGCGTACAAGTCGCTCAAGGGCGAACTTGGCTACACCAATGCCATGCAGGCACCGCGTCTCGTGAAGGCGGTCATCTCCATCGGTACCGGCAAGGTACAGGACAAGGCGAAGCTCGCAACAATCCAGGATCGCCTCGCGCGCATCACTGGTCAGAAGACGAGCCCTCGCCCTGCAAAGAAGTCGATTGCGTCGTTCAAGCTCCGCGAAGGCGACATCATCGGCTACCAGGCGACACTCCGTGGTCCACGCATGTACTCATTCCTCGATAAGCTCATCCACATCGCACTCCCACAGACGAAGGACTTCCGGGGTCTCCGCACGAGTGCCATCGATGACATGGGCAACATGACGATTGGTATCAAGGAGCACACCATCTTCCCTGAGACAGCAGATGAGGACGTGAAGGACATCTTCAGCTTCGCCATCACGGTCGTCACGACCGCGAAGACGAAGAAGGAAGCAGAGGCGTTCCTCCGCCACATCGGTCTTCCACTCCAGGCTCCAGGCTTTGTCGAAGAAAAGAAAGCAAAGCGCGCGAAGAAGAAGTAATCAAAACAGGAAGAAAACCGCTCACCGAGCGGTTTTCTTTATTGACATTTATATATAGTGTGATAGAATATGGCTAGACAGTGCGTACCTTGTGTACATCGACAACTGTCGACAAGCGATTCAGCAACCAGCAGGAGTAATTCATGAAGAGTTATCACGGTCACGACCCCTCGACTCTCGTCGAGGCGCGGGTCGCGAAAGTGTTCGAAAACTACGTGGTGGCGTATCCCACTGCGTGCGTTGGTGATTTGCGAACGGACGACAGCATCACGTTCGCGCGTGATGTCTGGCAAGGCACTGAGGAGCCGCAAGTTTCTCAGGTCGTCATGCTCGTCAATCCGATGCTTTACGCTCGGGGATGGCGGGCTCGCGAAGTCTACCCAATCACCCCGTGCAACACGCGGGCAACCCAGCAACCAGCAAGGAGCAAGGCATGAAAGAAAGAGGAACAACTCGCGAATGTTTCGCGGACCTCATGGAGCGACTCCAGTCGTTTCCTGATTTCCACGAACAGCGCAGACGCCTCGCAAGTGTGCTTGGCGTTGAGGATCCGGCGGTTCGTCGATGGGCGAACGAATCCATCAGCCCCGTCGGGATGTCACTCATCAGCCTCCGGTGCTACCTCGATTTCCTCGGCTACACGGTCGAGGAGTTCACAGCACTTACTCCCATGATGCAGCAAGCATGCAAGCTTGTTGCCTTTCGCGTCATCTCCCTCGAGGAAATGACGAGGCTCACTGAATACGACCCGTATACCGACCGAGTACTCGCCATCCTTCGTGGTGTGCGTGGTGTCTCTCGCGAACGGGAGCAACTCTTTGAGCAGGTGGTGATGGCGTACAAGAACGAACTGAGCAGTGCCCAAGGCAAGCTGCCACGTCTCGTTGTGTTCGAACGCATCGAGACGAAAGAGGTGAAAAAAAGTACGGTGGACACGGCTCCGGTCGTTGCCCCTGTGCTCAGAGTGCCTGTCACTCGAACAGCACGCATTTCGCAAGCGGAACTATTTCGCGGGTTGCTCGTCAACCTGCTTCACAGCGCTGAGTACTACTTCCAGGACTCAGTTTCTGAGAAGGAACGCGAAGACATGCGCGATGTGGTCGGGCAGGCCAACATCTTCGAACTGAAGAACATGCTCTCACGCCTCTGCAGTAGCAAGGCATTCAACAACCGATAGCATCAGCAACAGCAAGGAGGTCATCATGACCAAAGCAAGGATGATTTTCGGGAGCGTCCACCAAGGTGGTGCGCTCCAGCACATGGTGAGTTCCTACCCGACGGTTCCGGCCGTCTTGAAGGAGCTCATCCAGAACTCAATCGACGTCGAATTCGGTGGGGCGAACAAGATCCTCATCGAAGTCGACTTCGACCAAGGGGTGATCGGCTACTACGACAACGGGCCGGGCGTCGATCCTGAATTCTTCGCCCGTGCGGTGAGCACGTTCGGTCACTCGACCAAGCGCGGTGACAAGTACGGTCGCTTCGGCATCGGCCTGGCTTCGCCACTCTCGATTGCGGAAGAATTCCGTTTCACGACGGCGCCGTCGGGCATGCTGTACCAGGAGTACGAGTTCAACCGCAAGCGCCTCTTCGAGGTTGCGAGCGGGGGCTACCCCATCCCGGTAACGGAAGTGAGGACCATTTCACACGGTGATCAGAAGACACCGGGTGTACGGAACCCGCGTTACGAACCGGTTTGGTGGCGTACTGCTGTCAGCATGACGGGCCTCACCGAGGACAAGGCGAAGCGTCGCCTCGACCTCGGCATCTTGCAGGCTGACGTCCAGTCGGCATACGGTAAGAAGCTCGTCGACCTCAAGACCAAGATCACCGTCAAGGTGATTGAGGCCGGTAAGGTCATAACCGAAGAGTTCAAGGCGAAGCTCTACGAAGGCAAGAAGTTGCCCGAGTGGAGTGCGGTGCTTCCCGATGTTGGGCGTGTGACGGTGGCATTCCACCTCGCGCCACTTGGGTACGTCGGTTCGCAACGAATCGACATCGGCGGCGGAGACAATCCAAGCCGTGTACCGTTCGGCAAACTCCGGTTGACGACGCTCTACGAGTGTCTCGGTGAGAACGCGAAGACAGCCCTCAATTCCAAGCTCTTCCAGGGCGAGGTGGTGGGCGAGAAGTTGCAGCTCTTGGCAAGCCGGAAAGGCTTTGCCCAAAATGATGCACTCTTCGCGTTCGCCGTCGCCTTGGACCAGTGGTACGAGGATGTCGGGCGGATGCACTTCAACGACGAGAAGCGGGTTCGCCAGGAGAATCGCTACCAGACCATCAGTCTCGAAGCGATTGAGCGACTCAAGTCGCTCACCCAAGGCCAGGACTCGCCGTTCGCTTCGCTCTTCGAGCAGGCGAGTTTCGGGTCAGTGGGCAAGGGGCATACCGACCGGACGAATTCCGTCGTTCCTGGGTATGAGATGATGGGTAAGACCAAGACCGGTGAGAAAACGCAGGCGGGAGAAGGTTCCTCCTCGCGTTCCAAACCGGAAGTGGAAAAGCCCAAGCATCACCCAGGAGTAGCAATCGGCTCCGACGGCTCGGAACGCAAGGTCGTGAAGGGTCATTCGACTGGGCTCCACATCGACAGAGGTGATATCGGTGCGAGGATGTGGCAGTTCAATCGCCACGCACTCCACCTCACGTTGAATGACACTCACCCGTCGTTTCGTGCTGCTGATGTGAAAGGCGACCGTGCCCTCAGTGACTACCAGGTCATGGTCGGCATCGCCGCTTTCCGCCTCGCACTCATCGACGATGAGTTGGCCCAGGAGATCGCCCGTGACTTCGCTGAGGAAGCACTCCGAGATTGGGTGAGCCTCGTCCTCGTCAAGTAACAGATTCCGCGCAATGCGGAGTCCAAGCCCCGTCGTACAGCTAATGACTGTCCGGGGTTTTTCTTTGTTTTGACAAACACACCATCCTTTTATATGGTGTGGGCTGCATTGTTCCACACAAGGAGACATTTATGGCAAACAAGCCCGCAAACCGTGCCGAGGAGGCCCGGGTGTGCCTCGGATTGAGTCCGGCCAAGTTCGCTAAACTGCTCGGAGTGAAGGAGACTCATGTCATACTCGAGGAGCTCCGTCCTTCTGGCGAGCCGACCATCACGGACGCGCTCTACGACTTCATCAACGAGCGGAGGGGTACCGCGGTCCTCTTCCTCCTCTCGCGCTATGAAGCGCACACGCAGGATGGTGGGGCGATGCGGCGGGAGTTGCTCGGTCCCCGTGACGGTGTCGTTCGTATCGACCCTGAAGGGAGGAACGAGTGAACAATGCCATCGAAGCCAGGCGCATCACGAAGCTCGACCCGAAGGAGTTCGCGCTCCTCCTCGGTGTTCCAGAGGATACGGTCATCTTCTATGAGTCTGACGCACGCAACCGACACGACATTTCATGGGCGGCGTTCACCCTCATCCTCGACGGGAAGGAGTCGGCAGTGCGCACGCTCCTCACGCGTCGGCTCGCCGAAGCGAAGGGACAAGAACACGATGCGCTCGTTCATCTCACCACGGTCCTTCACGACCGACAGGTCATCTGAAGGACCAATCTGGCCAAACGGCCGCGCCCACGGGCGCGGCCGTTTTCTCTTGTTCGCTCGATTGACTCTCCTTAGCCATTCTGGTATATTCTCCGGGTTGCGTTTGTACGCCATCCTCATTGGTTTTCCATAAACCTCTGTAGACGCGCCGTTCCTCGACCTCAGGTCGGACGGAAAGCGAGTCTTTTGGATAGTGCGGATAGGGAGAAATGGTCACAGGATTCTCCGTGATACCTCCTCTCACGCTTCATTTATCTACCCCGAGTACTCGGGATTAACGCATAATGGTGTGGCAAGAAAATCACTCATCATAAAGGCGAAGCGACCACCGGTCTTCAAGAGCCGAGTCGTTCGACGCTGTTTCAAGTGCGGCCGTCGTCACGGGTACCTCCGTGATTTCGACATGTGCCGTATCTGTTTCCGCGAAGCAGCACATGAAGGACAGATACCAGGGATAAAGAAATCATCATGGTAAACGATCCTATCGGAGACATGATCATCCAGCTCAAGAATGCTGGCATGGTCGGGAAGCGCGAAGTATCGCTCCCATACTCGAAGTTGAAGCACGCAATTGCTGACAAGCTCGTTTCTGCAGGCTTTGTCACAAAGGCAGAGAAGCATGGAAAGAAGGTCAAGAAGACCCTCGACATCACGCTCAAGTACGATGCACGCGGTGCGCACAGTATCCAGGGTGTCGATCGCATCTCGAAGCCAGGTCGCCGTCTCTATGTGAGCGTCACCGAAATCTTCCCCGTGAAGTTCGGAAAGGGAAAGCGCATCCTCTCGACCCCAGCAGGTATCCTTACGGGTGAAGAGGCGAAGGAGAAGAACGTTGGTGGTGAGGATTTATTCATCATTTGGTAATCCAGTACGTATGAGTCGTCTAGGAAAACAACCGGTAAAGCTTCCAGCTGGCGTCGAGGTGACGGTGGCAGGAGGTGTACTCACCGTAAAGGGACCAAAGGGAACCCTCACACGTAAGACCGTGCCCGATGTCGTCATCGCTGTTGAAAATGGCGAGGTCGCTCTCACGCCGAAGGCAGGGAGTGATGCCGCGAAAGCACTTTGGGGCACCTATGCTGCGCACCTCGCGAACATGGTCACTGGAGTGACAGAAGGCTTCACGAAGAAACTCGAGATTGAAGGTGTCGGCTACCGTGCTGAGGCACAGGGTCAGAAAATCAAGCTCAACATGGGGTACTCACACCCGGTCGAGCTCGCAATCCCTGAAGGTATTGCTGTCGTCGTTGAGAAGGGTCTCATCACCATCACTGGTCATGACATCGAGAAGGTCGGACAGTTCGCGGCAGATGTCCGTGCCGTCCGCGAGCCAGAGCCATACAAAGGCAAGGGCATCCGATACCAAGGTGAATACATTATTCGAAAGCAGGGTAAGAAGGGCGTGTAGTCCGTACCGCGTAACACATTTTGTATGAACACGAATGCAAAAGTCCTCACACGCACCCGTCGACACGCGCGCATCCGCGCACGCGTCTCGGGAACGGAGGCACGTCCACGTCTCGCTGTCTTTAGGAGCAACCGCTTCATCTACGCACAGCTCATCGACGATGCGTCAGGAAAGACGCTCGCTGCAGCAGATTCACGCACCGTGAAGGTGAAGAGCGGACATGAGCAGGCGAAGGCTGTTGGTGCGCTCATTGCCGAGAAGGCAAAGGCGAAGGGGATTACAAGCGTAGTTTTTGACCGCGGCGGCTTCCAGTACCAGGGAATGATCGCGGCCCTCGCAGAGGGTGCGCGCGAAGCGGGTCTCACATTCTAAGTATGATTGAAAACACACAGAACGACACGGCAGTTGCTTCGATTCCTCCGACCGAGACGACGCCAGTGGCGCAAGAAGGGGGAGAGACTCGCGAGGCACGTCCTCGCCGTGGTGGCGACCGTAATCGCGAGAAGAACGCACGTCGTCCACGTCGTGGCGGACGCCGCGATGAGCGCGCACGCTCGGAGTACGATCACAAGATGATCGACATCCGTCGCGTTGCTCGTGTCGTTGCCGGTGGTCGCCGCTTCAGTTTCTCGGTCGCAGTCGTTATCGGTAACCGAAAGGGTAAGGTTGGTGTCGGTCTCGGCAAGGCAGGTGATACACAGCTTGCAATCGAGAAGGCACAGCGCGCAGCGCGTCGTGCACTCATCGAAGTACCGATGAACAAGCACCAGCACATCCCACATGACGTACAAGCGAAGGAAGGTTCGAGTGTTGTCATGGTCATGCCGGCTCCTGGTCGCGGTCTCGTAGCAGCAAGCTCGGTCCGTACCGTGCTCGATCTCGCAGGTGTCAAGGACGTCACCGCGAAGATCCTCTCGCGCTCGAAGAATCATCTCAACAATGCACGCGCGACGGTGAAGGCGCTTAAGAAGCTCAAGGCTCGATAATCAGAATTACTATGCAGATTCATAACATCAAAGCGGCAACCCCGAAGAGAGATGCAAAGCGCATCGGTCGTGGTGGCAAGCGCGGAAAGACCTCGGGCCGTGGTGGCAAAGGCCAGACCGCTCGTACCGGTAATAGCGGACGACCAGAGATGCGCGATATCATCAAGCGCCTCCCAAAGCTCCGTGGTCACGGTAAGAACCGTGCGCGAACAGTGAACGCTGAGCGTGTACTTCCTACGGTTGTGAATGTCGGCGCTCTTGAGTCGGTTTTCGAATCAGGAAGCCAGGTTACACCAGCAACTATTCTCGCAGCAGGACTCGTTTCAAAGGTAGGTGGCAAGGTGCCAAAGGTGAAACTCCTCGGTACCGGTGACCTCACCAAGAAGCTCACTGTCTCCGGATGTACATTCTCTACTTCAGCAAAAGAGAAGATAGAGAAGGCAGGAGGAACAATCGTCGCGTAAGAAACGCCCGGGGCGCCTCGAGCGCCCCGGGATTTCTGATACAATGACCTCTATAACAGAACGCCGTTTCGGCACACATACCAGGTAGTCATACAAGCATGGACGTCTTCATTCAAAAGCTCAAGATCATCTTCACGGAAAAGGCGATACGTGATCGCGTACTCTTTGTCGTGTTCGCGCTCGTCGTCTTCCGTGCCCTCGCAGCAGTACCGATTCCAGGTGTCGACCGCATGGTCCTTGATCAGTTCCTTTCGAACAATCAGTTCCTCGGTCTTCTCAATATCTTCTCAGGAGGAGGTCTCACGAATCTTTCGATCATCATGCTCGGTGTAGGACCGTTCATTACGGCATCCATCATCATGCAGCTCATGACGGTCATGTCACCAAAGCTCAAGTCCATGTACACCGAGGAAGGAGACGCGGGTCGTATTCGCTTCACGCAGTACAGCCGCATGCTCACGCTGCCACTTGCTATCCTCCAAGGATTCGGGTTCCTCTCCTTGCTCCAGAGCCAGGGTGTCCTCGTTGGTCTCTCGACATTTGAGTTCATCACGAACATCGTCATCGTCGTTGGTGGCTCAATGCTCCTTCTCTGGCTCGGTGAGCTCGTAACGGAGTATGGTGTCGGTAACGGTGTCTCAATCATCATCTTCGCGGGTATCGTTGCAGTCCTCCCTGGACAGGTTCGTCAGATGCTCCTCAACTTCGATGGCACCCAGATACCGCTCTATCTCGGATTCCTTGCTGCTGCGCTCGCTATCATTTTCGCCGTCGTCTACATGACCCAGGCCGAGCGCCAGGTTCCAGTGACTCATGCAAAGCAGGTCCGTGGTGGGCAGACGTACGGAAGCACGATGAGCTACCTCCCGCTCCGTTTGAACCCAGCCGGTGTCATCCCAATCATCTTCGCGCTCTCGATTCTCCTCTTCCCGCAAATGGTGCTCAACATCCTCACCTCGTTTGGAATTACGGGTACCGCTGAACTTCTTGAGAGAGTGAATGCCTTCTTCGCGAATCAGGAGCTCTACGCAGCGGTCTACTTCGTGCTCGTCGTCACCTTTACGTTCTTCTACACGGCGGTCACTGTCGACCCAGAGTCGATGTCGAAGAACCTTCAGCGTACAGGTGCGTTCATTCCGGGTATTCGCCCAGGTAACCACACTGCTGAGTACCTCGGGAAGCTCATCACGCGTCTCACACTCATCGGCGCACTCTTCCTCGGTCTCGTTGCGGTCCTTCCAATGGTCATGCAGCTTGTGACAGGTCAGCAGGCACTCGCCATCGGCGGTACAGCACTCCTCATTGCGGTGTCGGTCGTCATTGATCTCGTTCGAAGATTGGACAGTCAGGCGTCACTCAGACAATACTAATAACACAGGTCACGAAAAAATCCGCTATGAGCGGATTTTTTCGTTACCACCTTTTCAGTAATTATTCTTGAAGGAATCGCCAAGCGGCACGCGTGAAATGACCTGTTTCCACTCTGTCGATTTAAGCCACTTGTTGTACATATCAAAGACGGTG
>JACCDR010527121.1_pt1 | contig 15766 bp, 10 predicted proteins | sample 7446431 | NCBI WGS metagenome assembly JACCDR01 (sample SAMN15323443, study PRJNA562643) | freshwater metagenome | isolation source: river surface water | place: USA:Blue River Watershed | collected 2017-08-17 | reverse complement strand
TCGAGCGTGGCCGAGAACCTTATGTCTTGATAGAAGAATCCGCCCTTAATCAAAAGATCGCTGTTCTGATCGATCTGCCGAAACGCGTCCGCTCGCAAGTCTTCAAGACTTCTCTCCGGAAACGCTTCCAAAAGCCCCGGGACGACAGGCATCGGCTCTTCGTTTTCGTCAGCAGGTGCGCGATCTCCGATCCTACGCACGTCGACGTCCCGAAAAACCTCACCTTGTCCCCAGGAAACGGCAAAAAAGTTCTGACGGCCCAGCGCAGGCCCGAGAACGCGCATCGAAACGTCGTCTACCAAAACATCGTCGTTGATTTTCAACGCGGTGGGCTTCCAGCTATTGCCGTCTTGGTAATAGGCCACCACATCGCGCTCGAGAGCATCGAGTGGGTCTGTGCCTTCGGGCGAAGCGCGCTTCATCTGCTGAAGCTGTTCGACGCGCTCTTCATTCACTCCGGCAATGCGTTCCATGAGCGCTATTTACCCTGCTTTTTTAGCTGCTCCAACTCTTCGTCGATGCGCGCATTACCAACATCGTAGACCGACCACTGGTCAATCATGCGCGTGAGCTCTTCCTTCGCTGGGTCAATGCGTCCCTCGTAGCGCTTATAGAGCGTCTTGCCCGCCTTGATCAGGAGCGGCGTGATGGTCTGCAAGAATGCCGTCCACTGAAGTACTCTCACGGAAATAGCCCTTCTTCCTTGAGACGCTCCCAGATGCTGCGCAGCTCCTGCAAACGCACCTGCGCACGCTCGAGCTGATTGGCTTCGACGAGCTCTACAGCCTCATTGTACACCGTGCGGATTTGATCGAAAGCGTCACGCAGACGGCCGCAACGAATACGAATGGCTTCAATCTTTTTCTCGGCCTGCTCGACGGTCTGCTGCCCTTGGCGGACCGCATCCGTTTCCATGTCCTGCTTGGCGACGCAAGCGCGCGCAGAGACCTCCGAGAAGGGGTCCACGGTGTCATGGATGGTGAGAAGCGCCGTCTTGAGCGTGCTGTCTGCCTTGGCGGCTTGCGCGGCGTTGCACGCGGTAAGAGGCAGCATGCTCGCGGGCATGATGAGGACGAGGGCTAGGTAGTTCATGCTTCCTCCAAGAGCTCTTCGACCGGCGCGGGAGCCTGTGCGTTGTCATTGGACGGGGCACCCGGTTCGACCGGCACATAGGGGTTGCGAACAGGCATTGGGCGGGGGTCTTCGAAATTCGCCAAGTATGCGATGTCTGTCGCGCCGCGGATTTTGTCTTTCTCCACCGTTCCCGAGTCAACCACGGCTTTGATGTGCCCAAGGGCCGTCAAGCACCAGGCCTGCGTATCCTGGGGATTTTCGAGGATGCCCTTGGTAAGGTCATCAAGCGCGTTGATTTCCATAGGGTAGGTGAAGTTGGCAGCAAGCATGAGCATGGCGTTCATGCGAATCTGTGCTTCTAGGGAGCACGAATAAACGATACCCTTGTATTCAAAACCGGCGGCGATCAGCGCGTCGCTACGCGCATCGATTTTTATGAATGCTTGCATGCGGAGCATGTCAAGGTCCACCAAATCCGGTGGATTTTCCGGCGGCGGTGGAATCACCGGCATCGGAGTTTCTTCGGGGTTCAAAGGCGCGCGATCAGTAATCGCATCTGCTCCGCAGCGAATAATGTCGCCCATGCCGTGCCCTGGCGACGGCGAATGGACCAGAACTTCTCCGATGCCGCGCCCAGGACCGATGACGCGCCCGTCAATCCAATCCCACATCCGAATATCATCGTAACGCCGTAGATTGTTCGGCGGGATGACGCTCGAAGTCGTGTCATCGAGCGCAATCCGGTCGCGCCGTTCTTCCGGCATAAGATCTTGATCTTGCTCTGCTGCCGCATCGAATTCTTGCTGTGCAAGGCTCTCGATGAATGCTTGGTCGACATCCAGACGATTCATGACAGCTCCTACCAGCCAAAATTGCGGTGGTAAACGGGTGCCAGGGACAAGGTGCCCGTCAGGTTAAAAGCAACTTGACCGTTTATGCGGTTTTTAAGCGTTGTTGGCACGGCCAGGCCGGCCTCTTTCGCGTCCTGCGTCACGTCGACAAGCACGCTTGTACGCCCCGGAAGTCCTACGAAACGCTCTTCGTGCTGCAGCACATCCGTGACGCTCTGGTAATCGTAGACACCCATAATGCCACGACCCATGGCAAATCCGAGAATCGTATTGTCTACCGCCGGAGTGCTTGCGTAGGGCGAACCGCCGAGTCGCATAGTGCCTATTGCGGGTGCGTACCCCGTGCGCGCAACGGTACCCACCGCCGTCTTGGCAAAATACTGTCGGTGAATACGCGCAGTGGGAAACCCTGGGTCCCACGTGAGGCCGTACACCTGGAGGCGGTTGGTGTAGTTCGAGCCCATCGCAATGGGATTTTGGTAAGAAATAGGACTCGAAACATCGGCGATGCCCGATGTGATATTTACGTTGCTCGCACCCGTGCGGATTTCCCAACCCTCGTTGGCACTCGAACCAGACCCGGCAAGGGTATTGATGGGCGTGCCACTCGCCGTAAACGACGGCAGGAAGAACAGAAGGACCCAAAAGCCCCCGTCATCTCCCGCAGCAAAACCCGCAGCAGAATCGTAGCCGCTTGTGCTGTTAAATCCCTTCACGCCATAAAAAATTGGGGCTACTTCATAAGCCCAGTTCCGATGAACCTTGCGCGTGACCGTCATCGTGTTGTCGTTGACAGGCGCAAGTTCGCCGGTGATGCGGTCCTTCAAATGCGAAGGGACCTTGTTGCCTGCTTCGGCGCGGTCATCGACGTAAGACCAAAGGTGTTCTGTTTTGTTCGCAATGGGCTGAATCTTTCGAGCCGCGATTGAAGCCGTAGAGGCTGCAAGAATTTCAGCCTCGGTAGGAATGAAATCCCCGCCTGCCATTCCAAGCTGCGGAGAATTCGAACCGCCTGCCCAAGCACTATTTTGCAGAAGCATGGTGCCACGGTTGACCGTAGACACGTATGCGACGTTGGTCGAACCGCCCGATACGCCGTTGAGGTAAATCGTCGCCTTGGTTCCGTCGTACACAAGTGTTAGGTGATACGGAGTTCCAGGGGTCGTCGGACTTCCTGCAATATAGGGATTCAGTGTGACGCTCGGCGTTGCCGTCCATCCAATACCGGCGCCGAGAGAAAAGCTGGTCGTGTGTACCGGGGACGCGTAGAGCGTATGGCCCCATCCCTTGTAATCGGTCGATAGACAACCACCAAACCCCTGCGTCGTGCCGGTGTAGTTGTAAATAAAAAGAAAAGATACCCAGAAGCCGCTTGTGCTTCCCTTGATTCCGCCCGTCGGGGGCGTCACAACGCTAACCGGCAAATTTCCGCTGGCCAGATTTATACAAAGCCCTTCATCGAGATAGGGCATGCTCGTGAAATGAAGCTGCCGAAGTCGAATCGGGCGATGGCACCAGAAGTTGTGATTTCCGATCCGATCTCGGCTCCATTGCGGAGGCATGGTCGTATCGCCGCTTTCGACCACGTCGAGATGCAAATCCCAAAGATGCTCCGTTTTCCCTGGAATGCTCTGAATGCGGTTGCTCGTCAAAGCGGCCTGCGCGCAAAGCCGCATCTCTGCTTCATTCGGGACGTAATGTCCTCCCGCGACTCCGAACACGGTGTCAGACCCGTTTGAATTTCCGTTCTGGTGCTGCCCAATCCACATCGAGCCGCCACCGCCACTCGAATAATTCTGGAACGTGGACGTAAACACGGCACGGGAGACCAAGGCCCCATTCACAAAATATTGCACCTCATTTCCAGTGAACACGAGCGCGAGGTGCAGAAGAGAACCGGGGACAAATGCGGTCATCAGCGCAGGCACCGCCGGGGTCGTCACGCCCGAAACGGTCGCACTTCCATTGCTCAGGAACCAGCCCGAGCTGGAGGCACCGAAGGATACGGGGCCAAAACCGTTGCGGTATGTAGTCAGCGCGCTGACCCAGAATCCGCCGGCATCGCCGACGATGCCCATCGTAATGCCAGAAACGCCGCCGTAAAAACTCGCGTTGTGATGCCAGTTAGACACGCCGTACGTGACACGATTTTCAGTGCTGAGATCGAGTGCGCTCATCACCGGCGCACCCGTGCGAACCAGCGCGTCCACTGCCAGGTTCGTCGCGCTGTCAACAAGCTGGGCCGGCGCGAGCTGCCCTGCGCGCACCGCCTGCTTCCTCAGCGTTTCCCGCACGCTGTAGCGGTGTGCGACGGTCGTCCCAGCGATCGCCGTCGGAAAGTCAAGGGTGGTTCGAAATGTGTCGAGGATTTCGTGGACCTGGGCGTCGCTCCACGTTCCTTTGCTGCTTATCATTCCCAAAAACGACATATCGATGGGAAGCCCCTGGGTAAGGGCATTTGAGCAACCACCGAACGCCATTGTGTCGTTTGGCGCGCCGGGAGGCGGGTTGTAGCCAGAGCCTTGGCGCGTGGAGGGCGTCGTAAAAAGCTTCGAATTGGCCGCATCGAAGACAAGCCCGCTGAAGCGCAAAACGGCAACCTGGATGCGATTCTTATCGATGCCGCTCAGCATTATCCGCTGGCTGTCCTGTTGACCGGGAGCGGGCGTCGTGCGGATGGTCGCGTAGACCGAATCGTCGAAATTGAGGTAAAACATCCATCCGCCAGAGCTTGACGAGGATGTGATGTTATGGATGATCTGCCGCTGCGTGTTTCCGCGCATCCGGTGCACGATGTAGGCAACTGCAACGCAGAAGCCCGTTGTTGCGCCTTCTTCACCCCCGGTGACTGCCGTTCGAAATTGGTTTAGCTCGGTGATGCCCGTGATTCCGTAGACAAACCGAGAAAACAGATTTCCGGGTAGACGCCAAGTAGAGCCGTCCGAGACCACAACGTCTTTCTCAGTTGTCGACCACGCGTGCGTATTTGCGGGCAAAGACTTTGCTAACGCTTCGCCAGCTGCCGCTGTGACATGAGGAAGGGTATAATACGTAAACGATTGGGTCACAGCGCGTACCCTCGGTGGTAAATGGGATCGAGGCTAAGCGTGCCCTGAACATTGAGCGCAGCGCCGGAAACGCTGTCGATAAAAGAAGAGGGAATCGTACCGTTGTTGGCTTTGATTGACTTGTGAAAATCCCAGATGTGCTTGTACTTGCGGTGTTTTGGAAAGGCTTCTTGAGCCATAAACGCCGCATACATGGCGCTGTGGTCGCTGGGAGTGAAGAAGCCATCGCCATACGCCACAGCAAGCACGCTGGTGTTGTTGAGGGGCACGGCGGTATCCGGTCGGCCTCCCACTAAAAAAGGAGCCCCGGCCCGGGAAACATAGTTGAGCCAGCCAATGCCTGGTCCCCCGTATCCCGTCATATTGAAGAATGAAAATACCTGATTTGCTATCTGATTAAATGCAAAAGATGCAAAGCAGATGCGCCCTAAGTGGGTCGAATTCAAAGTAAAGGTTGGGGTATTCGCGAGTGCTCCCGAGGATACGCCTGCTTGTCCCCAAAGGGTTGTATTCGTCCCGTCAATCTGGAGTTGATAGCCGGTATTATCGCCATTGGTGCGTGTCGAAAAAAGCACGCTCGTGGCATTCGTGGTCTGTGCATAGACAATGAAGGCGATCGTGCAGAAGAACCCGCCGGGGTGCCCTGCCGCTACATTTGGCGCAGTGCTTAAATAGTTCGCGGCGCTCCAGCCTGTGAGACCTGTAAAGATTGCTGCTTTGTCATAGCCCCACGTCCGCGTGCGATGCGCGGAAACCTGTACAGGCGCGCCCATCACCACGAGCTGGTCATTTACGGCATTGGCCACCCGTTCTTTGATAAGAACCGGGACTTGTCCTCTTGCTTCGAGAATGTCGTCAGCAATAGACCAGCGTTTATCTACCTTACCCGCGACACCGACGGTACGCTGCGCGGAGAGCGCCGCTGTTGCAGCCGCATCGACTTCCGTAGGCGTCACGGCATAACGGCCAGTGCTAACCCCTACGACCGAGCGATTGATAGCCGTACGCGCAGTGTTATTTTTGCGGAGACCGCCAATTATGAAGGGATCGGTAGTCGAAGGAACATAGGTTACTCCGACGGCTGACTGTCCGCGCTGGACGCCATTCAAGTAAAGCAGGAACTGCTGGTTTTCCGTAAATACCAAATGCAGAACATGGTAACCGACAGGAACAAGGGAATCGCTGGCGAGGTTGATTTCTGGAAGCGCAGCGCCTGCGTTAGCCACGCCATTGGCGCAAATGGCGCGAAAATGGTTGCGCGCATAACTCTGGATGGCGAAGCCGACCGTGGAACCAAAGTCACCTTGCGTCACGACCCAATCGCCTGTACCGCTAACCCAAGGCGCATTCGGCTGGTACAGGAGAACTTCGATGTACCAAGGCAATGTGCTGTGATCAGGAATTGAGCCTTGGTTCACGCCATTGCGCGCAAAAGAATAATCAAGCGTGGACGTGTTGATGATTGTATCGCGTGCAACAAGCCCATTGCCGAGGACGCGCATCCCACCCGTTGCGCGCAGGTGCGAATTTCCAATCCGGTCGAAGCTGTAAGCAGGAAAATCCGTGCTGATGTAGTCCGACTCCGAAAAGCTGGACAAAGGCTGATAGGGAGACTCACTCAGGTCCTGGGTGAAATCCCACAGAGAATGGGTTTTCCCGGGAATGGGTTGGATTTTTCCCGTGGCTTTGACATTCGCAAGCTGCGCTTGAATTTCGGCAAGCGTTGGCACATTTCCTGTACCGCCGCAGAAACCCCAAAGCGTATTGTCGACATTCTGGTAGGTGCTGTTGTACGCCACGCCGATGCGTGTGCTTGCGTTGGGCGTTCCAGCGTCGACACGCACCGTGTCCTCGATCGCTTGTGTCGCAACGGCAACGCCCTCGAGATAAATCGTCAGAGTGACGCCGTCACAGACGGCGACCGCAAGACGTTTTTGGTAGTAGTCGGCTGTGCCCAGAGTTGAGGAGGGAGATTGTGCTTGGGCAGAAACTGCATTGTTTACCCGCGCGACTTGAAACCGCAGCGCAGTGTTATTTACAACTTGAAAAACCCAATACTGGTACGTATCGGTTTTGTCGTATGAAATGAGCGTATTGAGCGTAGCGGTATAGGGACGCGGTGTGAACAGGCACGCAGTCCAAAAACCCGCCGTACTCGGCGCGATGCCTTTTCCGGGGTCGCTCACGAGCGCCGTCAACGGCGCGAAATGCGTAATACCGTATTCGCGCGTGCCATCCCGTCCGAGGTCGACGACCCGCATCGTCGTAGACCCCGTTCGCGTGAGAGTGTCCGCCGCAGCATTGGTCGTTGTATCGGGAATCGCCGCGGGTGCCGTGCTACCTGCCACGACGGCGCGATTTTCGAGCAAGTCACGTACAAACCAACGATGCGTGACCGTGACTCCAGGAATCGTCGCAGGAAGCGCGTTGTTGGCTCGCGTGTAGTCAAAGAGGTACGCGAGCTGGTTGGCGTTCAAAACGCCTCGGTATGCGATCTGCCCAAAGTACGTAGACTCGAAAGGCGAATATCCAGCGAGCTGCGTGTTACCCCAATATTGAGGAACGTTGGATGTCGCGTTTAGCGGTGCGAGTGCAACGCCGGGGCCGCTAGATAGTTTGTTTATGTTTTGTTGGATTAGGCTTCCCGTGTAGATGCCTACAGCGAGAAACAATTTATTGAGGTCCTGATTGAGAATGCGGAAGAATTCGGACTGGTTTTGTCCGACCTGCCGGAAATACATTCCGCTGCCGGAGCACAGCTGTGCCCAACCCGACGTATTTGCAATGCAGCGGCTCGTAAGCGACGTAAGGCCTGTGGGCACCTTATGGGGCATGAACAGCGTCGCGATGCCGTAGCCCGTCGACACGCCCGGCTCACCGCCGCTGCTCGTCGTGGCGTAATAGACCGTGTCGCCAATGCCAGAAATGCCGTACATGAACCGGCTATCGCTATGCCCCACAAAGCGCCAATACCCCCCGTTCCAGGCCATGTACCGCTGCTCGCGCGTGGAGTAGCAGGTGAGCCCTTCGCGCCCAGGGTCAGGGGTTGTCGCGCCGTTCTCGATGTCGAGCTCGGCAAGATCCAAATAATTGAATACGCGATTGGGCATGCAATCCCTCAGGTCGCAAAACTGCGGTGGTAGAGGGTGTCTACCGTGGGCGTTCCGACGATTTGCAGCGAATTGCCACTGACGTCATCGACGATGTAACCCGGAAGTGCGCCATTGTTGTTTTTAATTGCCGTCGAGATATCCCAAACAGACGTCATTTTAACATTGCGAGGGAACGTCTCGTTTGCGATGAAATCATGATACATCTGACGATGTTCCGCGGCGGTCATGTGGGCATTGCCGTAGGCGGCACCCAGGATCGTAATATCCGTAGCGGCCTGCGTAGCCATATCGGAGAGAATCCCCAGAGTCAGCGGCACGCCGGTGCGCGGCTCGAAATAGCCGCCCGCAGATAGATCTTGGTAACTGCCAACTTGCAGGGCGTTTAATGCAAACCACGCACGGTTGACAAGACCATCGTACATCACAGTGGCAAACTGAAGCTTACCAACGAGCGTACTGGCCATAGTTCCGACCGTGGTTGCATAGTCGTTGCCGGCTGTTCCCAGAAGGCCCGATACGCTGGCGTTGCTGCCGCCTGTATTGATAGCCCAACCGGCCTTTGTGGTGGCATTCCGAGACGCGAGAAGAGTACGGACGCCCGAAGCCCCGGCCTGGCTGTTCACGATGAATGCGACACACGCAAAGAAGCTCCACGGGTCACCGGCGCAGGTTCCTGTGGTGTAACCCTTGAGGTAATTCGATGCGCTGAACCCTGTGACGCCATACAACGTCGGAGTGGTTTCATAGGACCAGTTGCGCAGCCTCGTCGTGATCGTCTCGAGATGGTTTCCCGTCCGAACCATGTGCGACGTGCCGTTCGCGCGGTCTTTGAACTGGTTGGGGAGGAGCCCATTGCGTTCGTGCACATCTTGTCGAACGTCATAAAGAACCGACGTCTTTCCGGGAATGGCGACGAGCGTGTTCTTTTTCATCGATTCCAAATAGGACGTCAAAATCTCCGTGTCGGTGGGAAGGATGTTACCGCCGGCAGCGCCATAGAGCGCAATGCCAAAGCCGGCATACGTTCCCAAGCGGTCCGCACAAAGAAGGCCGGTGTTTCCTGCGCCATACGCAAGGTAACCCGTAAACGCTTCTGATTTTTCAAGAACGCCATTTACAAAAAGCTTGAGCGTAATGTTGTCGTACCAGAGCGTTACGTGCTGCATGTCGCCCTGGCGAAAGATCGTTGTGCCGGTTGCGGTTTTCCCGACTGCCGCACTTTCATAAACAGTGGCTTGCGGCCGCGGGTTGCCACTTGACGAAAAGCCGATCTGCCAACCACCTGCGCCACTTCCCCACTGCCCAAATGCAATACGCGGGTACGCATAAAGTTGCTCATGCGAAACCAAAACGCTGGCCCAAAAACCCGCCGCAGAGCCGGGCAGGCCGACGCCTGTACGCGTGTAAATTGGGCGATACGTGTGCGTCCCGGTGATTCCGCGATAATCTCCCCGGGCTATAAGCGTGTAGTCGCGAAGGATTCCGAGACCAGTACTCAGGCTATCGGACCCTACGCGATCCTTGAGAACAAGCGGCACGGTCTTGGTCGCAGCCCGCGTGTTGGCGACGTTGTTTACCCACAAATGCTGCGTTTTTCCTGCGACGGGAACGATGCGCCCTGCCCAGCGAACGTACGTGGCCAAGGAGGCTACTTCAGGTGCCGTCAGCTCATGTGCGTCACTGCCCGCTACGCCAAGCGTGCGGAAGTTTGTGGCCAGCGCGATGGGGCCGGACGACGCCGCGTTTGCCGACATAGGCGTCGTTGCATTGGCTGCGACATACGCGAAATTTGAATTTCCGCCACCAACTTGAGAATTCCACTTATATAGATGCATTGTGTTCGCAGCTGTCCGCACAGCCACAAGCAACAAGGGAACTCCTACGTCCGCAGGAGTGAACGACACGCCTCCGGTGCTATCGAGATTTCCATCACCGTAATAGAGGCGGAACGTGAGTTGCGTTCCGTTGGCACCTACAGCAGAAATAATAAATCCTGCCGCTGTCCCACCTTGCACGCAGTTAATGAAATGCATGGCATTCGGCGTCATCAGGTCGTCGATGACCCCGTACCAAGCCGCCCACATGCTTGTGCCGCCACGCAAGCCTTCACCCGGCAGAGACTGCAAGCGACGCAGGGTCAGCGGCATCTGCAGCCCGAGATTTACGACTCCGCCAATGCGGTCCTTAATGCGTGTTGGAACGGTATAACCGGCGTCCGCGATGTCATCGACAATGGACCAATGCCGCGTTACTTTGTTTGGCGTTGCGTATATTTTGTAGTTCGTACGCGATTGCGTGGACGCAGAGCTCACCTCGGCCGCTGACAAAACAAAATCACCGACCGTCGCACCCAGAAGTCCTCGGTTTATTGCTGGATAGCTAGTACCCAAGCTGCCGATGCTTACGGGCGTTACTGTACTCGGCGTATAGACCTGGCCAGTCGCAGAAGTAGCGGTCAGCGTGCCGTTCACGTAACCCTTAAATGTCGAACCGTCATAAACAACAGCTGTATGTACGTATCCCGTTGGCTCGGTGCCCAGGTTGAGCGTCACGATGCCGGTGGTTGTCCGAACTTGGAATACGATTTGATTATTGCTGCCAAGCCAGAATCCTGCCGCTAAACCAAGGTCAGTGTTCGTGATGAACGTGGCTTGAATGCTGACGGGCTCGCCCGTGTTGTAATGGAGGAAAGTGACCGTAAAACCCGCTACGGCTCCTGCGTAGGCACCCTGCGGATTGATGCCTGAAGGGGCGGAGGTGGCACGGTAATACGTCTGCGCGACGCTCCCGGAGATGGGAGTGTCGACACAAAGAAGGCCTCCATGAGCCAATACGTAACCACCCACCTGCGTTAGGTGATGCGTGCCCACCTGGTCGAGAACTGTTACGGGCGCGGGCGATACAATATCGGATTGATCGAGAATATCTGCCGTAAAATCGTAAAAATGGTCAGTCTTGTTTGCGATCGGTTGTAGCCGCCCGGTGCGTTTATAGGCGTTTGCATTCTGAACGATCTCATTCGCCGTAACGGATTGATCGCCGCCCGCGAGCGCATAAACAGTGTCAAAAGGCGTGGAATAGGTATTGAGATTGTTATTGCCTACCGTCATCCACACGGTGTTGGCAGCCGCAGTGTACGTACCTGCAGCGCTCGTCCCCTGCAGCACGCCATCGAGATAAAACTCGAGCGTGGTTCCAGTCCAGCGCATATGCACGATAAACGGCGTATTCAGAGTGGGGCTCGCAGAAACCGCCAAGGCCATATTGGAAGCATTTACGCCGCAATACGCCCAAAGCGTTCCACCGCTTGTGCGGTAAATACCCCAGCCTGTAAGCACAGGCTCAGGGCCGCAACCCGCCAAGTATCCGCCAACGGCACCAACAATCTGTGCCGTAAAAGAAACCCAGAAGCCACTGGGTTTGCCTCGAATTCCCTTTCCGGCCGCACTTTCAATGCGATAATCGCCCGCGAAAGAGGAGATGCCGTGGCTAACACGACCTTCGCGTCGCGCATCGATAATCGAAATCTTCGGCGCGCCAATGCGGTTGAGGGTATCGGTGCTTGCGAACGTATTTGTATCGAGGAGCGTAGCCGGCGCTGTTTGTCCCATCGATACATCTTGTCCAAGGAGCATCTCCTTGAGACTCCAGCGATGCGTCAGCGTTGCTCCGGGCAGAGACGTCGGTATGTCTGCCGTAAGCCGCATCGATACAAACAAATCGGAAATCGCCTGCGCGGTAAGCGTCCCGCGATACGTAGCCATCGCCGTCACTTCGCCGCCGGAAAAACCATTGGCAGAAATAAACGTACCGAGACGCATTGCCGCCGTGCTCGGAGCGTACGTCCCTCCCATGGTCGTAGCGGGGCCTGCTGCGGCCCGATTTACGGTGAGCGAGATACTGGTGCTCGTCACATGAAACAATGCGACAAACAGCTTCCCCAAATCGTTTTGCGTAAAGGGGTATCCTGGCGAAACATAACCGCTTCCCGCGGCGTTATAGGCCGTTGCTACCAATACCCCGCTTGTGTTGACGTGCAATCCCCAGCCACTCGTCGGGCTGCTCGCATCAAAACAATGCCAAATATAACGAGCGTTCGTGAGGCTCAATAAGCGGAAAACAATAATCCCTCCAAACGGAGGTGACCCCACCTCGGGAGAAATTCCTGCGCTCGCGTAGTGATTGACGGTCGAAAAATCTGCAGCAGCGTAAATATTCTGAACGTCCTGATAGCCGGCATACCCCCACGACATGCCATCCCACAGCAGCATGTCGTTTTCGATGGTTGACCAAATGAGAGAAACGCCGTTGCGCGGCACGGGCGATGTGGCCCCGACCGCGACCGGCATTTCCACCAGCGAGGGGAGGTTCAGCTTAATGCTGCTCATTGCTCAGCCGTGGAAAATGCAGCGAACGCCGCCGGCGGGGACCGGAACCGACGACGAAAGCGTCATGTAGTTCGCATCCGCATTGACGACATCGAGCTCGCACTTTTCGCCCGTCGAAACCAAACGGGTGTAGCAAATTGTGTCGATGTTATTGAGATTGTGCTGAACCGTGTAGGTCGTGTTCGTGCCATCGCCAATGGTCACGTAGGCCATGCGCGGGATGAGCACGGTATCCACGGAGATCGTGGAGCCGGAGACGATGATGCCGGTTCCCTGCACCGGCACGAAGGGGCGCGCGAACTCAATCCACGTCTGCGCCGTCGTACCCACCGTGATGGGGTCGGTCGTCGAGAGGCGCCAAGCCGTTCCCTTCTGCGTCGCCGAGCCGTCGGACACAGTCACCACGGCACCGCTCGTGAGCTTGTCCTGGGTCGCGTCCGCAGCACGCGTCCAGGCACCGGCCGAAGCCTCGTAAATTCCGTTCTGGCTGGCCGTCGTCTGGTTCTTCACCAGAACGCGTTTTCCAGCTGTGACAGCCACCGTGTCGATCGTCTGCAGTCCCGAGAGGGTGATGTTCGCCGTGGTCGCGACGAGAACATTGTCCTTCCAATCGAGGCCGAGCTGGGCGTTCTGCAGGTCGATGAGGCGCGCCGGCGAGTTAGGCGAGCCGGGAGCCGGAAGATTGTTGACCTGCTGATTATTAAAATCGAGGGTCGCTGTGGGCTTACCGAACTCATCGAGCCGGTAAAGGATCACCGTGTTTTTCAGGTCGCTGATGGTATCGGCGGTCTGCGTCCCGGTGTGGGATGCGCGCGCCGTGGGATCCACCACGCCGGAGTTGTTCTTCCACTCGATCTTGCCGGTGGAGGTATTAAACCACCACTGGCCGTTCTTGGGCGAATTCGGCTGGCCGGCGACCTGGTGGGCAACCGGGCTGACGAGCTGGTTGCCCTGCATGTCCAGTGTTGAAAGCTGTTTTGTCATGCAACAATCCCCCGATTACCGGCAGGTCGCCTTGCCTGCTTGCGGCGCTGAAAACTCGGCGCGCGACACTTGATTGGACAAATGACGGACCGTGGCGCGAATTTCTTCGCCCGTCTCGTCTTCGAGCACAATGGCAGGGTGGTACCCGAGGTTGTGCTGAATTTGCCAGACTTCCGAAGCAATCGTCTGGACGTGCTCATAGGGCATGAACAGCGAGCTATGAATGCGGCCCGTCGCAGGATTTACTGCAACCAGGGAAGGGTACCCAGGGTCTGCAGCGAGTGACGTGGCCTGCGTAACGCGGTAGACCGCATTTTCGACTTGCTCACGCTCGAGGTCATCTTCCGTAGCCCACCCGCGTGGATTTTTGGAATTGGCGAACCCCAAGTCGACGCCGTCGAAATCGTGCGTCGTGATGCTGTCCTCTTCGGCCTCGCCGGCTGCGCGATAGCGCCAACCCATGCGGCCTTCTCCGGAGGTGCGAACAGCGCAAAAGCTGATCGCAGTATCGGCGGCCGCGTTCGAGTTGTTGACCTTGAGCGAGACCAAGTAGGTCCCGGGAACATCAGGCGTGAACGTGAAGCTGTCCGTGGTGCTGCTCAAGTCGCGCGATACCCCGGAACGAATGGGAACGTCGACGAGCTTCCACAGATAGATGGAGGCCGGTGTCGCGCTCGTGCAGAGGACGGGAACGTCCTTCTCCACAAGCCTGGCGACGCCTGCTGGGCTAGTACTGGACCCCTGCTTGAAGACAATCGACGCCGGCATACGGCACGATTGTAGTCGAGCTGTTCTACGTTCCGCGCTGCAATCCGCTCGTGCGGTCCAAAGGCGCGCCGACCAGCCATTCGTCGAAAGAAGACGATGTAAAGATATTCGTGTCTTCGGCGCTGCCTGCCACCGCAAAGCGCGTAGTCACGTTCGTGGCACCCCCTTGCCCATCATTCTGCTTGTTCGCCGGGTTCACGCTCATGTTGGCCACCCGCTCGACGCCTTGAAAACGAAGCAGATTTTCTTTTTCGCGCGGGTCAATGTCAGTCACATTGCTCATGCCCTGCGCGCGGTACAGCACATCGTTGATCTGCGCGTCCGTGAGACCCTTGGCGCGCAATTTCTCCCGCACAGGGTTGATGGATGCCAGGTTCTCTGCGCTCGGCACATCTTCGGCTGTTGGAGGAACCTCGGGCGTCAGGACGCCTTCACGAGGCGTCGGATCGAGTAGATATTCATCGAGATCAGGCCGGGTAGGGTTACGAATAACCTGCTGCGTCGGTTGCGTGGGAAGCGCAAGCGTCGGGGTCATGACCTGAAGACGCTTGATGAGAAACTGAAAGCTGAAACGTGCAGCGGTAATATCCGTGTCGCCGTCCAACCACATGTTTAAGTTCATCAGGTAGCCCGTCGCCAATAAACTGTCATAGCGAAGTCGAGCCACCATGCCCCTTTGTGCCAAACGAGTGCCTCGAAGGATCTCCGAGTACGCCCGTAGAAACCAAACTCTCTGGTCATCTTGATATGTATTAAGTAGGGTTCCTGCGTAATTGGCGATCGAGGGTTCTCGTCCTGAGAAAAACACCACGTAGTTGTCAGTAAGGGTGTCCGCAATTTGAATTCGCTCGGTAAAGCCCTCTTGAGCCTCTGTCATCAAGAAGTCAATAAATCCTGTGCCACTTCCACCCCCGGTGCTGCTCGCATCCGCAAGAACACGCGCGATTTCTCGAGATTCGGGCGCGACAGTCTGGAGGAAGGCGTCCATGGGCAAATCGGGCGGAAGCTCAACGAAAAGCCGCGCCATCGTGTCGCGATACTCAGCATCTCTTTTATGAGAAGAGCTGTTGTATGCGTACTTGGGTGTAGCCCCGGGGTTGGGGCCGAAGACACCCCGAGACCTGTGTAGGTCGAGCTCCATCTCGGCGGCAAGGGACGACGTAAAAATCTGGGTGAGCGTTCCACCCGAAATAATCCCTGGCGCCGGCATGGTCAGACTCCCGTGATGATGTCGATTTCCGACTCGCGCTCAGTGAGCGTCTCATCGGGAGCCACGAAGTTCTCAGTAACAGGAAGTTCACCCGTTCGATGCGTGAGGATGTATGCGCGCTGATAAAGCGACGGGAGCATCACAAACGACTTTCGCCGCATGAAGGCATTCGCAATCAGGTTGTGATGGATCGTCCGAAAATATTCGGTCGCGTTCGGGTAAAGAATACGGTCAGCCATCAGTGCGCCTCCGAGAGACTGCTGCGTTGCGCGTTGGACTTTCCTTCGGTCATGGCGCGATCCGTCTCCGT
>JACCDR010975571.1_pt1 | contig 15768 bp, 37 predicted proteins | sample 7446431 | NCBI WGS metagenome assembly JACCDR01 (sample SAMN15323443, study PRJNA562643) | freshwater metagenome | isolation source: river surface water | place: USA:Blue River Watershed | collected 2017-08-17 | reverse complement strand
TGGTTGGAGTGCCGGAAGTTTTACCAACATATCCAGAAAGGACATAAGTTACGCCCACCGTCGCAGTGTAGTTTTGAAACCGATACTCGTTGCCAGAAGTGCGTGTAAGCGTCCACGCTGAAGTTGTGCCATCCAAACCTGCTACATCTTGTACTGAACCAATCGTTCCGACCACACCCCAAGAACTAAAAACATTGGAGTACGGAAGAAGATTCGTCGCCGCAGCCTCTACTATCGTGCCATCAAATACCCACGCGCTGCCGTTGTAGCGGTACGTTCCCCTCGCCGCATCAATCGCAGCGGTTTGCAGTAGGCCAGCGGAATCAAAGTAAGTGCCAGTGCTTGCGCGGGTCAGGCTAAAGCCAGGAGGCAGCAAAGCACTTGGAGTGCTAGACCACGGAACAGAAATACCACCAGCCCCGCCAGTGTTATTCCAGGTCAGCAGCATTACAGCGTCGGCGCCCAAAACACGGTGCAATCAACCGTGCCGCTAATCGTGATGTACAGGCCAGTCTTGAAACTCCCCGGCATGGGGTAGAACGTGCCAGCAATCGGGGTAAACGTATTGACCAAAACCGTAGTTGCTGCGCTGGTGTTGTCCCATACCTTGATCGTCGGAGTAGACGAAGCGGAGGCCACAAAAATGCCCATCAGTTGCCCTGCGCCATTACGAACCAACGCGCTTGCGGTCAAGTTTGTATACGCGCCGCTTTCGATTACGGGATTTGCCATATCTATATCCTTCCACTCTTTGTCGGAGCAGTTTTCCAAAGTTCTTCAAGAGTTACATTGTTCGCGCCTACCGATATGCCGCGCATTGGTTCAGGCTGCGGGTTCGCTTTGACTTCTTCGCGCCATGCAATCCCCATCATGCGGAAAGCATCAGCGGGGTGCGATGTCCAATCGTGTCTAGGGCGTTCGCGGAACGTCTTTTTATCCTCGTCGTACTCGCGCTGATACTGCCTTAACGCTTCAACTCCAGGCTCGCAGATATGGTCAAAGTACGTTCTAGGCAGCATCATGCGAACGGCTTGAATACCATCCTGCACGCTCAATTCCGGCACAATAGCAAGGTTTGACCACTTGCCTAGCCCTTCGGCTAACTGTTCAATGATTGATCTGCCGCCACTAGCCAGAGTCTTGGCCCTAGCGTCATGCGGTAGCCAGTGCGTCCCGTATTTGTACGGCTTCGACTTAATCAGGTCGGCATAGAATTGGACGTTTTCACCGCTTGAGGCGTGAAAGTCTATAACCCGAACCTCGCCACGCCCAACCTGATACCACCAGATCGCGGTATCATCTTTAAAGCCCAAATCCCACGCGGTATTAACGCTTAGGCTTGGCTCATACGGCAGCTTGCAAATACGCCCTGATTCGCTCAGTTCTCGCATTTCCTTGCCGTAAAACGCACCAGGTAGCGCAGCTTCAAAATCGCATTCCATTTCCTGCCGGAATGCATCTTCGCTCAGTTCCTTGCGTAGCGCCTCAATCTCTGAGTCAGGCAATAGCCCCGATTCACTGGACTTTATTCGTAAGGCCAGCCAATCCGGGGAACGCGTGGCCGTTTCGTAGGTTTCCCAGAATTGGTTTCTCCCTTTAGGAGTTCCAATAATGACAGCCCAACCATTCCTATCTGCCAAAGCAGGCCGGATAACGTAACCCCAAACGCTAGGCTTCCAGTCCCCGAACTCGTCTGCGACAAGCCCACTAAAAGCCAAGCCACGCATACGATCAGCGTTATCTGCACCAAAAAGCTGAATACGATTGCCATTCGGGTAATCAATCCGCAATTCCGCTTCATTTATGCGGATGCTCGGGATAGGGCGGGAAAAGCTCTTGAGGTAATCCCACGCCACCCCTTTTGCTTGTGTGTAAAACGGCGCGACATAGGCATATAGTTGGCCAGTCCTAGCATCCGTAAGCGCCGCCTTAATAAGCTCGTTGACGCATGCCACCGTTTTGCCAGCGCGGCGATGCGCGACAACGCATGCCCATCGCGTTTTTCGGTTGTGTAGCGGCTTAAACGCACCACGCGGCGCATAGTCAAGCTCAATTACTCTTTCCACTTGAACGCAAGGGCAACGGGATTTTCAGCATCCCCGCTATGTTCAACAGCAGCAAGATTAGGCAAACTCTTGTCCAAAAGAATGCGAACGGCTTGCACTTGAGTGGCGGTCATATCCACTTTTCCAAGTGCATGATTTGTAAGCCTATTTATTAGCTGGCTTGCTTGTATCTTTGTTCGCACCTCTTCCTGGTGCCGGGGTCGCAATCTTGCTGCCATTTAGTGTCATGGAGTAGTCCACGCCTCAGAAATGAAAAAACCGCCCGTAGGCGGTTGAATTGGTGCCGGTCTTTCCCGGCTGTCAAATCGCTTCTAGCTACCAACTATCTGCGATTCCATGTGGAGAATGGACGGCCACAAGGTAGAGCATCAACACGGCTGGCGGCTACGTACTCAAAGGATTTGCCTTAGCACCCCATACTGTTCCCTCGCCCGCCTTTCGGCATCTGTGGGGCAGTCGCCATGCGTCTTGATGCGTTTTTAACGGGGACACGCTCCCCTCAATTTGCCGCCCGCTTTGGCCGGAACCGAACGGGGTAACGCTCAATTAGCCTACTTTATACGCCGATTCTTGATATTAGTCAAGGCTTTTTTGCAATAGTTCCGTTGTTTCTGTCCTTAAACCATTTTGATAGATTGTCACCGTACTCCAGCACGGCAAATTGCCATTCGTAATAAGCCTGTTTCATTGTTGCGCCGCAACCAATCCAACCATCCCCAATACACTTCCATCCAAAAGCTCGATCAAACTTAATTAGCGGCTTCATTTCAGCAACCTCCAAACCTGCGCCCCTTCCTGCATCATTCGGTTAGCGCACCAGTTGAGGGCATCTTCGTAGGCTCGTTCAGTAATTTGATCGTAATTTGCCCTGCCTGCGCTGATACTTCTACGGACTGTATCTTTTTTAGCCCTGCCGCTTCCAAGGCATACCGGACAATCAGGCCAGCCTCCGCTAGGCTCACCACTCCAATCACCGTTGGCGATCCACGCCCCGTTAACGCACCGCGCCGTTTCTGTTTCATGCTGGCACCTCTCAAGCAAAATCTCTGAAATCACCTGCCTTGCTACTCCGTATGCACTTATCCCCTTCACGTTCGATAGATGCCCCTGTAGCGCGTTTATTAGGTCTCGGACATACACAGCCCCCGACTCCCCCGCCGCTGTCATTGCAGGCAGTACCTTAGCGTTCGCCACACCTAAAGCCGCTATAACGTCCGAATCGTGGGCTTTGCTTGGGCGCGTGATTGATCGATACGTTAAATCGGATGACTGCTTGGCTGCGCTGATTCGCTCTTCGATCATTTGAAACCCTTGACTATGCGGTTATACAAGGCGTTTGTTTTGCTCAAATCTTTCTTCAGCACATCAACCGCTGAAATGCCGTTTTTAATTGGAAACCTGTGGGCAACGTGCCTCATTCCATCTTTATTTCTTGCTTCTGCCTCATAGCGTTTTTCATGTAGTGCTTTGTAAACAGTGGCAGTCAAAACGTTTTTGCGCTCTTCGATCATTTGGCCCACCATACAAGTTTTTGTTTCCAGAAAATGCGCTCAATCGGCTTATTTGGGCCAAACCCAACCGCGAAACCTCCCCGCAAAATGTTTATCCACAATCGGCCTGTAAAGTCTTTGCGGAATACGATCATTTACGCCCCTTTAAACATGCTTCCAGGTTTGCCGAGATAAAGCCTTTTCAATCGCCCCAACGCTAACTTGAAACTCTTTTGCCATTGCTACCGCTGAGTGTTCCCGGTTCAGTCGGTCGATCTGTTCCATTTTCATGGCGTGCCGTTCCCTAATCTTTTTGACCAGCTTTTCGTTTAGCTTCGACCATTCCAATTCTGAGCCGCGCTTGTTCCTAATCGCCCGCCATTCCTTTTCGTGCTGGTCAATCACGCTTCTTTCCCCCACGTTTCCCATTCTCTACAGCTTGGGCTGCAATATCCCGGTATCGCTTTAGCGCAATCCTCGCAATTTCCTGCGCTGCTGTCTGATCTGGTACTGGCCCCTTGTCCTTGATCTGCATGGCCTCCAGCATCGACAAATGCCCCGCGAACCAATCCTCTTGCGGCATTTCCAGAATTGCCGAGCGTTGACCGTCTGGGAGTGTTAGCCGATACCTGCATTTCACTTGGCTTTCAATCGCTCAATCTCTGCTTCGATTGCAGCCACCGTGTCCTCTAACAGTTGCAGTTGGTTTATCTGCCCTTGGTACGCCCCGCACTCAAATGGGAAAGTTCCGTCCTTCCCTTTGCTCCTGGTCGCAAACGTCAACCGGGCAAAAACCGTTCTGTTGTCGCTAGTCCTGTTGAGGTTTCCTGTCATGTCGCGCATTTTTTCCTCTGGTAATTTTGTCTTGCACGTTCCCGCTCTTGTCCTTTGTGTGCTGCGTACCATTCCCGCCATCGTTTGCGCTCTTTTTCTCGGTCGCGTTTCAGGTTGTATCGCTTGTATTTCTCCCCCGGCTTGAGCCGTATGCGCTTCGGTTTCGGCTCAGACTCAAAGCTAACCAGCCTTGTCCCTGTGTGCTGGATAACAGGCGGGTTGAATAGTTGAGCTAATGCGCTCATTCCATGTTGTCCTCGTTTGGTGCGTCAGGAAGTGGCATCCAATAATCCGCGTTTGCAAACTCAATGCCGCGAGACAACCACATTTCTAAATCACGATTCCAGTAACCAACGCACATTGCATCTTGCCAGCCAACGCGATAAAGAAGAATGTAAGTCGCATCCCCCGGCGCTGTTTCAATCGGTCGCCACTTCATGCCAATTTCTCCGTTTCGTGCGTGTTCATACGGCTACGGATTACGCAGCCAGGGGCGTCGTAAACGGGTCGTTGATACGGAGCCTTCGGCAGCGATACAAGCGGCTTCCACGGCAGCGTATTGGGCATGGCAAGCCGTTCGTTACGGTCTGCCTCTTTGCGTTGTGCGTATGCTTCGTTGGTTTTTCCTTTAATCATGCTTCCCTCGGTTTCATAAATACAATCCAATGGGTGTTTGCGCGTTTACCCGATACATGCCCAAACATAGGTCTGACAGTTGTCAGTTTGAGAATTTCACTTGTTGATATTTGCGTTTGATTCCACTTAAATATAAGAACGCCATCTGCATCAAGCACCCTAAAGCACTCGACAAACCCGCGCCGCAAATCGTCGCGCCAATTTTCAGAAAGCCTCCCATACTTCAATTTCATCCACGCTTTATCCCCAATTGATTCAAGGTGCGGCGGGTCAAACACAACCAACTTAAAAGAGCCATCATGGAACGGCATCTCCCGAAAGTCCATCAACAAATCAGGCTCTATCTTCAACACGCGGCCATCGCATAAAACATGCTCCTCGCGCCGAATATCCCCGCATACAGCGTCGGGGCAATCCAAATCAAACCAAAACATTCTGCTGCCACTGCATGGGTCTAGCACCCTTTGTGAGCCTAGTTCAAACATCATGCAATCACCCTTTCTTCCCTTAGCCCTAACCTCAACTTGTCCGTTTCATTCAATTCCACTTCAACCTCTTTTGACTGAAACCGGCAACCCATTTCTTTGCACGACATACGCATGATTCGAGCCGTTACGCATCCTTCAGGGTTTGCGGGTGCGGTAGAGCCGTGGCGTAGGATCTTGGCGCACTTGGAGCATTGGATGCGGTATTGCTTCACGGCATCGCCCGCAATTGCGGCCCTAGCTTCTGGTCAAGCATCAGCCGTGTGCGCTCGATTTCGTTCCTCGCTTTTTGCGCTGCTAGATCGACCGTCACCACGTTTCCGGTTTTCCCTCGCAATCCAGGCCAATCTTTGCGAATGCAGTTCATCCAAGCGGCATCAATGTTGGAATACGTGTACCCCTTTGCTTGGCAAATGTCCTGAAAAGCAACAACGAATCGATTGATAACTTCTGGCGTTAGGGCAAATTCCTTCATAGCGCGGGCTTTGGTTTCTTCGCTTGGTTGCCAATCGACAGGAACGGGGAGCGACGCCTTGCGTCGCGTAGTCTTTTCTTTGGGATTGGGATTGGGATTGGGATTGGGATTGGGATTGGGAGCATCGTTGCTGGAATGCATTGGCATTGCCTTCGCAGTGCCTTCGCTATGCGTTCGCATTGCGTTCGCATCCATATCTTTATGCCAACGCTTTCCAGCCGATTCTGCGGCCTTCGTGCGCTTCTCTTTTGCCTTGCCAATCTCAATATCGCAACGTGTATGCCTGTAACCCTCTTGGGTCGCGTTGAAAAACTCGTTAAGCAACTCGCGCACAATTCCAGCATGTTCGTCCACATCAACACGAATGCGCTTGCAAAGCCTGTTCATATCGTCAGGCAATGGCGCTTCAGTTGAATAGTACAAGTCCAGCATACGGCGATATATCCCATCTTCCAGCGGGTCTAAGTGCGCCGTGTCTTGAAGATAATCGCCTATGTGGTGCGGGTAATAGTTAATCGTCAACTCCAAAAACAAAAGCCCGTTTCTGCTGCGCTCTACGATGCGGACACATCGCGCCTTTCGGCTTAGAACGCATGAGAAACGGGCCTCATGGTTTTGTGGTGTGTCCGCACCAACGTTGTCACTGTATCAAACCTTTTGCGGGGAGTCAATCGAAATGTTTTGGCTTCTCACAATGTAGGGATTTGCGCCTTTGCTCCAAACGTACCAATTTCCAAAAACATGCAACTCATGGGCTTCGTTTTTAGCCAATTGAGCAAGCCCTAATTGATCGCGCCATGCCTGAACAGCCTCCATTGCGCTCCAAGCCTGTCTAGCAGCTTCGTCGATGTCTCCCTTACGCTCGGCAGATTCTGAGGCGCGTAGGGCTGTAAAAGCGGCTAGTAGAGGGGATACGTTAGGTCTCATGCTGTCAGCCAATAGGTAAACACTGCGCGGCCTTTTGGCCTTGCAAGCCATTCGCCAACTACTTTGTAGCCAGCTTCCCGAAGCTCCATAATCCGCGCCCCTAGCCGGTAGCAGCCAAACATCGTAGCCGCTTGCTTTGCGGAGATAGTTTTTCCAGATTTGAGATGGGATAGGATGCGTTCGCCTTGTGATTTTTTCATGCTGCTTTCCTTTCTGCGTTTAGGTTTCCCCATTGCTGCGCCATTGCTTCCGCTATCCCTTGATAAGTGCGGCTGCGTTCTTTCCATCTGTCATGGCCTGGTGCCATCTTGTGCACCCGCGCCTCGCGCCCTTCAACTATGTTGGTAGGCATCAGCTTCGGCAGGTTCTTCAGCCATAGGCAGGTAGCCTTAGTCTCTCCATGCCCGAACTGCCACGGCTGGATGATCTGGTCGGGCTTGCGTATCCGGCTGCTGATAATGCTTATCGGGTTCTCCAGCGCAATGCGCTTAATCGGAGCGTTTAGCAACATATCGACAAACCACAACGCTTCGGCCTGTTCTGACAATTTGTCCTTGAACCAGCGGGCACCGCTTACGCTTAAATGAGTGCATGGCGGGTGGCAGATCATCAAATCCCAACCATCACCAAGAACCGGCAATACATCGCCTTGAATGTGAGGGCCAGGCTTCTCGGTAGGCAGTAAGTCGCAGCTAATGGCCTCATGGCCTAAAGCAATGAAAGCATCGCGCACGGTTCCGCTGTACTCGCAAGCGACTAGCACCCTCATCCGTATATCCTTCCCAAAGTAATATTCAAAGCACCCAACTCGTCCAGCTTCTTCAATCTCCACATCGTTTTGTTGCCGTGAATCCCGTTGCTGCTTCCCCTGTGGCAATCGGCACACAACGCTATGCTCGTAAACCACTGCCCCTGGTTAATCTCGTGCGCTTCACATGGCCCTGCTGCGTCACATACTGCACAGTTCGATTCCTTGACCATCTGAACGTGTCTGCGCTCTGCGGCGGTCATGGCTTTTTTATTCTTGCTCTGCACTACAGGCCCTTCCGGTTGTTCGCGGATTGTGTTTGCCAAGCCTGTACCTTCGCCTCTGCCGCTGCGAACATGAAACGCAACCGCTCATCCTCTAGTACCGCTTCCCTATAGCCGTTCAGGTGCGTCATATAGCGTTCGTCGGCGTAAGCTGCCGCCTCTTGCGCTCCCAAAGCTATGCCGGAATGCTCCCGCATGATCTGGCCTTTCAGCACCTTGCGGAACTCCTCTAAGTAAGCACGATTGGCCCTAGCCATTGCCGCCTTAGTGGAGTTATCGCGCATCCAGTCAAGCGCCTTTTCTACGTCTTGGTCGGTAATCATTCGCTGTACTTTTGCCTAGCTTCGTAGCGGTAATCTTCGGCCATCGTTTCCGTTACATCCCGATGCGCTTTTTCGTCAATCGTTTCTTCCAAATCGACCGCGCTATCCAGTAAATACACAAGCGCATACACAGATACGGCAGCAACGCTGCCGAGAAACAATCCGTTAAGAAGGTTCATTTCGTCACCCCTATCGCGTCTAGTGCTTCTTCAACGGTACGCACTACAAAGCTGCATCCGTTCCACTCTGAATGCCATTTGTCTTGAATCGCGTTTGTTTTTCCATTTGGCTGCTTTACTTCCAAAAGGTAGTTCTTGCACTTGAACCCGACCAACAGATCAGGGCATCCCTCGCCTACCTTGTGCAAATGCTGAACAGTGGCACCGGCCTTGCGGAGAGCCTTGACGATCTCGGCTTGATTTGCGTCAACTTTTGCGGCTCTCATGCTTTTACCAAATCAAATTCCCAACGGACTTTTGGCGAAGTTGTTTGCTCTATGCTTCTTGGCCTGTTTTTTCTACCTTGCCAAGTGTCACCCTTAGAAACATGAGCGGCGCACCATCCAGAGGCCTTGTAAATAGTCCCTGCATGTACTTCGGTATCTTGGTAACTAATCAATTTGGGACATAACGGACGACTTTTCCTTATGTCCTTCACCATCCAAGAAATCATCCTAGATGCGGTGTTTTTTGGTGCGTCTTGGCTAATTGCCATTCTTTTCAATTCAATCCAATTAGACGGAAGTGATGCGCTTGAAGGGTTAGACCAAATGGCAATTGCATAAAACAACCCCTTAAACTCAGCCCCATAACAAGCAATTGCTTGTGTTTGCGTATATCCCGGCAATCTGCTATGCCAAAACTCGTTAAGTTGCTTCGCCTGGCTCAAAGTTATTTCGCCAAAAGTCAATTGGAGCGGCGAGGTCGGAATCGAACCGCCTCCCTCCGTTTGGAATAACGGATGCACTACCCTTATGCTTTCGCCGCTTTGTAATTTCATTCTACCGCCAAATAAAAACGCCCTCCCCACCACAAGGCAGGGAGGGCAAAGCCCCGGCACGTTCGGAGGTACGCTGGTAAATCGCCGGGGGAGCAACAATCATTTTGCGAAACTCTCTTTACGCGCAGCCCTAGATACAGCCTGACGACTAACGCCTAATGACCTGGCAATTTCCGCGCCAGTTTCGCCTTTTGCAATTCGCTTAATGATGGCTTGCCTGCGGGCTTTCCACTTTGCAAGCTCTTGTGCGTAATTTTTCATGGGAAGATTGTAAACACGTTGCGCCAAATATGTCAAGCAAATTTATTTGCGGAAACCTGTTGACAAGAACATTATTAAGGCGCACAATGGCGTCACGGTAGCCAAACGGCTCCGGTAGTAAACGGTTCTAGGCAAGACGCGAGGAAGTCACAGTACCGAGCAGCTAGACAGGCATGTATCTACGGAAGGATGCCGCCGCAAAGAGAAGCAAGCGCAGTGCAGTTATGTAGTGCAGTTGTTTTTTGGAGTGTTCGGGTAGCGCCCGAACTGATGTGGCGAGTAGTAACGGGGATCCCACAGAGTAAAGCTAGGCTCATCAATCCAGAGGCGTAACAGTCGATGAAGGAAAGATAGCGCGTCCTAGAGAACCCGACCAGTTTTCACCCGCAAGGGTAACGGGCAGTAATAACGGGGTGGCCCGCCCCACTAATTCGGAGCAAGCAATGAAACCACGCAATTTCCCAGACCGCAAACTTAAGCGCCAATTGGTTGCGCGTGACAACGCCGTGCGCCGCATGGAACTTGGCAAGATGCTTAGCCACGGCTACTTCACCAACAAGCCGAAAGCAGATCAGGCCGTAATTGATCGCTTTCAGTTTGAAAGCGAAGTTTCGCGCCGCGATGTACGAACCAAGCAAAACCTTAAGGATTCTGCTGGCAATTGGATTTGCACGCCAGCGCGTCAGATGCGTCAGCGCGGTCGGATTTCTCGGTAATCGGCATGAGCAACCTTGCCGCACTTAAAAGCACCCCGTTCGCGTGGACGGGTGTATCTGAGGCTCTTGAGTTTGAATCGAACCTTGAGCAAAAGTATCAAGAGTGCCTAGAGGATGCTCTTGCGGGCAAGCATTCCACAAATGCCGATGATTGCCACCTATCTGACGCTGTGGCCCGCATCGTAGCAATGGAACTCAAGAGCAACCCGCGCATGTTTGCGATTGATTCTGACCCAAACATTTTTACGCGCATCGGCTATCAGGTCGCGCAGCTTGTAGAAAGCGATTTGAACAGGTGCGCTCGTTTTTACGCGGAGGTTGTGTGAGCCGCTGTCTATTGCACATCACCAAGATTGAAGAATTTAAGTCTTGGTTGACTGATCAAGGAATACCGCATCGCCCAGGAAAAGGCTTTTATCAGGTTATTCAAGTTTGCAAAGATGGGAAGCACTGGAACAACATTTATACGCGACATCACATGCCGGAACATTTCACCAATGACAGGCATCTAGATAGTTTGGTTGCCAAATTTTGCAGGGAAAGAAAATGAAACGCATTCTTGTCATTGCCGCGCTGCTCTCAGGCTGCGCCCCTATCGCGCCTCTCCAGCAAGGCCCGTATTGGTTTCAATCCGGTACGCCTTCCATCCTGCCTGAGTTTGTCGAATACAGCTACCGCCCGCCTGTTGATTGCCCTGCGCCTTCTGGCGTAACGGTTGCGGGCTTGGCTTGTGGCCCTGCCGTGCGGAATGGCGGGCCGGTGTTCCTGATTTGGGTCGATTCCAGTTTGCCCAAGGCCGATCAGAACTGCGTTTTGAACCATGAACGCATGCACCGCTTGGGATGGCATCACGCACAACGCGCACCGGCTAATCGTGCCGAGTGGTGCGGGGATGATTTGAGGGGCGTCAAATGACAGACAAAACAGGCGGGCCAGCGTTTCCGGCTCCGGGCACAACTGGCTACGAAAAAGACGGCGTGGTTACGTTTGTCAATTGGCCCGGAATGACCCTGCGCGATTACTTTGCTGCAAAAGCTCTTCCGGCACTTGTAACCATAGAAGAGTACGTAACAACAAATGATTTGCCAAGGATAGCTAATGTTGCTTATTTGTTAGCAGACGCCATGCTTGCGGAGCGGGCCAAATGAGAACGTTAGTTGATTGCTTGCTAGGCGCGATTTTCTTTGCCTTGCTAATTCTGTTTCAGAGCGCCCAAGACGATCAGCGGGCCAGGATTGAACAAGCAAGGATTGAAGGTGTTACGCATGGGGCGAAGATGGCTTCGCTGAAATGCGGAACGGTTGCTGGGTATATCAACGTGAAGGAAACGAAATGAAAGGTGACGCGATTTTGGGTGTAAGCATTCTGCTTTTGGTTGCCGTTTTTTTTGGCGGTATTTTTTGGGGTAGCGCAAACGACAAGCAAAAGCGGAATGAATGCGTGGCGCTTGTTGCCAACAAGCCAGCCATCGAAATTCAGGCGATTTGCAAATGATTCAAGACGATGACGCACTACCACCCCACAAGCGCGAAGGATGGGCCGAACGCATGTATGAACGCGCCGATATGCTGCGGAAAGAAAAGAAGGAAAACGAGTTGCTAGAGCGGCATGAAGCGGCAATCAATCAGGAGAGCAAATGAACATTTACCAGCGATTAAATGAAGTTCGAAAAGCAGTTGCTTACCTTCAAAAAGACAAAAAGGTTGAGGGGAAGGGATACATGGCAGTAACGCACGACGCCGTAACAGCCGCAGTAAGAGAGCCATTTATCCAATATGGAATTTTTGTTGTTCCAACCATGATAAAAAGCGCAATGGTTGATTCTGGAACCGTTACCGGCAAAGGCAATCCGGTTATGCGGTACGAAGCAACGTACAGAATAGCTTTTGTGAACTGCGAAGATGCGTCAGACCGTGTAGACGTTGACATTGAAGCGCATGCGCTTGACGATGGAGACAAAGCGCCAGGAAAGGCAATCAGCTACGCAACCAAATACGCATTCCTTAAGCTGCTCTCAATTGAAACCGGCCTTGATGATGAGGCGCGAGAAATCACAAAGCCAAAGCCAGTTGAAACAACCTCGCACTCTGCCCCTAAGTTAGCATGGGAAATGGTTACAGCAGAGCAAAGAAAAAAACTAAGCATAATTGCCGACACCATGAAAGAGCATTTGGCAGAAGGAGAAGATGTTACGGCTTTTAGTTTGGTTGCTGCCAATAACTTAGACCCTGACGAATACGCCGCAATTTGGAGCCAATTTGATTCAAAACAAAGGTCGGCATTGAAAAAGGCTGGCGAATTTGTCAAAACCCAGGCAGCAGCAAAGGTGCCAGCATGACCAAAGCCGAGTTACTGGCGGCAGCGGATGCGCTTGAGTGGGTCATTACTGAGCCGATGCCGGGTCTAACTAAGATTCGTGAGCGCATCACAGAACTCCGCGCCCAAGCTGCCGCAGGTGCCAGCATGAACGAGCCGGTTGCGCTATTCACGCAAACTGACTATGACGCCGAGCGGTGGACTGCCTTAATGCTGTTGTGGGGCTTGGGCGAAGTCACTCTCACAACTGACGATGCCGGAATGTTTGTCGTGGATTTTGATTCTGCCGAGTCTGCCGACCGCACCTGGAAAGGCAAAGGCCCGGAAGAATGTTTAGCCGAAGTGATTGAATCGTTCACTTCCGAGCATTGGGACTTTGATGCGTTACCTAGTCAATGGGCGGCAGCAACGGCGGTCGCATCGCGTGAGTCGGGGCCGCTAAGTGCCTCGTTACCTTATCCTACACACTCACGGTTGCGTTTCCCGGATATTCCCCATATCGCTGCCGCCCACCCCGCACCAGCGCCAGCCGAGCCAATGGAGCAAACGGCGTATCTTTGGTGGTGCGCAAAATGCGCTAAAGAGATTCCCTTCTCCGAGCCTAACGGGGAGGTAAGCCTAAATCCCAACACACACACTGTCTGCGGCAATTCACTTGAGTTAGTGAAACGCAACCCCGCACCAGCGCCAGCCAGCATGACCGAGTCTGTTGCGTGGGAACATTTGAAACCGTTTGGCTACGCTCCTGGCAACTACACAGGGCATTGCCACGATTGCGGCAAAGAATGGATTGACCAAGACAAACGCGCATGGACTTGCCGAGCATGCGCCGAGAAAAAGTATGCAATTGTCCACCCCGCACCAGCGCCAGCCGATCATCCGTTGTTTGGCAAGATGGAGCAGCTAGGCCAACCGTTTGAGAAGGTGCTACACGGCAACCTTGATGCACTTCAAGAGGCCGAACAACCCGCACCAGCGCCAGCCGATGATCTGGAAGTGCGGCTCGGAGAAATGCGCGAAAGCAACGGGCGTATTACGTGGGTCGTGACACTTGCGCGCCCCGGCAATGGTGTTTTTGGGAATTACGAGATTTATTCCGACAGCATCAAAGGCCGCGCCGAGTACGAAGCCGCAAGGCTGAAACACTTTCTTGGGCAAGGCCCGAGGCCTGATCTACTGGCATTTGACACTGACGCGCCAGCCGAACACACCGCAGCAGGACTGTCTAGCGACAGGACGGCAATTGACGATGCGAAAGCGCCTGCTGCCGGTGTGCCTGATGTTGCGGGGTTGATTGACGATCTGCGAAGCCGCATCAATCCGCAATACGCAGACCAGAAAGGTACGGAAAGCTACGAGCGTAAGCAATGTGCAGACGCCCTCGCCGCGCTGCAATCTCAGGTATTTGATTTGAAAGGCTCACTAGATACGTCACGCCTTTGTACGCATGAGCGCGGCCGGAAAGTCGCACAGCAAGCCGAGCGCATAGCCGCGCTGCAATCTCAACTGAATGCGCGTATCGCTCACGGATGGATTGCCGACGCAGCAGGAAAGCAGCAAGACGACAAAATCACACAGCAAGCCGAGCGCATCACTACGCTTCAAACTGAAAACGAATGCCTGGCGGCTAGTTGTAGGGCTGCGACAGAAAACAACGACACGCTTAAGACAAAGCTGGCCGAGGCGGTGGGGTTGCTGGCGTCATGTGTTCATCGTGATGGAGTAATGGGCACCGAACTGGAAGAAAAAATCAACGCTTTGCGCGACAAGGCCCGCGAGGTGATGGGATGATTAAGTGCGAAGGTTGCGGAGCAGTCGGAGTAAATCACTTTTTCTGGCACTGCCAATACGGGTGGGGCTGTGCTACCTGCAACGTGTGCAAAACCCCGTGTTGGTTTCCACGCGAGGTGATGGGATGAGCGAAACGCCAGTAACAGACCAATTGGAACGCATCGCACTTTGCCGCGCAGTGTCTTGGCCCAACGCACTAAGAGAAATGGAAAAACAAAACGCCACCCTCAGCGCCGAGCTTGCGCGGGTAACGGCAGAGCGGGATGCTGCGCTCAAAGATGCGGAGCGCGTGCGTGTTGCGGTGTTTGAGTTTATTAACGACTGGCGAAAAGGGGATTTTGATTTGCCTGAACTGGCGCAGTGTGATGTTAGGTCAATCATTGATACATACGCAGCAATCGACGCAGCGAGGGAGGGGTGATGCTGGAAAACATACAGCTTCGTTGGGTTGTGCGCGACGGAGAAAAGGTGTTGCAGTACCGGATGCGTGAAGTGCCGGGGCCAAACGCAGCTTATTGGGAATCCGGCAGAGAAACCGAATGGATTGATGTAGAGGAGTCCGAAGAATGACCATCAAATACTACCGTGGCATTGAGCGTGACGGCCTCGTGTTCCTCTGCGACAAAGAGGGCAAGGAGTTGCCTTTTCAGGTTGTGGCAACCAATATGACAGACTTGCCTGGAATGTTGTTTTGCGTAGAGACAAAAGCGGTAAAGGATTTTAAGGCGTGTCTTGCTGCTGACGGTAAGGTAGACATAAGAGCTGCATTGGTGAAGGTGCCGGAGCGCAAGCCAGAAAGCCGCGACTACTACAGCTGCAACGACGAGTGGAACGCCTGCCTAGACGAATTGGAGGGGAAATGAGTGATACACCGATTGTTGACCGCGCACTAGATCAAATGGCGCAAAGTCCAACCGGCGATGGCGTCATAGTAACCGCCCGCCAGCTTGAACGCATGTGTGCGGAGTTTTCGGAGTCGGCGCAAACGCTAGTCAATTCTATTATGTGCGAGGTAAACGAAATTGGGCGCGGAAACATTGACGCAGAGCCGCTCGCATTGCTAGACAAAATGTCCGCAGCCCTCGCCCGCTGGCAAGCAATGAAGGAGCAGAAATGAACGAACTCATTGAACGGCTGGCGCGAGAGGCGGGAATTTACGCACACGCTCAAAAGAACATGAACCCACACCTTGAAGCCTTCGCTAAAGCAGTAGCGCGGGAGTGTGCGGAGATTGTTCGCATCAATGAGAACCCATTTACCGCAGCCCAAGCAATCCGCGAAAGGTTTGGGCTATGAAACTAACCGGGTGGTACGAAGATCACCAGAAGCCCATACGCTCAGGCTGGTATCACGTTAGCTTGGATTACGGGGAAATTTTCTATCGCCTGTTTTGGAACGCCGAAGCCCAACAATGGGG
>JACCDR010763822.1_pt1 | contig 15771 bp, 29 predicted proteins | sample 7446431 | NCBI WGS metagenome assembly JACCDR01 (sample SAMN15323443, study PRJNA562643) | freshwater metagenome | isolation source: river surface water | place: USA:Blue River Watershed | collected 2017-08-17 | reverse complement strand
TTGCCGAATTCAGCAACAAACAAAACTGTTCCGTTTATCATGCTAACGGTTATTTTGTTGAATATTGTGAGTTTGAACGAATCCGCAACAAGTTTGTTGGCAAGCCCCTTATCCTTGACACCAATGCCTAAAGTAACCAGAGTATTCGCGGAATTAGTAACAGGCGAGATCGTCTGTCTCGCCAAGGATTGCGGCTGCAAGCATCATGAGGGGCCGCATTGGCTATTTGTTGACCAATCATGCAAGGAAGTCAACCAACAATGCGCGCAAGATGCAAGAAACAAAGGAAACGGTTTATTGCTGGAACATTATGCGCAAGAAGAAGCGCGGAGACTCGCGGAAAAAACCAGACACTTTAAGAATCTAGGCATTGCGCGCCTTGTCCCGATTGATGAAGTCCCAAAAGAAGTAAGAAACAGCACAGGAATGAAACACAAGATTACTTCTTTATTGGAAAACTCCCTAAGCGACATGGAAAGATATTCGCGGGATGGTCGGGTTACTGATAAAGAGTTTCGCGCTTATCGCGCCATTTGGAATTGGATTAACTTCCGATTCAGTGGCGCGGCAGAACAAAAGCAATCAGATTATCAGGAACGATACGGCTTCCCCGCCCTGAAGGAAAAAATCAACAAAACCAGAAAAAGTTTCGGGTTTGATGCGATTTGATATTGACTATTCCTTGGTTCTCTCTAACCTAAAACTTTCCCACAAAATCCAAAAAGTAAACCATGAAAAACAATCAGTATCGAAACAAACTCGGCCAATTCACGCCGCTTCACGCGCCCTTCGGCCACCTTATCTATCTATCCAAGGCAAACGTGGATAAGAATTCACCTTACGTTGATTCAACTTATGGCAGCGGTTATTACATCGTTACGGGCGCGAACCGTAAAGGCGTCGTAACCTGTATCCCAGCCCAAACCGTGCCGTCCAAACTCCATAGGGAGTCTTTTATGACTCAAGGCAGGATGGATGAAAAGGTTGAAATTAAAGTATCTCTCATTAAGAAAATGAGCGCAAAAGACATTCGCCGCCATATCGTCAAAGTCAAGCAAGGAATCAAAGACTACCACGAAAAGAATTCTGTTTACAAGGATATCGCGAATGAAGCTATTGCGGAACTACAAATTGCCGCATCACTTGTTTCTTCACTACTTCCTCTCAAAAAGTAAAAAAAGAATCAGTAACCATGAATCCAAGTAACAAAAAGCAAAACGCAATTAAAGAAATCAGCGACCACAATTCCCTGTATCATACTCTACGGGAAGTCCTGCCCAAAAAGGGAACCGCAATCTTAGGGTTACTTTATACAAGTAAAAATGGACAAATCAGGAATAACAACATACTGGTTGGCGCGGACATGGTGTCCTTTGCACAGCGAAAAGGCATTCCCGTTAAGACGCGGGAAGAGCTTGACAAGATGAACAACGTTCATTATCGAGAAGGGTGTTTCACTTTTGGCGAGAACGGAGCCGTTGCCATTGAGGGAATCCAGATGAATAACCGTGTGCCTGGAGTAACTGCCACGATTTTTGTGATTAAGTGGATTACTTCTGTCTCTTATAAAGGAGTTACTTATCAGGTCAAGGAGGTGCCAAAGAGGAGTGCCCACGCCTTTGTTACTCAGGTAACTAACGGATACACAAAAATTCAGTTTCCTGACAAAACTAAATACATTATCAAAACAGTATTCGGGCAAAAAGGAGACAAGGTTTCCTACTGTCCAAAGCGCAAGACCGTCATGAATCTTGTCACTAAGGATGTATTGGAAGAAAAGTATTTCGTTAAAAAGGGTAGTCCCGAATATCTCGACATGAAGAAAAAGCTGAATGGAATTGTTGCTCCAAAACAGGAAGAGAAACCAAGGGTGTTTTTGAAAGAGGGTGTGCCGCTGGTGACTGGAAAGCCGATTGAGATTGTGGCGCAAGGATCGGGAGGTTATAGCAGGTTATTCGCCAAGGGTGGAGACGAAACAAGGGTCAAACTGAAGTAAGACTTTCCCAAGGTCCAAAGATAAAAGAAGTCCAGTGAGCTTTCGCGGCCACTGGATTCTTTATTTACTTTTTTACGCTTTAAACCCTCTGTTAAGAGTCCCCGTCTGAAAGACGAAAAACCCGCGCCAATTACAGCACGGATTAATTGAGAAAACCAATAAGAAACAAAATTGAAACTACTTTAGTAACCCGCCATTCTCTTTAATAATGCAAGTTACATCCAGTAGCGTATCATTGGGTTTGTCTCCCTTGGGGATAGAGACGTTGAAAAGCCTTGTGAAGATAGATTCAACGCTGCCAGGATTTGCGATTACTTCGATGAAAGTCCCGTCAGAACGATTCGAGATTCTCGCGGTAAAAGGCGTTCCTTTTAAGAAGGAGCGTGTGAAGTCTTCGAGTTTGCGTTGGGTTAGGAAGTTGATAGCCATGTTACTTTTCTTTAGATGGTTTGCAATGGAAGAAGGGAACCTTGGTTTAACAGTTCTTTTTCAAGCTGTTTCATAGTTCTTGTTTCTGTGATAATACTGTCAGACTCAGAAGGGGAATAAGCCATTTCTCTATTAATTCCTTCACCAACGAAAGAAGGTGAATAGTTATCGGAGAATATCAGCCTGACGTTCTTGTATCCATTGTGCCGCAAAGCAATCACTTGCTCTCTAAGGCGTGAAACGTGGAAGTTAGAAGAAGTAAATAACACTTCATTTTTGGCGCGAAAAGTATCCGCGATAATAACTTGTTTGAAGTTTTTGGCTGAATTGTCGTGGTCAACCATGAAGCCTTTGCCTTCGCAATAATGACATTCCATGTAGTCATAACTGTTATAGCATTCGCCTTTGCCGCAGCAATTGATGCAGGTTTTGTTTTTCATATTAACCTTTCAGGTTGGGACTCTTGGTTACTGATTCAGACAGAGGGTTTTGGTTACCTAATAAGTGACAAATAAGATAAACCATTAAAGTAATATTTGCTTTTGGCGCTCAATCTTATGCTTACTGGTAAAGCGGGAAACCACTTTTAGGAAGTATCCTTGGCGGGTCAACTCAATAAACAGGCTGTTTACATCTTCCTCTCCTAAATGCGCGGGAATAGTTTCACCAATAAGGCTAGAAGAAGCCGCACCGTGCTGCCCGCAATTCTGGTAAGAAAGGCAATGGTTAGGATGCAGATCGGCGGCAATGGCGGGGAATAAAGCAATTACTTCTGTTCCCTTACTTTCTTTGGTGGCGCGGAATCTCCGAAATATTACTTCCGTTAATTGTTTTGGCCTTTCGATAAGATCGCTGTCAGAAACATAATCCGTATAGATTTTACCGTTCTGAGTATTGAGGAAGGAAAAGAGGGTGTCCTTATCCTCTAAGGAAAAAATAACACCTTGGCCGCAACGTCCAGTTTGGACAATATCGCCAATTTGGGGGCGGATTGTGGTTTTGTAATAGCAGTTGTTTTGTTGTTTAGGAATCATGGGATTACTTGGGTTAGGTGGATTACTTGAGTTAGGTGACGAGTAACAAAGGGACAATGTGGAGGAGAATGGGGATGGAGTCAAGGGTTATTTGCCGCTTTTTTCGCGCCCAAATAGACGCGACACGACGTAATAAACCAATCGCATTTCTTGTCAGAAAGGTTATTTGATTTGAATGTGCCGCCAACATCATTCTCAAAGTCAATCTCCATTCGGGTTTTATCGTTGGAATCAACGGCGTGAAAACAGGATATTCTTTTGCCAGCGGCGCTAATAAAGTCCGCAACCACTTTGAATTTCAAGGAAGACCGCGTTATTTGAAAATAAGCATCTTCTTTTGGTTTTTCATATCCCGAGCCGCCGTTGTCAATGATTAGATCAAATTCGCGCAAGAACTCTTGTAATTCGCGGTAAGACACAAAACGAAACCATTCTTCCCCATAAGAGCATCGCATCACTTTGATACTGTATTTGGTTAAATCGTTTCTTGCTTTTTGAGACTCATCCGAATAACAGAAACAAAGGAGTTTATCTTCTGGATATGCGGCCAGTTGGTCGCGGATTTGTTTTTTGAGCGGGTTGTTCATATTACTGGTTACTTTAATAAGAGTGTTGCTTTAGCAAGAATAAGTGAGGGGTTCAAAGGTTACTTTTTCAGGGATCTCGATAACAAAGGAGAATTGGTTTTCTGATTCGCCTTTCGCGGCCATTTGTTCCGCCGTTGGAAGCTTAAGATTCAGACCATAAGCGCAACAAAAATCAATCATTTCTTTGAGGGAAACAAAAGCTGTCCAATTAAAAGCGGGCGAGCCTGGAGAATAAACGATATACTTATACGGGACGCCAGCGTCTTTCTTGATTTGAGCGTCAGAGATGCGATAACCGAGACACTTTTTGCCGCGATTATTCAGAATAGTTTCCCCATGTAGGTCGCGGCCTAAAACTTGGGATTGATGCGGGCAAATATGGTTGCCGCGTTTGAGGATTCGTTTATCCTTGGAAATAACGTGGGTCACTAATGACGTTGAGCCGTCATCGTTAATAATGGTATCGCCGATTTTGGCAGACCCAAGGAAAAAACCATATAGAAATTGATTGCCGCGAATTGTTTCTGTGACGGCTACGGAATTGACGGCGGAAGACTGAAAATAAAGAGCCTCTTCGGCTTTGCGGATAGCTTGGATCAAGGTTTGCATGGTTACTGGTTACTGGTAAAGGGACAAGATGAGGGAAAGAAGGAATGGAGTCAAGGATTATTTTACCACTTTATGAGAAGTATTGCGGACGGAAAAAAGATGAATAACTTTCGCGGCAGAAAGGTCGGCGGGCAAGGTGTTTACTTTTTCTTTGTTACTTACTGCCTCGATAACGTGCGACCAATTCATTGGCCGCAAAAGATTAAGGGCGCTGAATAAGGCGTCTGCTTTATTACTCTCGGGATTGCCGCACCTGAATCCAGTAATAAATTCAGAAACAAAATAAGGAGATTCGCCGACCTTATAGACTAGCAAATAAAACGGGTTATCTTTTCTGTCTTCGCGGGTAATGATAAACAGTTCACCTTTTACTTCTTCACCGTGAGTGATAACTTTGGCGGTTACGTTAAGTTTCCGCAATTCTGTAAGGTCACAAATAGCGATTGCATCAGCGGACGATTCTTTGCCTTTAGAGTCTTCAGTAATGCGCGCAAAAGATTTGAAATATTCCTTGGCTTCCTGTAATTCGCAATTCATGGAAGTTGTGACGGTGTCGCCGTCTGAATAGGTCACAAGATAGCAAGGGCGGGTTTCTGCTGTATAAGGTGTTTCGTTTTTCATATTTACTTGGTTTGGTTAGTGGTTTAAGTAACAGTGGATAAGGTGAAGGAAGAGGGAGAGCGAGTCAAGATTTTTCTTTGGTTATTTATTACTTTCTGTCACCAGCAGTCACAAACAGGAATAATATCTTTGGAATAAATAGAATCACAAATATTCTCATACATAACCGCTTCCTTTATTTCTCCTTTTTCGCGGCAAAAGATAGCTACTTTCTTATTCCAAGCGTATGACAAAAGACGGGTAGCTAATTTAACCGAACCAGTGCCGCGCAATCCCAAAGATTTTGCAATCGCTTTATAGCTCCCCCTTCCGTGGCAGAGAAGAAATGATTCGACTTCTTCCTTATCGCCAAGGTTAATGTCAAGGGTAAACGGTTTGGTTTTTTCGGCGGATTTCATAGTGATTGAACAATTAGTTTTTAACGGAAAATGCTTTTTCTCTTACTTCTCCAGTGGTGGCGAATTGATAAATCTCATCTAACCTTTCGTCAGTGGTTTCTGGGTCGGCGCATTCGCTTATCATCATAGTCATATCTTTGACACAAGACGGAAGAGAATAAGGCTTAAAGCAATTCATTTTCTTTGGCGGTTTTGGATTTGCTTTTTTATGTTCTGCTTCTGCAATGCGACGAATCTTGTCGTTCAAGATGGTTGTGATTTGTGATGCTTTGGACATGGGAGTAATAAATAAGTGATTTTACTTGCAATCGGTCAAGGTGTCTTGTGAGGTCATAATCCCAAGGGAAATAAGGTAATCCTTTAATCCTACCATATCGCCTTTATGCTTCATAAAACCGTCGTCAAAAATGTCACTTCCCCCCTCCTCTAATTCGTTGCCCGATTTAATAACAAAAACAGTTTCTCCTTTGGCGTCTCTAACGTCTGCATAATAAGAGCCGCGTTCGTCAAGGTTGATGTGGTGGGTAAAGATATTTACTTTTTTGGTGGCCATGATAGGTAAGGATTGGAACGTGGAAATAAGGGAGATAATTTTACTGGCAGTCGCGATATTCCTCAGAAGCGTAATAAGAAAAGGAAGCGTCTGAATCCTTGACCTTTTGACCTACTGGAACAGAAGAGCCGCACAATGGACTTTCGCGGCCAATAACGCCAGCATAAACTTGGACATTTTCAGGCATGGAATAAGATAATTGCCAAGCGCCGTTTGTTACTTTAAAGGCTGGAGGGTTATCAATCGCCCTTGCCGCAAAAGATAGAAGCTTTTTAACGGCCTCAGTTTTGTTGACCGCTTCAATGTGGTAAAATGCCGCAAATGGTCCGACTTCTTCGAGTTGGCCGTCTGAGATAATAAAGCGTTTGTTTTTCATGTTACTGTCTTTGGTTTGGAGAGGTGAATAAGGAGGATACCTTTAGGAGATTGTAAAGAGGGATTTATGAGCACCCATCTGGATTTCAGTTAAGATTTTCTCGAACGTTTCCGCCGCATTGAATTCATAATCAAATTTAGAAATAATAGAGCCGCAATTTAACTCCATTTTGAACAGGTCAACCGCTTCATTCAAAAGAAGAATATCGTTTGATTGAACATGTCCGTCGTGATAAACATAATACAGCGCGCCAAGCGGACAGCATTCTAATTTGTTGTTTACTTTTTGAAGTGTCGTTCCTGTCTTGGGGATAAGTTTTCCCTCTTTGAAAAGGGAGATAGCTTTCGCGGCAAGGGTTGCGATATTGAGGTCGGTTTTCATGGTTTACTGTCTTTGATTTGTTGGTGGTTTGGTAGGTGGTTTGTTTCTTCTAACTCCCCTACAATCTAAAGAAAGGAGAGCCGCGTCAAGACTCTTTTTTCTTTTTTTTGCTGAATTTATGACCTATTAGATAACCTTTTCGCGCCATAAGTCTAGCTAAAAACCGCATTATTTCCTTACTTGGGGATTGACAGCCGCGAAAAATCCCTTAAATCGCCGTTAAAAAAGCGCGCCTTATCACAAGTTACTAGGGAAGTCAAGACATTTTTCAAAAAAGTTTCCCCATAAGGATATTACTTACCAAGGCAAGAACAAAACGACATAACGGTCACAAATTATTTTATCACAAAAGAAAGAAAAAGCTTGAAAACCTGAAAACATTCTGCATGTTCTTATTCATGCAAGACGCTACACCAGACAAACAAACACTTTTCGGCACCTTTGACGGATTGCGCGGCCATGAAATTGAGATGACTTTAGAGGAAGCGCGGTCTTGCGCGCATCAGGGACAGTGCGACCAAGATGTCGAAATCCTACTTTCCCAACCCCACGTTAAAAACCAATTCGCTAATTTCACAGCGGAGCAAATTAAACAATCACTTAAAGAAAGCGGCGCATGGGAAGATGAAGAGTTACAAGATGAGGAAACCAACCAACAGCGCGCATTATGGTTTGCCGCTTGTGATATTACTGAAAATCACCGCTAAAAAGACAACTAATTTTCCACTCTCCCTCTCAGCGTTTTAGCGTTGCATAGTTGCGAAACTTGCAGACGTGGGTTCAAATCCCACCTGAGAGGTTATTTTCACCACCAAAAACCAACCAACAAATCACCATGAAAATCACTAAACTTATTCCCTCGGGAATCGTTCAAGACATTGGCGCGGAAGCTGCCAAACATCTCCCTTCTTATCTGCGTTATCGCTACATCACAAAAGTTGTTTATCATATCGAAGGCAAGGGCGAACAAACAGGAACCATCACGGGCAAGACCAAAAAGGGGTTACTAGAGTCAGTAAACCGTCAAGCCGAACATGCCGAACAAGGCAGGATGTCAGCATGGTTCCAAGACGGCGCTTTTGTAGGAACGCAAGTCGCTTATTCAATCGGACCACGCGCCTAAAAGGTAATTCCTTTATTCCTCTCCCAACCAAAAACCAACCAACAAAAAAGCAATATGAACAGAATCCTCCTAACATCCTCCCTTGCGTTATCTAACGCAGTCATTGATTCCTATGAAAAAGGAATTACAAAATCAGAAATCTTCCATGCGGCCAACGTCGTTGACCAACTTGAGCGCGGGAGTCGCCGCATTGTTTTGACACCAAAAGCGATTATCAAAAAGATGGTTGCCGCGAAAGTTAAAGATGTTTCCCTTATTGTGGCGTCTGACCTGACTCGCGGGCAAATTGCCTACTGTATTGCCAAACATTTGCAAACCAAGAAAACCAAGAAAAAGGGAATTGCCGCGAAAGTTACCGTCAAAAGCAGAACCGTTATTTCCACAAAGTCCGCCGACATTCAAAAACGGATTAAGTTTTCCGCGCCTCTCAAGGTTGTCACCGCCAACGTAGTTTCCTCCTGTTGATCGCCGCCATCCTCCCTAACAAAAAGTAACTACTCTTTCTTTGGGTTATCGACTTGTCTAACGATAAGTGGGGTAACGTTTGTTAGGGTTAGTATAGGAATAGGAAACAGGAAACATAAAAAAGTAAACCTTTTTTTGCCCGCTAGCTGGTAACTGGCGGGTTTTTTCGTCTTCCGACGTGGACTCCAATCCCTTGAACAAACCAAGGAATCGGAGCCTCATTTAGATAGAAGATAAAGAGATTAACTTTTGCGGCCAATAGCTTGTTTTTCTTTGAAAAAGTTGCGTCGGCAAGTAAAGTTGGCACGGTAACTTTTTTCAATTTTCGCGCAAAAGGTTATTGACTATTGCTTTCTTTCCTCTATTGTATTTCTTGTATCTTACAGAACCAATCTTATTCTCTGACCAAACAAAAGAACCATGTCCAACACTTGCAAAAACTGCGTCTTCTGGATCAATTCTTATCAAACATGCCATTGCACAAAAGTAGGTAAAATTACTAGAGGCGCAAAACGGTTTGACGTTCACGTTGACACATGCGCGGACGAAGACTATGAAGAAAGAAGTTATCTTTTGGAAACGGGGCCAGACTTCGGTTGCGTCCTATTTGCCGCGAAAGATGCCCCAAAACAGTCATAAAGCAGTCATAAAAAGTAACCAAAAGGTGGATAATTTTGAACAAAAACGAATAATTTTTGCGGCAAATGCTGTTTTTCTTTGCTTTTTTTCTTAAAAACGATAAAAAACCGTTGACTTGCCGCCATTATCTCCTAAAGTGACCTTTTCTCTTATTAACATCTAAGTAACCATGACCTTCCCTGACTCAGTTGCCAACCTGACCCAAGACAACGCCCACTTGACGTTCAATCACGCCATCCTGACCGCGAACCGTGCCGCCGAACTGGCGATTAAAGGTTTCTCTTTTGACCGTGACTTAAACAAGATGCTTATTCACCATGTCAATCAGTTTATTGAAACGGGAGAGGAGGGATGCCTTGTTTTAGTAACCTTGTATCTGGCCAAGTTGCGGGCAGAAAGAGAGGCAGAGCAATTGGCGGAGGAAGAGCGCGCCGCCGATAGGCAGCGGGAAGAGAAGGTGAGGAGTGATGCGGAGGAGGATAGGCATTATTTGTGGCTGAAAGAGAACCATTCGCGCCAAGCGTTGCATTAAAAAACCTTTCAGGTTAGGACTCCACCCAAGGGCGGAGCCTCATTAAAACGCAATCCGAAAAAGAATGGCAAAGTGTAAACCAAAAACGAATAACCCTAACGTGGTTCCCAAGTGGAAACGTGACATGGAACGAAAGGAAAGAGCCCGTCAATCCTCGAACAAAAAGGAACTATCTAAACAGTTACCCGAACTTGCCTCGCTTGCCGCCGAAGTTAAACGGCTCAGAAGTGAGCTTGCGCGGCTTCCTGTGTTTACCTTTCTTGACACCAGTGAGAGGGTGGCGGGCATGATGGAGAGGTCGGGAAAGCTAACTGATTTTGTCAATGGCCGCGAGTTACTGATTAAGAGTAAACGTATGGGGAAGGAAAGATATGTGGTTTTTACTGTTAGGGCGGATGGATTCTGAGAAGGTTTTGAGGCGGGAGGAAAAAGAGGCAATTTAACACACATATATGGATGGATAGGGCGAACGAAGGGAGCCCTTTTGTTATTATTTTTAGTATTTTAATGTATTGGATGTATGAGTAAGGAGTATAGGAGAGGTAATAGCGTATATACCCTTTAGTTAAGCGTTTAGAGAAGACTCATGTATCGGATAAAGTATCTGTATTATCCTGTATTGTTTTGCGCCAGACGAAAAAGGAGACGGTTTTTGACGGGGTTTGTGTCCATAACCCTGACTCAGTATCGTTCGAGGGCAGGATATGGGGTATTTGATGCCTTTTTGCCCCGTTCCTGAGTCTTTGGCCGCGAAAGATAATCCACTTATCCACAATTTGCCGCGAAAACTGATTCGGCGGCTTTAATTGTTTGCGTTTTTCCCCTATTATTAGATAAATGACCGCCAACTCTTACGCCACTCCGAAAACAAGGGTTCCTGACTCCCTGAAACAATATAGGCGCGAAACTCATGACGTGAAGTTTGGAGACTCGGTGAAGGTCGGGGCCAACCTGTTTTATTTTTACGGATGGAGGAAAGATGGGACGCCGCGCTTTCTTTCCCGTTTGGCTTTTGAAAGATGGACCGCCAACAATCGAAGGCGTCTCAAGATGCGCGATAGAAAGAAAAAAGGCGGGAAAGTGTAATCCATTTTATCAGAAAATTTTATTACAGAGGCAAGTATGGGGTTAAATTAGTTGACCTTCTTCTTCGGCATCAGGCATTCAAGAACGCCCCGAAAAGAATAGTTAACTGCGTTTATTTCCTAATTCATCTTGGATTCAAGGAAGACAGCGCCAAGAACAAGGGATTGCCGCGCCAAAGTGTTCGCACCTTGTTTCATGGAGACCCAAGATACAAGACCTATCTTGACATATTAGAGAAAGAAGAACTGATTAAAGTTGACCACAGATATGTTCCATCAGCCATTGCCGCACAAACTGGAGGAAAACCGTTATGCAAGAGATACAGGATAACGAAAAAAGGAGAATCATTATTGAATGACGCTAATGAGGCGCGAATCAAATTCAACTTGACAAGCGAAGGGAAAAAGATTATCCGTGACTCTTCATCATGCAGGCGAAAAACGAAACAAGTCATCACAGATGTGACGGCGGCACGAATCCTTAGATACCTTAAAGAGATTATTAACATAGATGAACTGTATGAGTTAAACAAAGTTCAACCTTGGGAAGAAAGAAAACACAACAATAGCATTCTTGCATCACTTACCGAGCACATGTATGAAGTGTCTTTGAATGACAAAACTGGACGATTTTACACACCTTACACAAACATGACGCGCAGCCTCAAAGAAAAAATCAAATTAAAAGACGGCCAGATACTGAGATGCAAGATTGACGCAAGAAGTTGTCATCCATCTTTTTTCGGCCTTTACTGCCAGTCGCTGACAGATGAAGACATTACGGGCGAACTGTTAATCTGGAACCACATTTTCTTTGTTCAAAAAGAACATCCAATGCGCGCCATATACAAGGAATGCGGCATGGAATACAATGATGCCACCAAAAAATACTTCCTTTCTTACCTGAATGGCTCACAAAGCGAAAGATATTGCCCGCAATTTACTAAATGGTTAAGCACAAACTTCCCAAAGATGTTTATCATTTGGTCAAACAGCGATAAAAGCAAAACGGGCTCAACTATTAGCAAAGTTTATGAATCGGCGGTCTTCAGACATCCAAAAGTAACTGAATTAGGCGAGCAACTTGGAGTAACGGTTTGCGATAATCACGACGAATTGATGCTTTATGCGAACAATGAGCGCGCAGTAAGGGCATTTGTTGACATATTTAAATCCTTTTCTTATCAAATTTTCAACCTAAAAATCGTATTAAAAGAGGAATGGTTTGACGAGAATGGCAAGAAGATTGAGGCGGATTCGATAATCCCAGAGGATTCGGCTGGCGAGGATAATAAGTCAAAACATCTCAAATAACCTTTGCCGCGACCTACCCCTTTATCGGCGCGCCAAGTAACAAAACAAGAAACAATCACTTTTTGCCGCCAAAAACCAAACAACAAATAAGGATTAGGGCAATGATGATCACTTTGTTTTACTCCTTTTATTTGATTTTGTTTATTTTTAAGAAAGGTCAAGCAGATTTGCCCGCAAACCTTTCGCGCAACTCTGGATTGTTTGGCCAAGTGGCCGTGCTTTGCCAATGTTTCATTCTCTTGTTAAGAGAACCATCTTTATTCACGGCAAATAACGTGTTTTCTAACCAGTCATTATCGTCCTTGAACTGGAGCGGATATTCCTGACCGTTAGGCATGGGTTGGCGCGCCCAATCTGGCTTGTGGTTTCCCGTAAAGCGGTGGACGTAGGCGGACAAGACTTCCCTTTGTTGGGAATAAGATAAAGCTGAACCTTTTTTCATTTGCATGGTAGTAAGGAATAAGGTGGATAACTTAAGAAATAACGATTTCAGAAGGTGGCGCGGTAAGTGGCGCTGGACCAGTCAACAAAAGTTGGTTACTTTTCGCGCCCCTGACTTTTGGCGCATAAGGTTTAATAAGGCCAACACTTTCTTTGGCAATCTTAGCCTCGCGTCGGAGGAAAAAGTGGAACCAAAAGGCCAAGCGGCCCGAATAGGTGAGCGGGTGGACTGAATTGGTGGACGGGTTGTTCATTTTCGTTTCTTTGGGTTAGGATGGAACAAGGAATAAAAGGAGTCTTTGTTTTGTGATTTACTTTTTGTCAGCGGTGCGGGGAAAATAACGTGTGCCTTTTGGCATTCTCTTTAACGGCGGCAAACCATCATGGGCGCGTGCTGAATTATAGGTCCACAAGGCGTTTTGCGCTTTGGTTTCGCCATAATTGGTGCGGCAATTGCCTGAAAAAGAGCCAACGTCAAAGGTCGGCGGGACTGTGAAGGTGAAGGTTTTCATGGTTTCTTAGGTTTGGTTAGGATAGAAAGGCAAGGATGGGAGATGAGAAACAAATAAGTTAGTTAAGAAATTTATCGAATAAAGGGAGGGAAATAACGTGACCGAATAAACCATCTGAAAAACTTGAGAACGTCGCGGCAAACTTTGTTCCGTGCTTTTCAGATAACTCAATTGCTTTTCTGTGTGCCTCACCTGAAGAAGAGAAAAAAACCGCTTTATTCTCGTCACCAAGGAAACGTCGTTCCATGAGAACGTCGCGAGGATCGTTCGTTTTTTCGTCACGGCAAACGATGACGTTGACACCTTCGGCTTGTAGAGTAGGTTGGAAGAGCGGTTGAATAATTTTCATGACGTTTTTTAGGTTAGAAATACAGTTTGAAGGTTAAAATGGTGGAGTCAAGCGGTTTTTTGGGAAAATAAAGGAATATTTACTGTGCCAACTATTCCTTGCTGACGCATTTTTAAGGAAAAAATAAAGTGATTAACTTTCTTCAAAGTCTCCGATTGACTGAATAAAGAACTTGTGACCAGATTGAATGACCGTTTCATGATAAGATTCGCCAACGTTACAATAAGAAACCGTTTTGTTTTTGATGATTTCTTTCTCAACTCCAAAGGATTGTAATAACTCGTTTATCTTTTGGAGTCTGTTTTCTTTGACGTTAGCGGTCAGAAGAACAGCACATTGACAGGCTAATTTTCTGTTTATTTTATAGATGGCAAGGATGATCTTGCTATCGTCACAAAAAGTTTCCGAATTAGGAATTGCGTCAAAAAAGGATTGAAATTCAGGGTCATCATAGTCATTCTTGTAAAAATACTTTTTGACGGTTCCTTTTGGCCCTGTGTCATAACTGTCAGGAAGAAAAAAGGAATCATCTTTCATCGCCAGTTTCACATTGAATAAGATAACCCATTTAATCGGGTTTCTGTTTCTGTTGGTTAAGGTTGCGCCGAATAGCTTTTCGGCTAGTGCGGTTAGAAAGGCGTTTGCCAAATATTTGTTTTTCATGGTTTTCTTAGGTTAAAAGGCAAGGATGGGGGAGAACAATGGGTGAGTCAAGCGGTTTTTTAGGAAAATAAAGAAATATTTACTGTGCCAAGTGTTACTATCTGACAAGATTGTAAGGAAACAAGGTCGCGGGTTTAGTTATTTTTCTTTCTTTTTCTTTGTTGAGGGAGAAGTTGAGGAAGAAACGGCGTAAAAGTATCCATCTTGTTTTCTTTCAAAGGTTCTCACTTGTCCCGAATAAGTAGAAAACCTATCTGCGTTTTCGTAGAAGCGATCCTCGCCGTCCTCGAAACGGTGGGTCATGCCTTTGAATAACACCTTGGCGGCGATTAAATGGATTGCTTTTCTTTCGGCAAAAGCGCGGTCTGCTTTCTTTTCCGAGGCAGGGTTGGGGAGAATAGTTCCAAGGGCGGGAGGTTTGTTCATGACGGTAATAAAAGGTTTACTTTTTGTTTAGGCGGATGGATAAGCGAATTAATAAACAGTTGGCGCGCCAACTGAATTAAGGTAAGAATCAATCTCATACTCTCGGCCCGCAAAAACTATCTCTTTTTTACTGTTAAGCAATTGGTATGATTTACAGAACGTGCCGTGAGTTTCCACCAATTCCAAACCAATTGACAAAGCACGCTTAAAAGGAAACAGCTTTTTCGGCTGAATTTCTCCGTCGCTCCAAACTATCCGCCCACCTTCAACCTTGCCAACCCTTGCGCCTTTATTCGCCCACCAAATAACGTAGTCAGAAATAGAAACAAAGTCAATTGGCCCCGCTTCTGACAAGGGTTTGCAGCGCGCTTTGTCAATGCAAGGCATGGGGGAGAGCCAAGCCAAGCCAGCGTCGGCCTCCAATAAAGCGCGGTTATCCAAGATGACGGCGGCGTCATAAGCTGTTTCGTTTCTTGGCTCCCAAGTGTCGGGTTTACTGTAGCCTGACAGGGTGGACCATCCCGAAAGCGGTTTGTTTTCGGGTGTAAATAGTTGTTCGCTATGGCCAGCGAGGCCAAAAGAAACAAGGGCGCATGTTACTTTGTTTTGCATGGGATTTAATAGGTTAGGAGTTAGTCGAGGAAAGAAAAGGGAAAGGCTGAAGTAAGAAATAAGCGACACAAGGCTTGTTTTCTGACAAAGTTGTAAGGTTGTCTTATCCCCTGAAAATGTGCGGCACCGCCCAAAGGGCCAGAAACAAAAGACAAATAAGAAACCCGCAAATAACGTAACCAATGGGATGTGAAAAATAACGGTCTGAAAAAGCATTCAGCTTTTGTTCCTGGGTGAGGGACCAACGATCGAGGGCGATAAAAAGAGAGATGACTTTTGTTTTGTTTTTCATGGGGAAAAGGGATTGTTTTCTTGGATGGTTTTTAAATGCGACCTCGTATTATGTTCGGTCCAAAGATGTTCCCAATATTCAGCGGCAAATAACGGTTTGTCTTTGCTGTGCCATTTTTTCCAGTGATGCGCGAAAGCAATCCGCTTTACTCTCAGCCGATAGCAAGAAAGCCATTTATCTTTCTCCCTGTAAACATGGTAATACTTTGAGGCAAAGTCAGCCGCTTTGTCATATTCAAAGCAAGGGAGAAACCTGCCTAAATAGACTTCAGCCAAGGCAATGCGCAAATAGGTCGCGAAAGGCAATGCCTTGGGATTGTAAATAAATAACTCGC
>JACCDR011412481.1_pt1 | contig 15772 bp, 15 predicted proteins | sample 7446431 | NCBI WGS metagenome assembly JACCDR01 (sample SAMN15323443, study PRJNA562643) | freshwater metagenome | isolation source: river surface water | place: USA:Blue River Watershed | collected 2017-08-17 | reverse complement strand
CTCCCTAAAGGTCGGTCTACAAAACATGCCCATATTCTGTAGTGTTCACCTTTCAGGCTCACACTTACAGAATATAAAATGGATCGGGTGTAGTCAAGGGTTAGACTAAATTATTTTAATTTTATTAAAATGTATAAATTAAGAATTTGGCGAAATGCAAAATTTTGGAAAACACTTGGGGCGTATTTGCTAGAAGCGATAGTTTGCTGTCAAAGTAGTAGATGTCTGAGCGCTTTTAACAGAGCTCACATCGCCAACAAAGTTAGAAGTAGAAAATAACATAGCAAAGCGAGGTGTAAATGCGTATCCAGCACCCAACAACATTGTCTTGCCCTTATTGATTGTGTTATCTCCAATATTATAGATATAGCCGCCTTCAAAAAAATATTTTGCCTCTGGGTAGTACCGTGCCTTAGCGGCGTATTCCTTATTCTTTTCAGTAGAGGTTTGTTCTTGTTTAATTTCCCTGAACGAGAAGTCAAGAACTAGTGATTGTGTGTCGCCAACTGAAGTGACGGTGTGCGAAGAAAAGGAGTTAGATGTTTGCGTCGAATCCGCACGGTTAGGCTGCGACGAATCGTTAGGTGTGTAAGTAGCCTTGTTGCTTGTATTTGCCACCTTTACAACTGTATTAGGCAACAGCCAATAGCCGACACTAAAGCCTGTTGACGTTGATTTAACACCATAGGTATGCGTGGCATCGGACTTTAGGTTGAATGTTTCGTTGTTTAAGCCGAAAACAAAGTTGTCAACGTAAAAAGTACCAGATATCCCAACGGGATAGTAAGTGATTTGTGGAAGTGAGGACGTTTCACTTCTTACACTGATATATCGTGCTCTAAACTTACTCGCTTTTTGGAGTACATCCAGTTCCATAAATGGCTGTGTGCCATCGATAGTAATGGGCTTCAGGTAATAGGTGCCGTCAATACCCGTTGCTGTTGTATGAGTGCCACCATCAGTAGAGCTGTTCGTATGTTGAAAAGCTGCTTCAATGTTATATGTTTCTGTGGCGTATACGTTTGCGGCCACTAATGTGCCAAAAATTGCGGATATTATTTTCATTTTGTTTCCTTTTCTTTGATGATATCTATCATGTGAAAAAAAATCAAGTCGGACGATTTAAGCGGGAACTTAGTTCCTCTTTTTCTTGTCGATCTAGGACTGTTTTGGAATTAATTCACTATTTCCATTAGGGATGTCAAATTTTCTGTTTGTGAATGCGGCAGACTACGCTATGATCAATATTGATTAATTTAAGGTCCCACATTGGGGTCCCACTAAAACGACCTATTCCAGTCCGTTTTTGACCTAAAAAGTCAATGAAATCAGGTGCTTAGGATTTGAGCTGAAAAATGACCCCATCAGCCACCCCAGTATTTATGCGCCCTAGCGACCATTTTGGTTTCTAGGGCGTTTTTATTTCCGAGCCATACTGCTGCCATACCGATGTTGGTATGGCGTACGTCCATTCAAAGTCAAGCACTTCTGTCCCCATGAATATCAATGCTGATTACAGCCAAAGAGTCGTGGTCAATCATCATGACCTGCCTTGGATTCCTAGTCCCGAATCCGGGGTAGAGCGTCGAATGTTGGAGCGCCAAGGTGACGAGGTGGCAAAGGCAACTTCGGTCGTTCGCTACAAAGTGGGGTCTAAGTTTCAAGCGCATCACCATGAACTTGGGGAAGAGATCTTGGTGTTAGCGGGAACTTTCAGCGATGAAACAGGCCACTATCCTGCGGGTACTTACATCATGAATCCGCCAGGCTCATCGCATGCGCCCTTCAGTGAATCTGGCTGCACGCTTTTTGTGAAGTTGCGACATCTGGGGTCAGACCAAGTGGTGAGAGAAATCGTTGACACAACTGCCGCCCCTTGGTTGCAAGGCATGGTGCCTGGTTTAAATGTCATGCCCCTGATGCAACAGGGCAGTGGGTCCACCTTGGTGAAGTGGGCGCCACAAACATTTTTCAATCCACACAGACATTACGGTGGCGAGGAAATATTTGTTGTGGATGGTGTGTTTGAAGATGAGCACGGCCGCTACCCAGCTGGATCGTGGATCAGAAGCCCTCACATGAGTTTGCATCAGCCTTTTAGCAAAGAGGGCTGCACCATCTTTGTCAAGACGGGGCACCTGCTGGGGGACTGAGCTTATGTGCTGCCCGCTTTGAAATCAGGGTGCTGAGATCTCGATCATTGTCTGCACTACATGGATGCTCGCCGTATGCGAACTATTTCTCAACTGATGATTGATGCGACTTTGCTGCGCGCAGCGTGCAGTTTTTTATAGCTGTCGATCAGGCGATGGTGTCGATCTAGGCCTTCTAGTTTCATGCTGGTGCGGGTGAGGCCGAAGAAACGTACCGTGCCCTTCATGGACCCAATGACCGCATCCATCCGTGCGTCACCAAACATCCGGCGGAAGTTGGTTTCATAGTCTTTCAACGCAAGCTCTGGGTCGAGTTCAACTTCTAGCACCACGCCCAAGGCTTGGTAAAACAAACCACGTTCGACGGTGTTGTCGTTGTATTGCAAGAATGCGCTCACAAGCTCTTGCGCTTCTTCAAACTGTTTCAAAGCCAGATGAATCAAGAGTTTCAGCTCAAGTACTGTCAATTGGCCCCATTCGGTGTTTTCGTCAAATTCGATACCGATCAAAGTGGCAATGTCAGAGTATTCATCCAGCTCGTTGTTCTCCAAGCGTTCAAGTAGCGCAGCCAAACTGGCATCGTTCAGCTGGTGCAAGTTGAGGATGTCTTGGCGAAAGAGCAGTGCCTTGTTGGTGTTGTCCCAAATCAAATCTTCAATGGGGTAAACCTCAGAATAGCCCGGCACCAAAATGCGGCAGGCGATAGCGCCTAGTTGGTCATACACCGCGGTGTAGACCTCTTTACCCATGTCTTTGAGAATGCCAAATAGGGTGACTGCTTCATCGGTATTGGCGTTGTCACCTTGGCCGGAAAAGTCCCACTCTACAAAGTTGAAGTCGGCCTTGGCGCTGAAAAAACGCCACGACACAATGCCACTGGAGTCGATGAAGTGCTCTACAAAATTGTTGGGTTCCGTGACGGCGTTGCTCTCAAATGTGGGGCGTGGTAAATCGTTGAGGCCTTCAAAGCTGCGGCCTTGGAGCAGCTCTGTCAGGCTACGTTCTAACGCCACTTCAAAGCAGGGGTGGGCACCGAATGAGGCAAACACACCGCCTGTGCGTGGATTCATTAAGGTGACGCACATCACAGGGTATTTACCGCCCAAAGAGGCATCTTTCACCAACACCGGAAAGCCTTGTTCTTCTAGGCCTTGAATACCGGCCACGATGCTGGGGTACTTGGCTAAGACGTTTGGCGGAACATCTGGCAAACAGATTTCACCCTCCAAGATCTCACGTTTGACAGCACGTTCAAATATCTCGGAGAGGCATTGCACTTGTGCTTCAGCCAGTGTGTTACCAGCACTCATGCCGTTGCTGACGAACAAGTTTTCAATCAGATTGGATGGAAAGTAAACCACCTCGCCATCAGAATGGCGCACATAGGGCAGCGAGCAGATGCCCCGCGCTGTGTTGCCAGAGTTGGTGTCGATCAAGTATGAGCCACGCAGCTCACCGTCAGGGTTGTAGATCTCTAGGCAGTAGGCATCCAAAATTTCTTTGGGAAGCGCATCTTTTATTCCTGGTTTAAACCAGCGTTCGTTGGGGTGGTGAACGAAGCTGGCGTTGGCCAGGTCTTCACCCCAAAATGCACCGGCGTAAAAGTGGTTGTTGTTGAGTCGTTCGATGTATTCGCCGAGTGCGGAGGCGAGGGCGCTTTCTTTGGTTGAACCTTTACCGTTTGTAAAGCACATGGGTGAGTGGGCATCACGGATGTGCAGTGACCACACATTTGGAATGATGTTGCGCCATGAGGCGATTTCAATCTTGATGCCCAAGTTTGCCAAGATGTCGGACATATTGGCGATCGTTTGCTCAAGCGGAAGATCTTTACCTAGGATGTAGGTGCTGCTGTCAGGGGATGGCTTCAAAGTGAGCAAAGACTGCGCATCGGCATCCAAGCTTTCAACTTCTTCAATGACAAATTCTGGGCCGGCTTGCACCACTTTTTTGACCGTACATCGCTCAATCGAATTCAAAATACCTCGGCGATCGACCTCTTGAATGTCCGGCGGCAACTCCACTTGAATTTTGAAAATCTGCTGGTAACGGTTTTCGGGGTCAACGATGTTGTTTTGCGAGAGTCGAATATTCTCGGTAGAGATGTTGCGTGTGTCGCAGTACAACTTCACGAAATAGGCCGCGCACAGAGCCGATGAAGCCAAAAAGTAATCAAAGGGGCCGGGGGCCGAGCCGTCGCCCTTGTAGCGAATAGGTTGGTCGGCCACAACCGTGAAGTCATCGAACTTGGCTTCGAGGCGAAGCTTGTCGAGAAAGTTGACTTTGATTTCCATGAGCGATATTTAAAAAATAGGATGCCTGATTATCTGTGTCACCAAGTTCCTATGTTGGGCATGTCGACCCAAGGGGCAAGCGGTGCTAAGGCCTCACCTTTTTGAAGCAGCTCTATCGAGATGTCATCTGGTGAACGCACAAACGCCATGCGGCCATCGCGAGGTGGGCGAAGAATGGTCACACCATGCGCTTGGAGTTTTCCGCAGGTGGCATAAATGTTGTCAACGGCATAAGCCAAATGTCCAAAGTTGCGACCTCCGGTGTAGACCTCGGGGTCCCAGTTGTAGGTGAGTTCGACCTGTGCATCTTCATCGCCAGGCGCGGCGAGGTAGACCAAGGTGAAACGGCCCTGTGGATGTTCTTTGGTGCGCAACACAGTCAGGCCCAGTGCATCGCGATAAAAGCGTAGCGATGCTTCTAGGTCGGTCACACGCACCATGGTGTGTAGGTATTTCATGGTGAGCCTTTCTTTAGAGTGCAGGGTAGTTGGTGTAGCCGATGCATGTGGGCTGGAAAATTTGGGCTGTCGTCATGAGTTGGATCTTGGTGGGTGAGGGATTGAAATGGCGTGGAGCCAGCCTAAGCCATCGTGCGTGCCGTTGGGTATAGCACCGCGTGCAGGGCGGTATTCGCAGCCAATCCAACCGTCCCAGCCGCAGGCGGCAGAGACTTCATCAATCACGTCAAAGAGGTAAGGGTGGTTGAGTTCGCCCAAATCGGGTTCGTGTCGCATGGGCACACCCGCAATTTGAAAATGACCTACGCGACCTGTGGGCAAGTACTGGCGAATTTTGGCGGCTAAGTCGCCTTCCATGATTTGGCAGTGGTAGAGGTCCATCTGCACTTTGACGTTAGAGGCGCCTACGTGCTCAACGATGTTGTGGGCTTGGGCTTGGTAATTCAAAAAGAAGCCAGGCATGTCACGCGTGTTGATGGGTTCAATCAACACATCGCGGCCATGCTTTTGGGCTTCAGCTGCGGCCCAAGCGATGTTTTGAATGTAGGTTTTCTCAAGTGTTGCCACGTCTGCACCTTGAGGCTTGAGGCCGGCCATCACATGGATGCGTGGGCAGTTCAAAGCATCTGCGTATTCCAACGCTGTGCGAAAGCCTGTTTGAAATTCAGCCTCGCGTCCGGGCAGGCAAGCCAGGCCACGCTCGCCTGCATTCCAGTCGCCGGGCGGGGCATTGAAGAGCACTTGTTGCAAGCCGTTGTCGGTTAAGCGAAGTTTCAGATCTTGGGAGTCAAAATCGTAGGGAAACAAAAATTCAACGGCTTTGAAACCGTCTTTGGCCGCAGCGGCAAAACGGTCAAGAAATGGGTGCTCGTTGTAGAGCATGCTGAGGTTGGCGGCGAAACGTGGCATGGCTAGAGTTTAATGATTGTGCAGTACATGACAACTTCAAGCTAAGTGCTTGAATTGATTAGGTATGATGCCTACATCAAAGGAGCTCCACATGGCTGATATCAACCCAACCAACAACAACCTCGTCATCGGCGAGGGCGTCACATTCAAAGGCTCTATTTCTGCGCCAGGCAAAGCTGTCATCAATGGCAACGTCACCGGCGAATTGACAGCCGACGACTTGTTGATTGGCACCAAAGGTCAAGTGACCGGCACTGTGCGTGCTCGTGAAATCGACGTGCATGGCGAATTGAACGAAGACATCGTTTGCAAAGAACATCTCTTGATTCACAGCACTGGCAAAGTGTCTGGCACTTTGGAATACCACGAGCTGGAAATCCAACGCGGCGGTAAGTTCAAAGGCAATATGAACCAAAAATAATCGGTTCTGAGTTGTGACTCAAAACCGATTTGCCAATCGGCGTGAAGCCTTTTGGTGTGGCATCCGTGATGCCATGGGCGCGCCCGTGTTAGTTCTGTTTGCAGGCATGGTCGGCTTTGGAGCCATGGGGCGATCCCATGGTTTTGATGCATGGATGACCGGCCTCACCAGCTTGCTGATGTTTGCGCTGCCCGGTCAGGTGGTGATGCTGGAGATGTTCATCTCTGGTTCATCTTTGTTAGCCATCGGCTTTGCCGTGACGCTGACCTCGACTCGCTTTGTCACCATGGTGGTGACCCTTTTCCCCCAACTCCATCGACGCGACCGCAACCCCTTGTTGTACGTGTGGGTGCACATGCTGGCCATGACCGCATGGGCGGTGTCGATGCGCGAGTTTCCCCGCATGCGGCCACAGCATCGCTTGAATTACTTCATCGGTTTGGCTTTGCCATGTTGGCTGATTTCTCCGCTGGGCACTGTGTTGGGCTATTTCGTGGCGGGCTGGGTGCCCACTCCTGTGACGTTAGCCTTGGTGTTTATCAACCCCTTGTTCTTCTTGCTCACGTTTACCGATGTGAAGCCGTGGGGCAACCGATTGGCTATTGGTTTGGGTTGCTTGCTCGGGCCCCTGTTTTTTTTGCTGGATGCAGACAGTAGCCTGTTGTTGACGGGCTTGGTCGGTGGCACGGTGGCTTACCTCATTGATCGTCGCTGGTTGCGCCCACGCCCCGTGGAGGTGAAAGCATGAATGTCGACATGCAAGGGTGGGGCGTTTGGTTAGCGCTGAGTGCTGCCTGCATCGGTACCTACATCTGCCGTGCGGCTGGCGTCAAGCTGTCGGGCCATATTCACCAAGACAGCGAAGTGTTTCGTTGGCTTTCGGCTGTGACTTACGCCATGGTGGCGGCGTTGACGGTGCGTATGATTTTGTTGCCCTTAGGTTTGTTGGCCAGTGTGCCTTTGTTATTGCGTGTGCTAATTTGTGCGCTCAGCGTGGCAGTGATGGTGTCGAGCCCTCAGCGCCGCTTGGTACCTGCCTTGTTGACGGGGACTTTGCTTATGCTGGCTTATGGCGTGTACAGCGCAAGCCCTTAGTTTTCAAAGCCTGCCGCTGTACGAACCTACAATTCGCGTGCAACCCTAAGGCATCATGAATATCCTGATTTCCAACGACGACGGCTTTCAAGCCCCGGGCATCGTGGCCCTGTACGAAGCGCTCAAAGACTTGGGGCGCGTTGAGGTGGTCGCGCCAGAGCACAACAACAGCGCCAAGTCCAACGCATTGACCTTGCATTCGCCTTTGTATGTGAACCAAGCCAGCAACGGTTTTCGTTATGTGAATGGCACGCCTGCCGACTGTGTGCACATTGCACTCACGGGTTTGCTCGATTACAAACCCGACCTCGTGGTGTCTGGCATCAACAACGGCGCGAATATGGGGGACGACACGATTTACTCAGGCACGGTGGGTGCGGCGATGGAAGGCTATTTGTTTGGCATTCCCGCCATTGCTTTTTCGCAAGTCGACAAAGGCTGGGGCCACATCGATGCCGCCGCCGCCAAAGCCCGCGAGTTGGTACAACGCATGATGGCGCAAGGCCAAATCGCTGGTGCGCCATGGTTGCTGAATGTGAACATTCCCAACCAGCCCGTTGATCAAATCAAGCCTTTGCGCGTAACGCGCTTGGGGCGTCGTCACTCGGCAGAGCGCGTTATCACGCAAACCAGCCCACGCGGCGAAACCATGTATTGGATTGGTAGTGCGGGTGCGGCCAAAGATGACAGCGATGGCACTGACTTTCATGCCACCTTTGAAGGCCATCTGTCAGTGACGCCACTGCATGTGGATTTGACTGAGCATGCCAGCATGCCTGACTGGACTCAGCGCTTGAGCGGGGCGCAGGCATGAAGCAGCGGCCCAGCTTTCCGGCGCGTTTGGATTCAGGCCAGTCGCAAGCGGCACCCAAAACACTGCTGGGGGCCACGCGGGTGGTCACACCGCAATCGCCTGCGCGTGCCAAACCGGCTGGCATCGCCAGCCCCACGGGTGTGGGTTTAGAGTCATCGGCCATTCGTGCGCGCATGGTGCAAAAGCTGTCAGCACAGGGCATTGACGATGCCGTGGTGCTAGAAGCTATGGGCCGTGTCGAGCGACACCGTTTTGTCGACAGCGCTTTGGTGAACCAAGCCTACGAAGACACCAGCTTGCCCATTGGTCTGGGTCAAACCATTTCTAAACCTAATGTGGTGGCGCGCATGATTGCGCTGCTGCGCGAAGCCCCGGGCTTGCAAGGCGCACCCATGATGGGCCGTGTGCTGGAGATTGGCACAGGCTGCGGCTACCAAGCCGCCGTGCTGGCGTGTGTGGCGCGTGAGGTGTACAGCATTGAGCGCTTGCGTGGTTTGCATGACAAGGCGCGTGAGAACTTGCGCCCCATGCGCTTGCCCAATGTGCATCTGATTTTTGGTGATGGCATGTTGGGTTATGCGCAGGGCGCACCCTACAGCGCCATCATCTCGGCCGCCGGCGGAGAGAACGTGCCTCAGGCTTGGATTGATCAGCTCGCGATGGGCGGGCGACTGGTCGCACCCACGCACACCAGCACAGGTCAACAAGCCTTGGTTGTCATTGATAAAACGCCGCAAGGTCTGCAACAAACCCTTCTCGAAGCCGTGAACTTTGTGCCTCTAAAATCAGGCATTGCTTGAGTACAGGGAAATAAGAATGTTTCGTGCCGGAATGTGGGGTGTTGCCGCCCTAGTGACAGCGTTGGTGCTGTCGGGTTGCAGCAGCAAGGGGCGCTTGGCGCCGTTTGATGATCGTTCCATGGGCGCTTCTCGCGGTACTGCGCGCGTTTTGCCCGGTGCTGAGAACGCAGGCAAGCCTGGCTACTACACCGTCAAGCCCGGTGACACCTTGATTCGTATCGGCATGGACAACGGCCAAAGCGGTCGAGACATTGCACGCTGGAACAACCTGACCAATCCCAACTTGATTGAAACCGGCCAAGTGCTGCGCGTGTTACCACCGCAGCAAGAGCTGGCTGTTGCGAGTAAGTCAACTGCTGTGCCAATGCCGAGCGCTACTTCCGCACAACCTGCTGCGAGTCAAGCTGCGTCAGCACCTGTGATGCCCGCTGCCCCAACGGCAGCTGAAGATGCCATCAGCTTTCAGTGGCCCGCCCGTGGCAATTTGATCTCTGGCTTTGACGAGTCCAAAAACAAAGGCCTAGACATTGGCGGCAAGGCGGGTGACCCTGTGTTGGCTTCAGCCGACGGTCGCGTGGTGTATGCGGGGGCTGGCCTGCGTGGCTACGGCAACCTGATCATCTTGAAGCACAACAACACGTATTTGACGGCTTATGCCCACAACCAAGCGTTGTTGGTGAAAGAAGACCAAGTGATCAAGCGCGGTCAAAAAATTGCCGAGATGGGCAACAGCGATGCGGACCAAGTGAAGTTGCATTTTGAAATTCGCCGTCAAGGCAAGCCGGTTGATCCTGCTAAATATCTATCGGCCAACTGATGACTGAAGTGACGACCGACAAAAAATGGCCTGACAACACCCTCACCATCGAATCGATGGACATGGAAGCGCAGGGCGTGGGCCACCGTGCCGATGGCAAAGTGGTGTTTGTGGATGGTGCCTTGCCTTTTGAGGTGGTGCGTGCCAATGTGCACCGCAAAAAAGACAACTGGGAAAAAGCCTCGCTGTTGGAAGTGGTGCATGAGTCATCTCAGCGCGTCACACCTGGCTGCCCACATTTTGGTTTGCATGCCGGTGCATGCGGCGGCTGCAAGATGCAGCACCTTGATGCTTCCGCGCAAATCGCGGTCAAGCAACGTGCCCTAGAAGACAACCTGTGGCACTTGGGTAAGGTCAAGCCTGAAACCATCCTGCGTCCCATCCAAGGCCCTGCTTGGGGCTATCGTTTCCGCGCCCGTTTGTCGGTGCGCTATGTCGTGAAAAAGGGCGAGGTCTTGGTGGGTTTTCATGAGCGTAAGAGCCGCTATGTGGCGGATATGCGCCAGTGTCCGATTCTGCCGCCGCATGTGGATGCCATGTTGTTGCCACTGCGCAAACTCATTGGCAGCATGGATGCGCGTGAGACTTTGCCGCAAATCGAATTGGCCTGTGGCGACGACGTGACCGCTTTGGTGCTGCGCCACATGGAGCCTTTGAGTGCGCATGACATGCAAGCTTTGCGTGACTTTGCCGCCAAGCACAACGTGCAATGGTGGCTCCAGTCCAAAGGCCCAGATACCGTGTGTTTGATGGAGGGTGCTTTGGGCGAACCTCTGTCGTATGCCTTGCCCGAGTTTGGCATCACCATGCCGTTCAAACCCACCGACTTCACGCAGGTCAACCCGCACATCAACCGCGTGTTGGTGACGCGTGCTTTGCGTTTGCTGGATGTGCAGCCGACTGAGCGTGTGATTGATTGGTTCTGCGGCTTAGGCAACTTCACCTTGCCTTTGGCGACCCTCGCGCGTGAGGTGTTGGGCATTGAAGGTAGCGAAGCTTTGGTGGCGCGTTCGGGCGAGAACTATGTGTTCAATCAAGCTGGCCGTGTCACACCTTTGGCACCCACCAGCTTTGTGGCGCGTAACTTATTTGAAATGACGCCCGAGCTGCTGCGCCAAGATGGCGCGGCCGATAAGTGGCTGGTCGACCCCCCGCGTGAAGGCGCGTTTTCACTTGTGCAAGCCTTGGCCGAGCTGCACCAGCAGCCCGAACTGCGTCAGGGATGGACGCCGCCCAAGCGCATTGTGTATGTGAGCTGCAACCCATCCACATTGGCGCGTGACGCTGGGGTGTTGGTCAACTCAGCGGGTTATCGCATTTCATCAGCGGGCGCGGTGAATATGTTCCCGCATACGGCACACGTCGAAAGCATGGCTGTGTTTGATTTGGCGTAAAAAAGGGACCTCACGGTCCCTTTTTGATGAGTGCATCAAATGCTTAGTCGCGTTCACCGCCAAAGATACCGAGCAAGGCCAGCAGGCTTTGGAACACGTTGATGATGTCCAGGTACAGAGTCAGCGTGGCGCTGATGTAGTTGGTTTCGCCGCCGTCCATCACTTGCTTCAAGTCATACAGCATGAAGGCGCTGAAGATGGCCATGGACAACATGGAAATCACCATCATGCCGGCCGATGAGCCCACAAAAATGTTGATGATGCTGCCCACCATCAAGACCACAGCGCCCACCATGAGCCATTTGCCCATGCCAGACAAGTCGCGCTTGATGACGGTGGCCAAGCTGGCCATGACAAAGAACACGCCTGCGGTGCCTGCAAATGCAGTCATCACCAAGTCAGCGCCGTTTTTGAAGCCCAAGACCATGGCAATCATGCGCGAGAGCATGAGACCCATGAAGAAGGTGAAGCCCAAGAGCACATACACGCCCGTGGCGCTTTCTTTGGTGCGCTCGATGGCGTAGATGAAGCCGAACACGCCAGCCATCATCAAAATCATGCCCATGACGCCAGAGATGGCGTAGCTGATGCCTGTGGTCACGCCGACCCATGCGCCCAAGACGGTGGGCAACATGCTGATGGCCAGCAACCAGTACGTGTTGCGCACCACGCGGTTGCGTTCTTGCGCTGTGGGTACTGCGTAGTAGTCAGCGGTTTGGAAGTTGTCATTCATGTCTAGATCTCCTATGAACCTGATGATTCAGATGGTGCGAATTCTAGAGGTTTCAAGCTTAGGTGACGCATAGCTTACTTTTATTGAGGTTTCTTTTGTGTTTGGGTGGGGTAGTGGGGTTCGCAGAGTCGGTATGCTTGAGCTTTTATTACTTTCAAACTTGTTGTCCCATGAAAACCAAACACTTCCTCGAATCCACAGATGTCAAAGCCATTGCCGCCGCCGCTGAAGCGGAAGCTTTGAAAAACAACTGGGCTGTGACCATTGCCATCGTGGATGATGGCGGCCATTTGCTGAATTTGCACCGTTTAGACGGCGCACCTGCCATTTCTTCTCACATTGCCCCCGCCAAAGCGCACACAGCCGCCTTGGGTCGCCGTGAAAGCAAGATTTACGAAGACGTCATCAATGGCGGTCGCGTGTCGTTTGTGACCGCGCCAGAAGTCAAAGGCATGCTTGAAGGTGGTGTGCCGATCATGAAAGACGGCCAGTGCATCGGTGCGGTGGGCGTGAGCGGCGTCAAGTCGAACGAAGACGCGCAAATTGCCAAGGCCGGCATTGCCGCCATCGGTCTGTAAATCAGAGCCATCTAAGCAAAAGCCCCGCAGTGTTGTGCTGCGGGGCTTTTTCGTTGGGTCTTAGTGGTGCCCGAGCGGTTAGTAAATCAAACGCTCAGGGCTGATCTCTTGCAAGATGGTGGTGGCGATTTCTTCAATGCTCTTGTGGGTGGTAGACAGCCAGCGAATGCCTGCACGGCGCATCATGGCCTCGGCCTCGGCTACTTCGTGGCGGCAGTTGGGCAAGCTGGCGTATTTCGAATCAGGGCGGCGCTCGTTGCGAATTTCACTCAAACGTTCGGGTTGAATCGTCAGACCAAAGATTTTCTTTTTGTGTGGCATCAGGGCTGGGGGCAGTTGGCGACGCTCAAAGTCCTCGGGAATCAGCGGATAGTTGGACGCTTTCAAGCCGTGCTGCATGGCCAAGTACAAGCTGGTGGGGGTTTTGCCGCTGCGGCTCACGCCGACCAAGATCACATCAGACAACTCCAAATCGCGGTTGAGCTGGCCGTCGTCATGGGCCAAGCTGAAGTTGATGGCCTCTATGCGGTCACGGTATTCCTGGCTCTTGCTGGCGTCAGAGAAGCGGCCCACACGGTGGTTGGACTTGATGCCCAGTTCTTTTTCCAGCGGGTTCACAAAGATGCTGAACATGTCCATCAGCATGGTTTTGTCCTTGCAGCCTTCCAAGATGACACTCAAAACCTCCATGTTTACCAAAGTGGTAAAGACGATGGGTTTGCGGCCTTCCACCTCACCTGTGTGCAGAATTTGGCGCACGGCTTGATGGGCTTTGTCCACCGAGTCCACAAACGGAATACGGATGTGGCGAAATTTCACCTCGAACTGGGCCAAGATGGCGTTGCCAAAGGTCTCTGCGGTGATGCCAGTGCCATCAGACACAAAGAAAACGGTGGGATTGGGCATGAAAAACTTTCAATAGGAATCGCTGGATAGTGCGGGAGAGGTGCCTTTGGGGCCACCTACAATGATCCATTATCCGAATTTCGCCACGCAGACTTTCGACCCATTCGAAAAAATACAAAGTCGCCGCGCTGCATGGCTGCACCGTTTTAACTTTTGGAGCTTGTCTATGACTGCACTTTTCAGCCCAACCGCTTTGGTTGTTCCCTTTGAAAAACTTCGAATGACGGATGTCGAATCCGTGGGCGGTAAAAACGCCAGCCTCGGCGAAATGATTTCGCAACTTCCCACGGGGGTGCGTGTGCCTACGGGCTTCGCGACCACGGCTCACGCCTTCCGTGAGTTCTTGGCTTATGACGGCTTGGCCGACAAAATCAATGCCCGCTTGGACAAACTCGACACCGAAGACGTGCGTGCTTTGGCCGAAGCTGGCGCCGAGATTCGCGCCATGGTGGAAGCCCAGCCTTTCCCCGCTGACCTGCAAAAAGCCATTGCCGATGAATTTGCCACGTTGTCTGCTGGCAATGCCGCGGCCACATTCGCGGTGCGTTCATCGGCCACCGCCGAAGACTTGCCAGACGCGTCTTTCGCTGGCCAACAAGAAACCTTCCTCAACGTGCATGGCATTGACGAAGTGCTACACAAGATGAAGGAAGTGTTTGCTTCCCTGTACAACGACCGCGCCATCAGCTACCGCGTGCACAAAGGCTTTGCCCACGCCGATGTGGCTTTGTCTGCTGGCGTGCAACGCATGGTGCGTTCTGACACGGGCGCAGCCGGTGTGATGTTCACCATCGACACCGAATCTGGTTTTGAAGATGTGGTGTTCATCACCTCCAGCTATGGCCTCGGTGAGACTGTGGTGCAGGGCGCCGTGAACCCCGACGAGTTCTATGTGCACAAGCCAACGCTGAAGGCTGGCAAGCGCGCCGTGATTCGTCGTAACTTGGGCTCCAAGCTCATTGAAATGGTGTTCTCCACCCCTGAAGAGAAAAAGGCCACAGGCAAATTGGTCAAGACCGTGGATGTGCCCACCGAGTTGCGTAACCGTTATTCATTGACCGATGCCGATGTCGAACAATTGGCGCACTACGCCATGGTGATCGAGGCCCATTACGGCCGTCCTATGGACATCGAATGGGGCAAAGATGGCACAGACGGCCTCTTGTATATCTTGCAAGCGCGTCCAGAAACTGTGAAGAGCCAAGCCAAAGGCCAAGCTGAGTTGCGTTACAAACTCAAAGGCCACAGCACTGTGTTGGCCGAAGGCCGCGCGATTGGCCAAAAAATTGGCACTGGCCCTGTGCGCTTGGTGCACAACATCAGCGAGATGGACAAGGTCCAGCCCGGCGATGTGTTGGTGACCGACATGACCGACCCCAACTGGGAGCCCGTGATGAAGCGCGCCAGCGCCATCGTGACCAACCGTGGTGGCCGCACTTGCCACGCCGCCATCATTGCGCGTGAATTGGGTATCCCTGCCGTGGTGGGCTGTGGCCACGCCACTGAGCAACTCAAAGACGGCACCTTGGTGACCGTGAGCTGCGCCGAGGGTGATACCGGTCGCATTTACGACGGATTGCTCGAAACCGAAGTGACCGAAGTGCAACGTGGCGAAATGCCCAACATCAAGACAAAAATCATGATGAACGTGGGCAATCCACAGTTGGCGTTTGACTTCTGCCAGTTGCCCAACGAAGGTGTGGGCTTGGCCCGCTTAGAGTTCATCATCAACAACAACATTGGTGTGCACCCCAAGGCGATCCTTGACTACCCGAATGTGGATGCCGATTTGAAGAAGGCCGTTGAGTCTGTGGCCCGTGGCCACGCTTCTCCTCGCGCGTTCTATGTGGACAAAGTGGCCGAAGGTATTGCCACCATCGCTGCGGCGTTCTATCCAAAGCCAGTCATCGTGCGTATGTCTGACTTCAAGTCCAACGAATACCGCAAACTCATTGGCGGCAGCCGTTACGAGCCTGAGGAAGAAAACCCAATGCTGGGCTTCCGTGGTGCAGCTCGCTACATCAGCGAAGACTTCGGCGAAGCCTTTGCCATGGAGTGTGAAGCCATGCGTCGCGTGCGCGAAGACATGGGCTTGACCAACGTGCAAGTCATGGTGCCTTTCGTGCGTACCTTGGGCCAAGCCGAGCGCGTGACCAACTTGTTGGCCGAGCACGGTTTGAAACGCGGCGTGAACGACCTCAAAGTCATCATGATGTGCGAAGTGCCTAGCAACGCTATTCTTGCTGACGACTTCTTGAAGTTCTTTGACGGCTTCTCCATCGGTTCTAACGATTTGACTCAACTGACCTTGGGCTTGGATCGTGACTCTGGCTTGGAGTTGTTGGCCGCTGACTTTGACGAGCGTGACCCCGCTGTGAAAGCTTTGCTCAGCAAAGCCAT
>JACCDR012515354.1_pt1 | contig 15777 bp, 23 predicted proteins | sample 7446431 | NCBI WGS metagenome assembly JACCDR01 (sample SAMN15323443, study PRJNA562643) | freshwater metagenome | isolation source: river surface water | place: USA:Blue River Watershed | collected 2017-08-17 | reverse complement strand
CGGGCAGAAGGAACTCGAAGCCGCCAACCGCGAGGTCGCCGACCTGGAGACCAAGAGCGACAAGGCCAAGTCCGCGTTCGAGCGGTTGATGACCGCCGCCGGCCTGACCGCGACCAGCCTGGAGGCGGTCAAGAACGCGGCTGCGGCCATCGACAAGGAAATGGAGTTCAAACTCGACCACACGGCGATCGACGATGTCGAGGCCCGGCTCAAGACGATCCTCATCTACACCGACGCGTTGAAGCGGCTCGCCGCCAACCCCGGCATGACCGTCGAACAGGCCGTCGAAGCCGCCACCGTGGCGTACAACAAGCGGGCCGGTGTCGACCCGGTCCCCAACCGCGGCACCAAGAACCAGGACGGCTGGCAGGCCCGTGCCGCGGGTGGTCCGGTCCGCGGGCGGGGCACCGGCACCAGTGACGACGTGCCGCTGTTGGCCTCCGACGGTGAACACGTCTGGACCGCCGCCGAGGTCCGCGCCGCCGGTGGGCACGCGTCGATGAGCAAGCTGCGGGAAGCGGCCCTGGCCGGCAAACTCGCCGCCGCCGGTTTCGACTCGGCCAGCCTCTACGCCGGTATCGGCGCCCGCCCCCGGCCGAGCGCCCCGTCGGTCGGCGCGGTCGGCGCGGTGCGTTCCTCGGTGGTCAACAACAGCGCCGGGCTCAGCGTCGGCGGGGTCACCATCAACAACCCGGTCCCGGAGAAGGCGGGCGAGTCGTTGTACCGCTCCGTGCGCCGGCTCGCGTTCGAGTACGAGGACTGAGCGCCGTGAACACCACCGACGAGTACTGGACGATCGACAACGCCAGCCTCAACGTCCCCGGCTGGAACCTGTCGACCCTCGGCGGCCGGTTCAACGTGCCGCCGCTGCGCGGTGAGGACCTCACCTACGCCTACGTCCCCGGCGATCAGCCCGGCAACTACGTCCCCGGCTCCCGGGACCTGACCTTCCGGATGTGGCTGGTCGGCTGCAACCCCTCCACGGGCGCCCTCAACGTCGACCAGCGCCGCGCCTGGAACGACAACTGGAAATACCTCACCCGGCTGTTCTGGACCCCGAAGAAGCTGCTGACCATCACCCGGCGGCTGCTGCTCACCGACCCGGACACCGGCAACGGGGTCATCCAGACCACCACCGCGTCCGGTCGGTACGTGCAGGGCCTGGAACCCGACATGACCGGGCGGACCCGGGCCACCTTCACCGTCGACGTGAAACTGTGCGACCCGTTCTTCTGGGGTGCCGAAACGTCCACCACGGTCACCCTCGCCGAGGCCGAGGTGGTCGCCAACCCGGGTGATTTCGACGCCGGGCACCGCAACTTCTTCGTCGAATTCCACGGCCCGCTCACCAACCCGAAACTGACCAACAGCAGCACCGACCCGGACGTGTGGGTCGCCTACGACGGCGCCCTCGACGCCGACCAGATCCTGACCCTGAACATGGAGATGTTCGCCGCCAACGTGAACCAGCCACCCGGGTACAGCTACCCGGAATACCCGCTGAACCGGGTCGGGTACGTCTCCCACTCGGGCGCCCACAACTGGATGGGTCTGGCCCAGGGAAACAACACCCTCACCCTGACCGCCGACTCCGGGACCGGGACCGCCGTCGTGCGTTTCCGCGCCCCCTACCTGTAGGGGTCGACGTGGCAGACGCGCTGGTCGACATCCTGGAGTTCTGGCAGCCGTACCGCGACTGGGTCATCGACGAGAACTACCTGCCCTGGGGCACCGTCGCCCGCAACTCCAGCGCCGACAAGCATTTCCGGGTCCACAACGCGTCGCTGGACTACAACGCCACCGCCGTGACCGTCACCGTCGAAGAGATGGGCCTGGCCGAACCGACCCGGTCGGTGGCCGTGCAGCACTTGCTGTCCACCGACGGGCGCACCTTCGCCGCCACCGTCACCGTCGGCACCCTGCCCCCGGGCGGGATCTCCGGCCGGCTGACGCTACGCCGGGTCACCGCCCCCGACGCCGACTACGGCGAAGGGGACTTCCAACTCCTCGCCCACGCCACCTGGTCCTGAGGAGCGCTGATGGCCATCTCCGTCGCCTACGGGCAGAGCTACAAGAACCTCGGCCTCGGCCTGTTCGACTTCAGCAGCCACACCTTCAAACTGGCCCTCGCCGACAACGACTACACCCCCGACCGCGACACCGACGAGTTCTTCGCCGACGTGGCCGGCGGGGAGGTCAGCGGCTCCGGCTACACCTCCGGCGGGGAAACCCTGACCGGGCTGTCCTGGCTGTACGACGCCGACGAGAACTGGTGCGTGCTGGCGTGCGACCCGGTCACCTGGGCCGCGCTGACCCCGACCCTGCGGTACGCGGTCGCCTACCGCGACACCGGCGACCCGGCCACCAGTCCGCTGCTGTGCTACGTCGACTTCGCCAGCGTCCTGAACCCTGAGGGCGGCCCGTTCCCGATCACCTTCAACGGCGGCCTGTACCGCCTCAAGACGCCGACCCTCGGGGGCTGAGATGGCCGTCACCGCGTCCCCGTACTGGGCTCTGCCCGGGCTCCTCGGTCAGGGCGTGTTCGACCTGACCGCCGACACGATCAACGTGATGTTGCTCGCCGACACCTACACCCCCGACCTGGTCGGCCACGTGTGGCTCGACGCCGTCAACAGCCACGAGGTCGCCGGCACCGGGTACACCGCGGGTGGGCTCACCCTCACCGGGGTCGCGTGGGCGTACAACGCGACCGAGGGCGTGCAGGGCCTCACCGCCGACTGGGCGACCTGGACCGCGGCCACCCTGACCGCCCGGTGGGCGGTGGTCTACAAGGACGCCGCCGGAGTCCCCGGGGACTCCCCGCTGATGAGCCTGGTCAACTTCGGCGAAAACAAGTCCGTGGCCGGTGTCGACTTCGTGCTGCGCTGGGCCGCCACCGGCGTGTTCCTCGTCTCCGTCCCGGGGGCGTGAGCCGGTGAGCATGCCCCCGGTCACCACCGGCCTGGTGATCTGCCTTCAGGCCGACTCCTACGGCGCCCTCGCCGACGACACCATCGTCACCACCTGGACCGACCAGTCCAGCGCCGGCAACAACGGGGTCGCCCACAACAACCCGAAGTTCCGCACCGGCCGCACCCCGATGAGCACCCCGTCGATCCAGTTCACCGGCGGCAGCGGCGGCCCCTACTATCACGTCGCCTCGACCACCATCTTCACCGGAGCCGGCGCCACCTCCGCCGAATTCTTCATGGTGCTCAAGGCGGCTGCCGCCGACAACCCCGGCCCGCTCCAGGTCGGCGCGCACGGCCCGTTCTACCCGCACCCGAGGGGGGGCGGAGGGACTAGCACCTACGACGGTTCGTTCCGGTCCGGCTCCGGGCCACGGGCCAACTTCGCCAACCCCGGCGTGAGTAGCTGGGGCGTCTACAACGTGTCCCACGACGGGACCAACCTGGTGCACCGGTTCAATGGCACCGGGTTGGACACCACGGCCCTCGGCTTCGTGGCCCCGACGAACACCATCCAGATCGCCTGGTACAACGGGGCCGCCACCAAGTGGACCGGCGAGATCGCCGAACTGCTCGTCTACACCCGCTCGCTGACCAGCACCGAACGCGACGACGTGTACGAGTACCTGGTCGTCAAACACATCGACGACGGCACCGTCTACGTCGACCCACCCGCCGCGGAGATGATCTTTGTTGCGCCGGCGCCGGAAGACCCGGTCCCGATGCACCAGTACCCGGACCCGGCCGACGTGGAGGTCGACGCCCCCGTCCCGGCCCTGATCTCGGCGACGCTGAGCCTGGTCGGCCCGGCCGACAATGCGCTGCTGCCGGCGTTGCGGCCCCGGTTCACCGTGGCCGTCAGTTCCACGATGGACCTGACCGTCGACATCCAGTACGCCGTCGACGAGGATTTCACCGCTCCGACGAGTCTCACCGTGGCCGCTCCGGTCGGGCAGGACCCGTTGTACGTGACCGTGCAGGCCACCGCCGACCTGACCGATGCCACCGCCTACTTCTGGCGGGCCCGGCCGGTCAACGGCTACGCCACCGGCGACTGGACCGCGGCGCGGACATTCACCACCGGCGCCGACGAGGGTGACGCGCTGGCCTCCGGCACCTGGACCGTGTCGGCCACCGCCACCCCGGTCCCGCACCTGTGGTTCGCGCTGCCTTCGCGCGGCGAACCCGGCGACGAGGTCCGCGCCTACGGGCTCGGGCTGGGCTCGGCCGGCTCGGTCGTCCTCAACGGGGTCACCGCCACCGTGACCGATTGGGACGCCGTGGCAGCCGACGCCGACGCCTACACCGCCGACCGGGTCATCAACGCCGAGACCGGCGAGGTCAGCACCGTGCATCAGGTGGTCACGTTCACCGTCCCCGACGGCGCCCAGCCGGGCGGCCCGCTCTACGTCGTCGGGAGCTGACGATGGCCCGGTCCAACCCCATCCCGTTCGACGTGATCCAGGTCCCCCCGTTGCAGGAGGTCGGCTGGGAGGTCCGGGTCCTCAACTACCTGGACTTCGAAACCCGCCAGGCCGAAGGCGGCGACGGGCGGCCCCTGGCCGTCATCAACCGGTTCGTCGACCTGACCATCAGCCCGGAGATCGGCGGCACCGGCCTGGGCTCCGGTGGCCTCGGCGCCGGCTCCGTCACCCTCGACATGGACGACCCGTTCTGGGCCACCACACTGCCCGACGGGAACCCGGCCACCAGCCTGCTGGAGTTCTGCCACCTGTGGCAGGTCTGGGACCACGGTGTCGTCCGGTTCGAATTCCTCGCCGAGACGATCTCGCAGACCTTCCTCACCGAAACCCAGACCCGCGCCGTCGTGGTCAGCGGCCACTCCACCGCGGCCGTCCTCGGCTGGGGCGTGGTACTGCCCCCGCAGTACCCGAAGGCGTACCCGCTGACCGCCATCGAGAGCGAGTTCGTGTTCAACCGGGTGCCCCGGATGTCCGCCTGGTTGCAGGTGCTGGCCACCGTCGTACGCCGCGGCACCATCGGGTTCGTCACCCCGACGTTCACCCACACCTTCGACTCCGCCGGTGAGCCGTGGGAGGACACCGCGGAAACCCCGGCACCCACCTCGGTCACCAGCGTGCTGTCGGCCGACGTGAACTTCGCGTCGGACTCCTACACCCTCACTTCGGCCGCGCATACCACGCTCCAGGGCATCGTCGCCCAGTTCAACACCCTGCCCGCCCCGCAGATCACCTGCGTCGGGCACACCGACTCGACCAACACCATCTCGTACAACCAGACCCTGAGCGTCAACCGGGCCAACGCCGTGAAGAACTACATCAAGTCGCTGTACCCGGCCGCGATCGTCACCACTAGCGGTAAGGGCGAACTGCAACCGGTCGCCACCAACGCCACCTCGTCCGGGCGGGCCAAGAACCGGCGGGTCACCATCACCTACCCGTCGACGACGGCGAACCCGCCGGCCGACACCCCGTACGGCCCCACCCTCGGAATGAGCATGCTCGACCTGCTCAAAGAATGGACCGGGGAGAACCGGGACCAGTGGAACCCGGTCCGGCTGGAATGGATGATGCGGCCCAACTTCCGCCTCGACGTGCGCCGCCAGTTCGGCACCCGCCGGGACAAGCAGGTGGTGTTTTTCGAAGGGTCCACCCACCTGGCCACCAAGAGCTGCGACCGCAACCGCGAAGCGATCGCCAACCTGATCATCGTGCAGAGCGACGAAGGTGACTACTCGGTGGCCACCAACGCCGACTCGGTGACCCGGTGGCGCCAGCGGGAGGTCTACGACAGCCAACCGAATGCCACCGACACCACCGCCCGCAGCGTCGTCGCCCAGTCGAAACTGGAACAGGTCCAGACCGAACGGTCCACCTGGACGATCAAGGTGCCGCCGTACACCCCGGGCCGGCGGATCTTCGTCGACTACGACCTGGGCGACTGGATCGGGATCAGCCGGCTGCGCGCCTCGGCGGCCAACACCGTCGACCGGTTCCGGGTGATGGCCGCCACCCTGCGGGTGTCCAACACCAACACCGTCGACCTGGAACTGACCTTGCAGAACACCACCGACGCGTACAACCAGCGCCTCGCCGCCCGGATCACCTCGCTGCTCTACCACCAGGAGACCGGCACCCGGACCTGGATCAGCGACGCCGAACCGATCATCGCCCGCCCCGGCGACTTCTGGACGCCACGCACCCCGGGCACCGGATGAGCGACCCGCTACGTATCCGCGACGGCAACGGCTGGCTGGGTGTCGCCACCCGCACCCAGCCGTTGAAGCTGCGCCTGCCCGGCGGGACCTGGCGCACCTACGGCGACGGGGTCGGCACCCCGCTGTACCAGAAACAGCCCGACGGGTCCTGGCGCATCGTCGCCCGCGAAGGGTTCGGCGCCGACATCGTCGTCCCCGCCACCAGCTACACCTTCCGACCACGCAACTGGACCGTCGCCGACCGGTCGCTGTACGCCACGGCCAACCAGAGCGGCAGCACGTTCTTCGACACCAGTTTCCTGAACACGTCGACCGGCGGGGTCTACTACCTGCTGAAAGAGACGGGCACGACCAACGAGTCCAGCCAATACACCACCGGCACGAAGCGGATGACCCACGCATTTTTCGACCTGCATCAGCTTTTCGATGTCGACACCATCGGGCAGCCCGTCCCGTTCCCGGTGCTGCCGGACGGGATCGCATTCCCCTACGACTCGTGGACCCACGTGGACGTGGCGGTGTCCGGCTCCGCGTCGTACTACTACGACCACAAACGCGCCGTCGGGCTGAGCGTCACCGACATCCGCGACCCCGGCACCGACGCGGCGTGGTCGGCGCTGCAACACACCCTCACCCGGGTCGACCCGTCCACCATCCCCACCGAGACGGTGTCCTCCGACGGGGACGACTGGACCCTGGCGACCCCGCTGTACCACGAGCCCGGCGGCACACCGCTGCTCACGGTCAGCTCCGGCGGCGGCCCGCAGAGCACCGTGATCCCGATGCTGCGCGCCGACCTCGACGATGACGTGTTCGCCTTCGCCGTCACGGCGGAAAACCAACTCCCCGATCCGCCCACCGACCCCGACTATTCGGCCGGGTGGACCAGGTGGGAGGAATTCAGCGCGGGCGGCTCTGCGAGCTTCGAGGTGTCGTTCACGTTGTATTGGCCGTCCTGGACGTACCACACATAGACAATGTGTGTACGCGGAATGCGTCCCGGTAGAAGTGGGATAGCACGGTGATCCACCTACCGAGGAGTCCGTGATGGAGTTTGTACCAGCGGTGGCGATGATTGCACTCATCGTCAAACTCATCGACTTTGTGCGCTACGCCCGCAACGGTGACATCAACGGCGTGTGCACCCAACTTGCTGTCTGGGGCGCCGGTGTCGTCGGCGCGTTGCTGGTGTCGCAGACCAACTGGGCGGACGGGATCGTCATCGGCGGGCTGCCGTTGTCGAAAATGAGTATCTGGTCCGTGGTGTTCGCCGGGCTGTCGCTCGGGTCGACCGCCTCGCTGGCCAAAGACACCTTGAAGTCTGTCGACAACCACAATTCGTCGGCGATCCCGACCCTGCTGGCGACCGGGCCGAAGAATGTGCGGCGCACCAAGTCCCCGACCAACTCGGAGGATGTCGGGTGAGGCCGCAACGGGTTCCCGCCGACGCGGGTGCTTTCCGGGAGGCGATCGACGACGCGTACGCCGCGTTCCTGTCCGACGTGTCGTACGCGGTCAGCATCGCCCGGGCGGCGGTGAGCATCGAACGCAAACGGGGGGTGTGGCAGGCCCGCCGGGACGCGAAAGCGGCCGAGGCCGCCGCCCACACCCTGTGCCGGGACGCGGAACCGTTCACCTGCCTGGCCACCAGCCCCTGCGGGGTCGGCGACTGCAAGTTCGCCGGGGGCGAGATGACCCTGCTCGACGTGGCGCACTGCCCGGGTGCCACGGCCCGCCCGCAGCTCAGCAACACCTGGCCCTACGCGATCGAAGCCGCGGTCGGCCCGCTGGTGCAGTTGCGGGCCTCACGGCAGTAGAACCGGCCCACCACCCCGGTAGTAGCAGGGCAGGACTACCGCAAGGGGGGCCAGTGCTGGTCGACGTACGTGATGTTCCGCTACCCAAGCGCCTCGCCTTCGCCGACCTGATCCGCACCCGCACCGATTTCGTGCTGCCCGACCTGGAGTGGTTCAACAGCTCCCCGTGCGAGCAGCACCCCAGCCTCGACGCGGGGCTGGCCGCGATCCCGCCGTGCCGGCGCTGCGGGGTGCGGTTCCGCAAACACCAGCGGGTCGGGGTGGCCTGGCTGTACGTGCGTGGCAAAGGGCTGATCGCCGACCAGATGGGCTGCGGGAAGACCGCCCAGGCGGCCGGGGTGTTCGCGCTCCAGAAACAGACCGGGGAGCTGGACTCGGCCCGCATCGTCGTCGTCTGCAAGGCCGGGCGGCAGTGGGTCCGGGAACTGCAACGGTTCCTGCCGCGGCTGCACATCGTCAGCGCCGAAGGCACCCGCCGCCAACGCATCGAACGCTACGTGTCGTACTGGGAGATCCTCGTCATCGGCCCGCAGATGCTGCTCCAGGACCACGAGCTGCTCGACCGGATCAACATCCGCACCCTCGTCGTCGACGACGTGGACGCCCTGCGCAACCCCCGCAACCGCACCGCGTACGCGATCAAACGGCTGGCGCGGCGCTGCGACCGGGTGGCGGTGCTCACCGGCACCCCGTTGCAGAAGCGGCTGCCGGAGCTGCATTCGATCCTCGAACCCCTCGGCGGGTGGGAGATCTTCGGGTCGGCCACCCGGTTCAAGAGCACCTACCTGCGCGAGGAGATGGTGCGCCTGTACAGCCCCAACGCCGGCCGGATGATCAACACCCGGAAGACGATCGGGTACAAGAACCTCGACGATTTCAAGGCGAAGCTGGCCCCGTTCACGCTGCGGCGCACCCCCCGCGACATCGACGACGTGGACCTGCCCACGATCACCCCGCTGACCGTGCACCTGGACCTGCACCGGGCCCAGCGGGAGCGTTACGACGAGCTGGCCCGCGGCGTCCTGCGGATCATCAAAGAGCGCGGGACCACGGTGAAGCGGCCGGAGGCGGTCGCCAAGTTCGTCTACGGTGCGCAAATTTGCGCAGGATTGTCGACCCTGGGGGAGGCCGACGGGCCGGGAACCTCGGTCAAATTGGACTGGGTGGAGAACAAGGTCGTCGACGGGGACCTGGCCGAGGAGAAGGTCGTCGTGTTCTGCCGGTTCACCGCCACCGTCGAATCGTTGCTGGCCCGCCTCGACCGGGCCGGGGTCGGCGCCGGGGTCATCTGGGGGCGGGAGCCGGACAAGCGGGTCCGGCAGGAGACCCAGGACCGGTTCTGGGACGACCCGGCCTGCCGGGTCCTGGTCGGCACCGAAGCGATGGAGCAGTCCCTCAACCTTCAGGTGGCCCGGTACCTGATCAACGTCGACCAGCTCATGAACCCGGCCCGGATGGCGCAGCTCGCCGGGCGCATCCAGCGGGACGGGTCGGCGTACCGCACGGTCTTCGTCACCAACCTGCTCACCCGCGACACCCAGGAGGAGGGCTACCTCGCACTCCTGCAACGCGAGCAGGCCCTCGCCGACTTCGTCTGGGACGACGCCAGCGACCTGTTCGAGGCGCTGCACCCGTTGGCGCTGCTGCAACTGATCGGACGGAGCCGGTGAACGAGGACCACCCGGAGAGCGTCGTCTGCCCGCACGCCGGCTACATCGTCAGGCAGTACCCCCTGGTGATGGCCTGCCGCTGCCTGATCTGCGCCCGTTGCGGCCAGCACACCGGCAACAGCACCCAGGGCCACTTCTGGCGGCTGTGCCGGGCGAGCGGCGATCGGCGCGAGGCCCACTTCTGCTGTCCCGGCGACTGTGAACTGGAGACCCGATGACCGAGCCGCTGACCACCTACGAGACCTGCACCATCCACGCGTTCCACCGGCCCACACCGGTGGTGTGCCACCGCCACCACGTCTGGCCGCTGGGGATGGGCGGCCCGGACATCCTGGACAACATCGTGGTCATCTGCCCGACCGGGCACGCCAACGTGCACGTGCTCCTCGACGACATGAAGCGCAACGGCGGGCAGACCGCGTACGCGTTCCGGCGCAAGTTCGCCGCCACGGAGGTCCGCCTCGCCGAGCTGGGGTGGCAGCGCTACGTGAAAGGGGCGATGTGAGCACGGACGCCGACGCGTTGATCGAATCGCATCTCGGGCTGGCGCATTCGCTCGCGCAGCAGGTCTGGCGTAACGCCCCGCACGCGCTGGAATTCGACGAGCTGCGGGCCATCGCCAACCTGGGGCTGGTCTGCGCCGCGCAACGCTGGGCGCCCTACTGCGAGGAGAACCAGTTCGACCCGCAGCGGTTGGAGTTTTTCCGCCCGTTCGTGGTCCGTCGGGTGCACGGCGCCCTCATCGACGCGATCCGTCGCGGTGACTGGGCCACCCGTAGCCTGCGGGCCCGGGCCAAGGCGCTCCAGGAGGCGGGGCAGGACAAGGGACTGGCCGACGTGGAACTGGCGCAGCGCGCCGGGCTGAGCGTGGCCGAGGTGCGGGCCACCATCCGCGGTATGGCGCAGCGGCCGGTGTCGTTGGAGGCCGAGGAGCTGGAACCGTCTTCGGCGCAGGACGTGGAATCGTCGGTGTTCGCCAAAACCCTGCTGGCCCGGGTGGTCTCGGTGCTGCGGACCCTGCCGCTGGAACAGCAGGCGGTGATCGCCCTGCACTACCACCAGGGGCTGCAACTCCAGGCGGTCGCCCGGGCGTTGGGGATCACCGAGTCGCGGGCCAGTCACCTGCACGCCCGGGCGGTGCTGGTTGTGCAGCAGGAGATGCAGGCCGCCGCGGAACACCATGACGACCGGTGAACCTGACCCCGCAGGACAAGGACGCCGGTCGCCGGTTCCGGGACCGGTGCGCCGCCGTGCTGGACCAGTCGTTCGTGGACGATCCGCCGACATTCGTGGTGCCGGTGTTCATCGCCGTGTTCCGTCACCCGTGCCCGCGGCGCGGTGGGAAAAGCACCGCCCTGGCGTTGCGTGAGGTGTATCAACGGTCGCCGGCTGACGGTGATGTTTACGCGGGGCTGTTCGCGTTCATTCATCGGGAGGGACGTTGTCGTTTCTGCGGGCAGACCGCACGCAGTAGGACGTTCCGATTAGTTCTGGCGGGGGAGCGTCCGCCCTTGCCCGGACACATCGCTAGGAGTGAACACGACCATGGCTGAGAAGAAGCGTCCGGTCGACCCGGAGACCACCTGGGGCACCAGCACGGTCGCCAAGCAGCAGTGGGCGGACCAGCACGCTGAGCCCGTCCGCAAGGCCACCAAGAAGGCCAACGACGACAAGGAGACCGGCGGTGCGTAACCACCCGGACAACGACAACGAGCACATGGAAGACGGCAGCTCGCAGGGCACCGCGCCCGGCACCGGTGACCCGGCCGAAGGCACCCCCGCGGCGCCCACCCCGGGCGGCGACCAGAGCGGCGCACCACGCCCGTAAACGGCCCCGGCCCGTCGGTAGAAGCCTTCGCAAGCCGACACCGCAAGCCGCACCACGGGAGGCCGGGACAGTGACCGACATCGAGCGTATTCCTGTCCCGGCCACACCGCCGGCAACGATCCGGCGCAAGATGCCGGAACCGTTCACCCGGCCCCGCCTCGTCATCGGCGGCCCCGACGGTCCCAAGCGTGAGTGGCGCACCATCCCCGCGTACGACCTGTCGATCGGCGACATCGTCCCCGGCGTCGGCCGGCTCTACAAGGTCGACGAAACCACCTACCTCCCGGAGGGCCGGTGGGTGGTCGAGGTCGAAGGCGGGCTCGACAACCGGCGCAGCTTCGGCGGCGAGGAGCTGGTGTTCGCGTACGCACCGGAGTCCGCCCGGTGAAAGACAGCGTCGAAATGGTCGACGGCGAGCACTACTACCTGTCGACCGGGTGCCTGCACGGGCAGCACTCGTACTGCAATGCGATGACCGGCATGCAGGGGGTCAAGCGCGCCGCGCGGTGCAAGTTCTGCGACGCGAAATGCATCTGCCCTTGCCACCACGAGGCAGCGGTGACCGGTGAGTGACCTCGACACGATGTTCGGGTTCCAGTGGGGGCCGGTCGAGGTGCAACGCATCTCCGCCGTGGAACGTACCAACGGCTGCTACCGGGTGCTGCGGGTCGCCGCCGAACACGGCCCGGCCCTGGACCTGTACATCTCCCCGTCCGGGCGCAGCATCCGGGTGTTCCGCAACGGTGTGGAGCTGAAGGAGCCGAACCCGTGAAGCGCCACATCTGGCAGCGGGTGTCGTTGTGCGTGTTCTGCGGGTGGTGGTGCCCGACGTGCAACGACTGCGCCTGCGACTACAACGGGTGGGTCCGCTACCGCACCACCCGCTGCCCCGGCTTCGACACCCGGGCCGGCGCCGACCGGCCGCACCGGACGCCGTGACCACCGCCCGGGAACACTGCGAGCGGCTGCTGGCCGCGATCGTCCCGGACCGTCGGGACCTGCTCGACCGGGCCCTGCGGCACCTGAACCCGGAACACTTCCCGGACCAGATGCTCCGGTCGATTTTCACCATGCTGGAGCGCTACGCCGAGGTGACCGGGTCGATCATCACCCGGGACGCGCTCGGCGACCTGCTGGCCCGCAGCCGCGCCGACGCCGGCAAGGTGCACTCGTACATCGAGATGTACGACCTGCTGCACGACATGGTCGCCGACGAGGCCGACTTCCTGTGGTCGTTGCAGCAGATCCGGGAGCTGGCCGCGGACCGGGCCACCATCGAGGCGTTGACCGCCGGGATGGAGGTGATGACCCGCGGCCTCGACGACGACCACGGGGCCACCCTGCGCGGGCACAGCGACGCCCGCGCCCATGTGCTGCAACGCTTCGCCGAGATCGACCGGGACCTGTCCATGCAGGAGGCCCCGGAAGGCGACATGCGCCACGAGGGTGACGACATCCTCGCCGACTACGCCGCCCGCAAGACCGCCCGCCAGCACGGGCGCAGCGTCGGGATCGAATTCGGTATCGCGCCGCTGGACCAGAAGGTCAACGGCATCCAGTCCGGTGACCTGGCGCTGATCCTCGGCTACACCAGCGAGGGCAAGACCTCCGTCTGTGTCCAGCTCGCCTGGAACGCCGTGGTCAACCAGGGCAAGAACACGGTCATCCTGACCACCGAGACGCTGCGGGCCCAGGTCCGGCGCCGGCTGGTGGCCCGGCACTCCTGCCACGAACAGTTCAACCTCGGCGACGGGCTCAACAGCCGGCTGATCAAAGACGGCACCCTGGACATGGAACAGGAACGCCAGCTCGTGCAGGTGGTCCGCGACTTCAGCAGCAACCCCGGTTACGGGCGCTGCTACCTGGTCCAGGTGCCCCGCGCCGCGACGATGGGCTACGTCGAATCGAAGCTGGTCCGCATCCAGCGGATGTTCCACATCGACCTGGTGATCATGGACTACCTGGCGTTGCTGCGGCCGGAGAAGCGGCGCAACACCGACCGCGAGGAGCTGGGCGGCATCCTGAAAGAGGCCAAGCAGCTCGCCACCACGTTCAACGACGGTGCCGGCATCCCGTTTGTGAGCCCGTGGCAGGTGAACCGGGCGGCCCGGGAACAGGCCGAGCGGACCGGCTGCTACACCACCCAGGCGGCCAGCGAATCCGCCGAGGCCAGCAACAGCCCGGACCTGATCGTGAGCCTGCTCGCCCCACTCGACAACGACAAGCGGGTCTGCCCGGTGCGGTTGCAGGCGTTGAAAAGCCGCGACGGGGAGAAGATGAGCCCGGTCGAGGTGCTGATCGACTACGCCACCAGCCGGATCAGCGTCCCGCAGCAGGGTCGCCGCGACGACTTCCTGTCCGGCCCCGGCCTGCTCGGCTGAGCGCATTCACTCACGACACGCCCCTTCCGATCCGTAGTCGGCTCACTACCATTGGATGAACCTTGTGGTGAGGGAGGGGACGGAGGAGGACGACCGCGGACCCCCCGATGTGACGGGGCGGTCAGAGTCCTCCGTCCTGCTCAACCTCGACGGTCACCGCGGGTACCCGGGTCGCCTCCGCCAGCTTCGCGATGTAGTTGCTGAGCACGGTGATCAGCAGCGGCGGGAAGGCCGGGTTGAGCTGGCGGGCGGTGCCGTCGACGACCACCCCGCCGTCGACCACGGTGGCACGGTGCACGAAGGCGATCACCTTGGCGACCGGGTCGGCCCAGCCGATCACCCGTGCGTCGTGGGCCGGGAGCTGGGCCGCGCGCAGCAGCCGGGTGATCATCGGCGCCCAGATCAGGCAGTCCCCGTCGCCGGGGTCCGTCGGCAGCCTCACCTCGGCCTCGACCACCTGACGCACCGCCACCCCGATCGCGTACGCCATCTGCGGGGTGAGGTCGTCCTCGTCGGTCACCGCGGGCCGTCCTCCGGGTCGTCGCGGTGCCCGCCGAGGATCTGGAAGAGGACACCGAACAGGAACCCGTCCATCCAACCGTTGGTCATCAGCTCCACCAGGTCCGCGTGGCGTGCGGCGGGCACGAGGTCGGCGGGGGCGTTGATCCCGGAACGGTTGGCCGCGAGGTAGCCGGCGCTGATCACGTCGAAGAACCGGTCGAGGATCGTCTTGACGTTGGGGGTGTCCGGCTTGACCCCGAACATCTCGCGCAGCGCGGCTTCCAGCTTGTAGTTCTTCGACCAGCCGTGGGTGCCGGCCTTCAGGTTTTCGATGATGTCGACGACTTCGCGTAGCCGCTCGAAGTCCGGGTGGGTGGGCCGCATCGGGTGTTCGCTCATCGCCTCGCGGAACGGGTCGGTCATGCCGGCATGCTACGCAGAGCAGCCGGGCCCGCTGTCACCCATCGGGTGATCCGGCCGGGCGGACCCCGGGTTCGCCGGACACCCCGCCGGCGAGCGGCTACCGTGGGTAGCAGAGCAAGTACAGAAGGTAGGGGGCTGACGTGAAGCTGAAGATACTAATACCGGGGCTCGCGCTCAACGGCGGAGCGCGAGCCCGATAACGACCCGCAGGCATGTTCGCAGCACTACCGGCCCGCCCCCGTCCGGGGGCGGGCTTGCTGTTTGTGTGGCTTCGCCGGTAACAGTCGATATGCCATCTAATTTCCAGGACCGTCTCGCCCGTGAACTCATGGACGGGGACCAGCTCCTCACGCCACGCGAGGTCGCCGCGCTGTTCCGGGTGGACCCGAAGACCGTCACCCGGTGGGCGAAAGACGGCAAGCTCGCCGCCATCCGCACCCTGGGCGGGCACCGGCGCTACCGCGAATCGCAGGTGTACGAGATGCTGCGCGTGGTCCAGAACCCGCCGCAATGAGCGGGGCGGCCCGTCGGCGTCCGTCGCCGGTCGCCGTCGCCAACGAGAAGGTCCCGATCACCCTGGTCTGCCGGCTGGTCGGCGTGGACGTGCCGGACGACCTGGTGCGCACCCCGAAGGTGCACTGCCCGTTCGGGGACCTGTACCACGCCGACGGGGGGTTGGAAGCGGCGCTGCGGATCTACCCGGAGTCCAACTCCGTGTTCTGCTTCGCCGGCTGCGGCTTCTTCGGGCCGGTGGGCCTGGCCGCGCACGCCTGGGACACCACCCGTCGCACCGCGGCCGTCGAACTGCTCGCCCGGGCGGGCCTGGGCGCGCCCGACCCGGCCACCGTCTGGGCCACCGCGGACCAGGTCGAGGTCCCCGACGTGACGATGCTGGCCGAGGCTTTGAAGATCTTCTGCCGCCGGGTCGACCCGGACTGGGCCCGGCGCCAGTTCGACCCCGAGGTCGCCGCCCTGCTCACCCGCTGCCT
>JACCDR010196409.1_pt1 | contig 15782 bp, 18 predicted proteins | sample 7446431 | NCBI WGS metagenome assembly JACCDR01 (sample SAMN15323443, study PRJNA562643) | freshwater metagenome | isolation source: river surface water | place: USA:Blue River Watershed | collected 2017-08-17 | reverse complement strand
CGGTGTTGCGGTGACGGCCAGTGCGCATCCGATGAGGGTGTCCGCGTGACCCTCGTTCTGCGTCGCGTTGGCCGCGGGCGCTGGAGCCCTGTGCGCCTGGCCTACGACCCGAAGCGGCAGGCCGAGTGGCCGCTTCCGGTCGAGGCCCGGGTGAACGCGCGGCTCGTACTGTTCGGCGTCGAGTACCGGGTCAGCCGGGTGGAGGCGTGATGCCCTACCTCCACGACGGCCGCGAGGTGGACAGCGCCAGCCCGGAATGGCGGCACGAGTGCCTGGCCCGCTCCGTCGTGGCCATCAAGTCGAAGGACGAACGCCGCGAGTGGATCGCCGCCTTCGAGAATCGGCACGGCACCGATGCCGCCGAGAAGCTGCGCGCCACCGTGCGCGCGCTGTGGGAAGGAAGGCCGTGAAACCGCGGATCGTGTTTGACAGCTCGAAAAGGCTTTGGCGCTGCTGGACCAAAGACCGGTTCAGTACGGTGGTCGGCAGCGGCGCTACGCCTCGGGAGGCCTACTACGTGTGGGCTCGAGTCTTGGAGGGATGCTCCTGGCGCGCGCGCGCGCATTTGCCCGTGGAGGACTGACCGGATGTCGCAGAAGTCCAGGCCCACCGATCTGCGCCGCTTCAACAACAACGGCGGCGGCGCGCCGATGCCGACCAAACGCATCCGCGCTAGCTGCGGCATCGACTGGTCGCAGCTGATCATGGACCTGGAGGCTGCCGGCTACACGCAGCGCGCGATGGCGGCCGCGTGCGGCTTCCCGGATGTCGACAGGTCTCTGGCCGAGGACGGCGGCGGGAAGTACTGGATCAACCGGCTCAAGAACGTGCCCGGCACGCAGCCGAAGTTCCACAACGGCGCGATGCTGCTCGGCCTGTGGGCGCAGGTGTTCAGCCGACCGCCGAGCGAGGCGCCGCGGGACAAGCCTGCTGAGCACCAGAACACCGACCAGGCCGTGCATGCGGTGGTTCGATTCATTGCGGAATCGCAACAAGGTCCTGGTGAAGACTAGGCGCGCCACTCGGCCCATCCGACCAGCGTACCGTCCGCGCGTGGCAAAGCAGAGCGCCCAAGTCCGTGGCGGCCGACGACAGAAGCGGGTGCGCTGACTGGCAAGCCGGCGCAGGCGGCGTTGACGCGCGACCGCCACGAACGGGCAGCAAGGGTGAAAGTGGCGATTGGCCCGCGTAACGGGCGCCCGGAAGAAGAAGCGGCCGTCTTGCGAGCGCTGACCCCTTGGCAGGATCAAGGGGCGGGCGGAAGGGGCAGGTTCACCCCTTCGGCTTGCCCTATGGGCAACCCCGATTCATTGCGGAATCGCAACGGGGGCCAGACGCACCATGCCGCCCTGCAACTCCGTGGGGCGTCAATGTCCGAACCGTCTGCCATCCTCGTCCCGGGCGAACAGCCCGCCGCGCCCGCAGCCGCTGCGCCCGAGCGCAAGAAGCCGGGCCCGAAGCCCCGCGCTGCCGCCGCGCCCGCAGCCGCTGCGCAGACGGATGACGACCTGGACGACTACGACAGCGAAGACCTTCCGCCCGCCCCCGAGGGTGACGCCGACTTCACGCCGGCGCAGACCCGGCGCGTGCAGGCCATGATCGCCGAGGCCGTGCGCGCCTCGCGCTCCAGCCAGGACCCCGGCACCGCGGCCAAGCTCGCATCGGCGACCCTGGACCAGCAGAAGCTGCCGACCGTGGAGGCGGCCAGGGCCATGTGCGACGACGCCGTCAGCAAGGGCATGCGCCCGCGCGCCGTCCTGACCACGGAAGGCTGGTACGCCCACCCCGAGATGGCGCGCACCAAGGACCTCGGCGTCTCCAGGCTGGGCGGCGACGCCTAAGCCGGCGTGCTGATCCGCCCGATCTCGGCCGTCGAGTCCATCGAAACCGCCGGTCCACTCATCCGTGAGCACTGGGAAGAGATCGCGCGCAACAAGCAGGTCATGGTGCTCAAGCCCCACATGGACGCCTATCGTGCCCTTGAGCAGCAGGACGCCCTGATCTCGCTCGGCGCCTTCGATGCTGCCGGCGAGATGCAGGGCTACAGCGTCTCGATTGTCACGCGGCACCTGCACTACGCTGACCTGACCTACGCGCACAACGACGTGATCTTCGTCGGCCAGCGCCACCGCAGCGGCACGACCGGCGTGCGCCTGATGCGCGAGACCGAGAAGCTGGCCAAGGACCGCGGCGCGCGGCTGATGCTCTGGCACGCCAAGCCCGATACGGCCCTGGCCGGGATCCTGCCGCGCATGGGCTACGGCGTGCAGGACATCGTCTACAGCAGGCAGCTGTGAAGATGCTCGCCGACAACCTCAACGTCGCGCCGATGCTGGCCGCGATCAGCGCGCCCATGTGGGGCGAGATCACGGCGCGCCAGGACTTCGCCGGCTCGCCGCACCGAGACACCCGCACCATCTTCCTGCGGGGGCCGGTCAACCAGGCCAACGCACAGGACGACATCGAGTGCATGGCCTACCCGGCCAGCCAGCGCCCCGGGATCCGAGAAGCCTTCGATGACCTGCTCGCGGAGATCCCGCTCGACCTGGCCGAGCTGGGCCGCGTGATGCTGGTCAGCCTGAAGCCGGGCGGGCACATCACACGTCACGCCGACGAAGGCGCCTATGCCGAGCGGTTCAGCCGGTTTCACGTGGCGCTGCAGTCTGACGACGGGAACGCGTTCGTCTCTGGCGGCAAGGCCGCGCACATGCGGCCGGGGCAGTGCTGGTGGTTTGACCATCAGCTGCCGCATGAGGTCTTCAACAACAGCGCGCGCGAGCGCATCCATCTGATCTTCGACGCCCGGGTCTCCGGGCTGTACCAAGGGGAGTAGGCCATGGCAGTGAACGGAACGTGGATCGCTGCTGCGGTTGGCTCTGCGGCCAGCATCGCCTCCAGCCAAGACACGGCACGCAAGGCGAGGAACGCGACGATGGACCAGGCCAACGCCGCGAAAGCCGCCGAGACCGCGGCCGCACAGACCGCCAACGCCCGCCTTGCCGCACGCCGCCGAGCGTTGAGATCAAGTGCTCTCACAACCGGCGCCGGCGAAGGCATGGCCATGGCCGGCAAAGCAACGCTCGGCGGGTGAACCGTGGCTGTCGACATTCAGCGCTACAAGCAGCGCCTGACTGCGCTCAAGGGCCAGCGCTCGCCGCACGAGGCCGTGTGGCAGGACTGCTTCGACTACGGCATGCCCAGCGTGGGCCGCATCTTCAACGGCTCGGGCCCGATGACGGCCGCCGAGATCCAGCAGCAGAAGGCGCGCATCCTCAACGGCGTGGCCGGCGAGTCGCTGACCACCAGCGCCGACGGCTTCATGGGCGGCATGACGCCAGCCAACAGCGTCTGGTTCGGCATGGACGCCGGTCGCGAGACCGACGAAGAGAAGGCGTGGTTGTCGGACGCCGCCTTCGCCATCTGGGAGAACATCCACACCAGCAACTTCGACGCCGAGGCCTACGACTCGGTGCTGATGCTGCTGTGCGCGGGGTGGTTTGCGCTGTACGTCGATGAGGATGACGACGGCGGGTACTACTTCGAGAACTGGCACCTGTCGCAGTGCTACATCTCCAGCAGCCGGCAGGGCGGCAAGGTGGACACGATCTACCGCGAGTTCCCGATGTCGGCCGGCGCGATGATCGACTACTACGGCCGCGAGCGAGTCAGCGAGACCGTGCGCCGCCTGGTTGACGGCGGCAAGGCCGACGAGACGGTGACGGTGCTGTGGGCCATCGAGCCGCGCAACGACTACCTGCCGGGCAGCAAGATCGCGCAGAACTTGCCCTTCGCCAGCTGCCACTTCGAGATGAACACCGGGCACGTGTTGCGCGAGAGCGGCTATCACGAGTTCCCGGTGGTGGTGCCGCGCTGGCGCCGCATCCCGGGCAGCGTCTACGCGCTGGGCCCGATGTCGGATGCGCTGCCCGACGTGAAGACCGCCAACGAGGTCGAGAGGTGGGAGCTGGCCGCGGCCGAAACGGTGATCGCTCCGCCGCTGAAGGTCGTTGACGACGGCGTGATCCCGACCCGCAGCATCAAGCTCGGGCCGCGCAAGGTCATCCCGTGCAACGACGTGAACAACATCGCGCCGCTGATCACCGGGGCCAAGGTCGAGTTTGGCCAGCTCATGCTGGAGAAGCTCGAGGCCAAGATCCGCCGCGCCATGATGGCCGACCTGTTCGACAAGGTGCTGAACGACCCGACGATGACGGCCACGCAGGTGCACGCCATCCTGGGCATGTTGCGCCAGCGCATGGGCCCGCGCTTCGGCCGCCTGCAGTCGGAGTGGCTGCAGCCGCTGATCGAGCGCTGCTATGGCGTGGCCCTGCGCGCCGGTGTGCTGGGCATGCCGCCGCGGTCCTTGCTGCAGCGGAACTACTCGATCAAGTACCTGTCTCCGCTGGCGCGCGCACAGAAGCTTGAGGACGTGGCCGCGATGGACCGCCACACCGCAGCGCTGGGCGCAGAGATGGCGATCAAGCCCGAGCTGGCCGACACCTACGACTGGGAGGCTGGTGCCCGCCGCCGCGCCGAACTGCTGGGCGTGCCGATGGACCTGGTCCCGGATGCGCGCAAGGTCGAAGAGATGCGCAGGCGCCGGGCCGAGGCGCAGGCAGCGGCACAGGCGCAGGCTGAGCAGCAGGCCATCGCGGTGAACGCGCAGGCGCGCGGCGCCGAGGTGATGGCCGAGAACATGGCGGCCATGTGAGCGAGGAAGACCCCGACGCGCTGGCCGCCCTGTTCCTTGAGATCTTCGAGGAAGACCGCCGCGGCGCTGCGATCCTGGAGCACCTGCAGGTGAAGTTTGGCCGTGTCCAGGTGCACACCGACGGCGGCATCGACGCGGTGTTGAAGACCTTCAAGAGCGGCGCTCAGGCCGCGGTTGTGGGCTACATCCTCAACCAGATCGACCGCGCCAAGAACATGCCGCCCATCAACCCTGAGTAAGGAGCCCCCGAGACATGAGCGATGCGACAACCCTGGCCCCTCCCGCGCCGTCCGCTGCACCTGCAGCCCCCGCCGCTGCTGCTGCGCCGGCGCCAGCCCCCGTTGCTGCGGCGCCTGCTGCGCCCGCGGCACCTGCCGCCGCGCCGGCCCCGGCGTTCGAGAGCCTGATCCACGGCGATGCGCCGGCAGCACCCGCGGCCCCGGCTGCAGCACCCGCTCCGGCCGACCCGTTCGCCGGCCTGCTGGCCAGGGTGCCCGAGAAGTTCCACGTGAAGCAGGGCGACGCGCTCGACACTGCGGCATCGCTGGCCAAAGCGCTGGAGCACCGCGAGCACCTGGAGAAGCGGCTCGGGGCCGGCGACTTGCCGCCGAAGACCGCGGCCGAGTACGCCTTCACCCCGCCGCCCGAACTCAAGGACTTCGAGTTCAAGACCGGCCGCATGGAGCAGTTCCGCGAGGGCTTCCACAAGCTGGGCGGCACGCAGGAGCTCTACCAGTTCGTGATGGGCCAGTACATCGACGCGGTGCCGGACCTGATGGAAGGCGCGGCCAAGCTGTCGGCGACCGAGGCGCGCGCCGAGCTGCAGAAGGTGTGGCCGGTCACGGCCGACTACGAGACCGGCATCGGCAACGCCCAGCGCGCACTGCGCGGGCTGCCGGCCGACCTGCAGGAGGCCACGCGCGAGTTCGGCACCGACCCGGCTTTCCTGCGTGTGCTGGCCTACTTCGGCAACCAGATGCGCGAGGACCGGCCGCCTGGCGCTGGCGGCGCGCCGCTTCCTACGGCCGACATCAACCAGCTGATGGCCAGCAAGGCGTACACCGATCCGAAGGACCCGAACCACGCCGCGGTGAGCAAGCAGGTGCGGGACTACTACGCCAGGATGCACGGGATGCAGCCGCTGTAGCCGCCGCCGATCCGCACCGAGCCGCCTCCGGGCGGCTCTTTCGTTTCCGCGATTCATTGCGGAATCGCAACGGCCTACCGCTCAACACTGCCCGCCATTCAACAGGCCCGAGCTTGGCAGCCGGATCACCTGCAGCAGCCCTAAGCGGCGCGCAACAAGGCAGCGCGCCAGCCCGTAGTGCAGGCCCGGCTCGCCGGATCACCTGAAGCCGATTCATCCGAACCGATTTCAGGAGCGACCAACGTGTCCGACACCATCCCGCAAAGCTTCGTCCAACAGTTCGACTCGTCCCTGCGCCTGCTGGCGTCGCAGATGGACAGTCGGCTGCGTGCCACCGTCACCGACCGCGGCACGATCACCGGCGAGTCCTTCACGATCGCCAACATCGACCCGTCCGGCGATCTGCCGGTGGACAACGTCCGCCACGGCGACACGATTTTCAGCGACATCACGCACAGCACGCGCGTGGTGACGATGAAGGACTTCTTCGACGCGCTGCCGCTGGACCGCAGCGACATCCCGAAGATGCTGGTGAACCCGATCACCGGCGGCCACTACGCGCAGACGCTGGTGGGCAAGCGCAACCGGCGCATCGACAACCTGATCTATCGCGCCTGCCGCGACACGCAGCTCATGAAGGACGGCACCACGACCGCCCTGCCGAGCACGCAGAAGATCGCCCACGGCTCGACCGGCTTCACGAAGGCCAAGATCATCACGGCGCGCAAGCTCTTCCGTGCGAACGAGAAGGACAACCACGCCGGCGAAGAGCTGTTCATCGCCTACACCGCCGACATGGTCGAGGACATCATGTCCGACACCACGCTGACCGCGGCCGACTACCTGGCGAACCAGTTCCTCCAGAAGGGCGACGTGATCGGCAACTGGCTGGGCTTCACCTGGATCCCCTTCGAGGGCATCGACCCGGTGAGCTCGTCCACCTACTACACGGTGGCCTGGGCCAAGAGCGCGATCCACGTCGGCGAAGGCTACGTCGAGGGCCGCGTCGACCGCCGCCCGGACAAGAAGAACCTCTGGCAGACCACCATCAACTGCTCGATGGCGGCCGGCCGCCAGGACGAGAAGGGCGTGGTCGAGATCGCCTACCAGTGATCGACCGCCGACCACATCAACACCCTCTGAAGGAATCGAACCATGCCTGAAATCCTTTCCCGCGAAGCGACGCGACTGGCAACCGCCGGTCAAGGCAAGCTGTCGGCTGCGTCGAGCGGCAAGCCACGCGTCAGCGTCATCACCGGCCCGAACATTGCAGCCTGGGCGCAGAACGACACCTGCGGCAACCGCGACATCATCCCGGCCGGCTCGCGCTTTGTCGGCGCGTTCGTGAACTCCGCGGCGCTCGGCGCCAGCGTGACCATGAACGTCGGCATCCGCGCGTGGACGCCCGACGGCACCGGTGCCGCGATCAGCGCCAGCGGCATCGTCAGCGCGCTCGACGTGTCCGGCGCCGTGAATGCCTACGTCAGCACCGGTGCACTCGTCGCGGCTGGCGCCGAGTCGGTCACGACGGTGCCGAGCGAGCCCTACTTCACGCTGGCCGGCGCGAACCCGACCGACGACGCGGACATCCGCGTGACGGTCCTCTACATCGCACCCTGACGCAAGGCGTCTCCTGGTGACGACTCTTCGCCGTTGCCGTTCGCGGGGGCCTTGTGCCCCCGCTCTTTCATCCTGAAGCGGGAGAGCGGCCATCGCATCCTCTGCGGTCAGCATCTGCAGCAACGCCCTCCAGCAGCTCGGCGACGAACCCATCTCGTCCTTCGACCTGGCTGAAGGCAAGCGCGCGCGGCTGTGTGGCAACCTGTGGCCGCAGGTGCGCGACAAGTTGCTGCGCGAGCACAACTGGCCGTGCATCCGCAAGCAGACGATCCTGTCGCCTGCGACGGTTGGCCCGCAGTTCGACTGGGGCTACCGCTTCCTGCTGCCCAGCGACTGGCTGCGCACGATTCAGGTAGGACAACGCGGCCACCTGCCGCGGTTCGAGCAGGTTGGGCGCTACATCCACGCCGACACAAACACCCTGCATCTGCTGTATGCATGGCGCAACGATGACCCGGTGTTGTGGGACTCGCAGCTTCGTGACCTGGCGTCGGCGGAGATGGTTGCGCGCCTAGCCTACCCGATCACGCAGAGCGCAAGCCTGGCAGAGCTCAAGCGCCGCGAGGCCGACGCGCAGTTGCGCGTGGCCAAGTCCATCGCCAGCCAGGACAACGAGCCTGAAGACTGGGGCGACTCACCGTTCATCGACGTGCGGGGTTGATGCGTGGCCCGGCAAGACACACTCCAGACAAACTTCAGCGGCGGCGAACTGTCGCCGCTGCTGTACGGCCGCCCGGATCTAGCCAAGTACGCCGACTCGGTCAAGCGCGCGCGCGATGTCGTGATGTTGCAGCATGGCGGGTTCACAGGCAGGCCTGGCACCGACTACATCGGCGAGGTCAAGGACTCGTCCAAGTTCACCAGGCTGGTGCCGTTTGTCTACAGCACCAGCGCGGCCTACGTGCTGGAGTTCGGCGACGGCTACATGCGCGTCTGGAAAGACGGTGCGGTGGTCGGCGGCGGCTCTCCATACGAGATCGCCACGCCCTACGCAACGGCCGATCTTGAGCCGATGGACTACACCCAGGGCGCCGACACGATGTTTCTGGCGCGCGAGACAAAGATGCCGCATCGCCTCCAGCGGTTTGCCGACAACCGCTGGTCAATCGGGGCCGCGCCTTTCGACCCGCTGCCGTTCGACGCCATCGGCACGCGCCACAACGTGAGCATCACCCTGGGGGCAGCAGCGCTCGGAGCAACCACTGCCAGCGCGTCCGGCTCGGTGTTCCTGGCCTCCGATGTTGGCCGCTCGATTGCGTTCGAGGGCGGCAACGCGCGCATCACCGCGGTCACTGCTCCAAACAGCGCGAACGTCACGGTCACGGCCGCTTTCAACAGCGCGTCATTGCCTGCGATGTCCTGGGTGCTGACGGGGTCGCCGCAGGCCACGTGCACGCCAAGTGCCGCCGGGCCGGTGGGGGCGATCATCACGCTGGATCTTGACATCGATGGGTGGCGCACATCAGACGGCGACAAGCACAGCCGCATCAACGGCGGCATCGTGAAAGTCGAGGGTTACGCCAGCGACATTCAAGTGACCGGCACCGTCATTGCCTAGCTCACCAACGCAACTGCAGCGCCGCCTGACGCGTGGACCATGGAGGCGCCGGTCTGGAACCCTTACGACGGCTATCCGCGCACGCTGACTCTGCACCAGCAGCGGCTCGTGGCGGCCGGCTCTACTGCCTATCCGCAGACGCTGTGGGGCAGCCGGCCCGGGCTGTTTCTGGACTTCACCCGCAGCACGCGAGACGACGACTCCTACTCGTTTGTGCTGGGCAGCGATGAGATCAACCCGATCCGATTCCTGAGCAGCAACCGAGACCTGATCGCGCTGACCTACGGCGGCGAGTGGACGATCAACGGCGGCATCGAGAAGCCAATCACACCGACCAACATCCGCGCGGTGCCGCAGGCCAAAGTCGGCTGCGCCGACGTGCGCCCGGAGCAGATCGACGACGACCTCTACTACGTGCAGCGCGGCGTGTCGGTCTTGCGCACGCTCGGGTGGAGTCTTCAGCTCGGCGGCTACCAGAGCGGCGAGGCAAGCACCATGTCCGAGCACCTGGCGCGCGGCGGCATCTCGCAGGTCAGTTACCAGCAAAGCCCGGAGCGCGTTGCCTGGCTGCCGCGCAACGACGGCAGCTACCTGTCGATGACGGTCTCGCGCGAGCAGAACATCCGCGCATTCACGCTGTGCACGCCGGCTGATGGCGGCGTCGTGGAATCGATGGCCACGATCCCGGAAGGCGGCGAGGACCGCACATACATGGTCGTGCGTCGCACCATCAACGGCGCGACGAAGCGCTACATCGAGCGGATGAACTGGGGCGCGCGCCAGGACTGTCGCAAGACATCGAGCCCGGCCGGCGCCTCCGTCACGGGGCTCTCTCACCTGAGCGGCAAGTCGGTCAGTGCGGTTGCCGATGGCGTGGATCTCGGCGACTTCACCGTCAGCGCTGGCGGCGAGGTGACGCTGCCGCGTGCAGCTGCAGAAGTGTCCGTAGGGCTGCGGTACACGCCGACCGTGCGCATGCTGTCGGCCGAGACAGGCACCGGCATGGGCGTTTCGACCGGAGGGGCCAAGCACAACGGTCGCACAAACGTGCTGTTCTACGAGACCGTTGGCTGCGCCGTGAACGGCCAGGCGCTGGCGTTCCGCACCTACAGCGAAGGCGTCATCGGCAACCCGGTCCAGCCGTTCACTGGCTGGAAGGATGTCGGCGGGCTGGGCTGGTCCGTTGACGCCGACGAGATGCAGATCAGCCAGCCTCAGAGCTACCAGATCACGGTCCTGGCTGTGGTGCGCCGCATAACGGCGAACCCTGGATAGCGCCATGGCAGTCAACAGCGGCTGGATCACGGCACTGGCAAGCGGCGCAAGCGCGGCGACCGCCAGCACTGCAACGCCTCAACAGCAGGCGCAGCAGGGCGCGCAGGCGCAGGCCATTGCGTCTGGCATCAACACCCTGGGCGACCTGGCCATGGCCGCCACCAAGGCGCGCATGCTCAAGGCCGACGCTGCCGGCGAGCGCGTGGCTGGCGAGCGTCGCGCTGATCGCATCCGCAAAGCCGGCGGCAAGGCCGTTGGCGAACTGCGCAGCGCCGCTGTGGCCAGTGGCGTGAAGCTCTCCAGCACGTCTGTGCTGGACGCCGAGGAAGATCTCACGCGCAACGTCGAACAGGACGCAGGCATCGCGATCCTCACCGGCTCGAACCGGGCGCGCTCCACCGATCTGTCTGCTGAGATGCTGCAGGCCGGGGTGATCAACTCGACCATCTCCGGCGGCTTTGACGCCTACGGCAAGTGGAAGCGATCGCGCTCCTACACGCCGAGCAACATCCCCGCGGCTGGAGCGCCGGTGGCCGGCATTCCAAACGACCGGGGCGATTACTGATGGCTCGCATTGCCGCCGGTCAGGACTTCGGCCAGGCTGTCGCTCAACCGGCGCAGCTGGAGCGGGTGCAGATCCCGCGCTCGGCCTTCGTCAGCGCCGACGGGCTGGATCGCGCCGGCCAGGCGCAGGAGCAGGCCGCGGTGCGGCAGATCGCCGAGCAGGAGCGCACGCGCGTTGAGGCTCGGGAGACGGCCGACCGTGCGATGGCTACGGCCAAGCTGAACGCCCTGCGCGACACGCTGGACGACGAGCTGCAGGCCGTAGGCCGCGGCGTGCTGGACGGCACGGTGCCCAAGGACCGCGCCGGCACCGACTGGCAGGAGCGCACCACGCGGCTGATCGACGACGGCCTGCGCGACGTGCCCGAGATGCACCGCGAGACGGTGCGCGTCGACCTGCAGACCCGGGCACAGCGGTACACCAGCAAGGTCGGCGATGTCGTGTTGCAGCGCGATCGACAGGACACGCTGGCAGCAATCAAGCAGACCGACGAGCACACGCAGCGCCTGGCAGCCACCGACCCGGCGAAGGCGCTGGAAGTCTGGACAGCCACGCTGCAGAACATCGGCCCAGCCGCTGGCCTCACACCGGTGCAGCAGCAGCAGATGCGGCAGCGCTGGATCGAGACCACGTCGTACACCCGGGCCTTCTCCGCGGTGAACGCCGCGAAGAACGACAACAAGGCGCTGGCGGCCGTCGAGCAGGGCCTGCAGGCGAATACCGACCTGGACCCGCAGCGCAAGGCGCAGCTGCTGGCGCAAGTGGAGGGATACCGCGGCGCGAACGATGCGCGGGCCCTGCGAGCGGCGCCCCAGGCGGAACTGGCTGCGCCGCGCCGGCAGCGCGAGTCGTCGGCGGCGTTCAACGTGCTGTCAGGCTGGGCGCTGGCCGGCAAGGCGGCCGACCCCAACGCCAACGCCGCGATGATCGCCAAGCTGACGCCGGAGGATGCCGCCGCGTACAAGGCGCTGGCCGCCGAGATCCCGGCGCGCACCGCGGCCGCCATGCTGCCGATAGACCAGCAACAGGGGCAACTCGACCAGCTGTACGCGATGCGGGCTGAGCGCGGCACGAGCCAGCGGCTCGAGCAAGAAATCACCCGACGCGAGCAGGTGCTGAAGCAAACCGTGGCCGACTACGGCGCCGAGCCGCTGCGAGCTGCACAGGAGCGCGGCATCCTTGAGGAGCCGCTGCAGCCGCTGCGCATGGACTCGGCCGAGAACCTAGCCGCCGGCCTGGCCGTGCGCGTGCAGCAGGCGCAGCAGGCGTCTGCCGTCACTAGGCGGCCGGAGTCGCCGCTGCTGTCCACCGAGGCCGACAAGTTCGCGCGGTTCCTGGGCACGCTGCCGGCGGCACAACGCAGCGAACGCATCGCGCAGATCGCCGGGTTGATGCCGCCCGAGCAGGCCGTGGCGCTGGCGGGGCAACTCGGCAAGGGCGACAGCACCGAGGACAAGCGAGCGCTGGCGGTTGCCTTTGCGCTGGGCGCTTCCAAGACGACGGAGGCGCGCTTCACGTCCGAACTGGTGATCAAGGGCGCCGAGGCTCTGAAGGCCAAGACCATCAAGGAAGAGAAGACCCCGGTCGATGGCTGGATGGGTCAGATCAGCAAGCAGGTCGAAGGCGTGTTCGCCAACCCCATGCAGGCGAAGATGGCCGCCGACGCGGCGCGCCTGATCCTGGCCGGTCTGGTTGCAGAAGGCGGCAGCGGCAGCAGCGGGGACGCAAAGAAGGCGGTACGGCTGGCCGTCGGCGGCGACCTGCGGGAGCACAACGGCGAGCGGCTGCTGCTGCCGGCCGGGCTGGAGCTGTCGGACCTGAACAGCCGCATGCGGTCGATGACCGAGGCCGACCTCGCGCCGCAGCTGCCAGACGGCCAGGTCTACATCGATGGCCGCGCCGTGTCGGTGGATGACTTCCTGGCCAGGCTGCCTGATGCCAAGTTGCAGTACGTCAGCGGCGACCGCTGGGGCGCGCGCTACCTCGTGCGCACGGAGGGCGGCTACGCCGGCAACCAGCAGCGCCGGCCGATTGTGCTGACCGTGGGGGCCAAGCCGTGATCGCCGACCTGTTCGCGGCCGACACGCTGACCGCAGCGGCTGACGCGGTGCGCAACCCGCGCCCGCCGAAGCCGCCCGCCCCCAAGGGCTCGTCATGGAGCGACGTGTACCGCCTGGCCACCGGTGCAGTGGAGGCCGGCGCGCAGGTGCTGGCCAGCACGGCGGAAGTCGTCGGCGGCGCCGCGCAGGTGCTGGGCGCTTACCCGGAGATGTTCGGCCCGCTGCCGATGACGCCGGCGCAGCGTAAGGGCGCCGACGACTCGCGCGACAAGTTGCTGCGCGACGGCGTCGACATGAACAACGAAGTTGGCGACGCGTTGCGCAGCGCCGGCCAGAGCTACCGACCCGACCCGCAGACCGCGAGCACGGCAGAGACGCTGATCCACGGCTTCGCGCGGGGCGCGACCAAGATCATCGGCGGCGCTGTCGCCGGCGGCGCGCCGGGCATCTTTGCCGCCTCGGCTGAAGAGGCCAACACGGCAGCCGAGGATCTGCGCCAGCAGGGCGTGCCGTTCGAGGCCCGCGCGAAGGCCGGCGCTGTGCAGGGTGGAGGCATGGCCCTGGCCGCGCTGCCGCTGGTCGGCCAGACGCTGCCGCAGACGGCCGCGCTGTTCCTGGCTGGCGGGCCTGGCGGGTTCATGGCGCAGCAGGCGTTGACGCGCGAGATCCTGCGGGACGCGGGGCAGGACAAGGTCGCAGAGCAATACGACCCATTCGACCCTGTCGGTCTGGCCATGTCCACGCTGATCCCTGGCGGGTTCACGGCATACGCTGTGCGCGGGCAGCGCGCCGCTCGCCGTGCTGCGGGCCCCACGCAGCAGCAGGCCGCTCAAGTCGCCGCGCCGGCAATGCCGCCCGAGGTTGTCGACGCCGCCATGGTCTCCAACCTCGTCCAGCGCAACGACAGCCAGCGCGCTCCGATGGACGAAGTCACCGCGGCCCGCATCCTGGACCTGCAGCCAGCGCCAGATGCAGCGGCGCCGGCCTTGAAACCTGCCGCCAGTGAAGAACTGGCCGTGGCGCCGGAAGCCGCTGCGCCACGCATCGAGCCGGAAGCGCAGCCGCCCATGGACCTGGCTGCGCAGGAGCGCGAGCTCGTTGACCTTCGCAAGCGCGATGCCGTCCTCACCAAGCTACTGGAGTGCATGCAATGAACGCCCCCCTGGACCCCCGCGAAGTGTCTGTTCTGCAGCTGCGTCACATGCTCGACAACCTGCTCAGCGGCGCCAGCACGCAAGAGGCGTCCGTGCGCATCCTGAACCACCTCGCTGCGATTGCTGCGGAGATCCTGGACAAGCTCAAGGTCATCGAGGGGGTGAAAGCTGGCGCCGCACCGGTGTCAGCCACCGATGTGACGGCGCTGCGCGAGTTGGTCGATGCCATCAAGGATCTACGCGTGCAGGTCAACGTGCCACAGGCCTCGGCGCCTTCTGTCAGCGTGGCTCCTGTGCTCGAACACAAGCCTGGTCGGCAGTGGCGCTTCGAGCCCGAGATGCAGAAGGGCACGAAGATGAAGACCGGCGCTTACATCGTCACCGCGCTGTGACCTGACATCGGCCGCGACCATGCCCAGCGCGCGTCAGGATCGGTACGTGATTCCCAGCGGAGCCAGCCTCTACGCTGGCGGCCCGGCGACGCTGGCGCCAAGCCTTACGCTCTCTTCAGACGGGGCGGCCGTGGCCGGCGTGGCAGAGGCCATCACCGTCACTGCGGCCAACCTGACCGGCGCGCTTACGGTCACCATGGAGTCCGTCAGCGGGCCCAGTGTCAGCTGGAGCCCGCCCACCGTGGCGCCTGCGCCCGGCGAATTGGTCAAGCTGTCAATGGCTACATGGGCTGCGGCCGGTTCGGCGCAGGTGCGTGCCACAGCGCCAGGCGGCATCGTCAGCAACACGCTCACGGTGCCGGTGAGCCCCGCGCCTCCACCGCCTCCGAGCAGCCCGACTACCGCCACGCTGAGCGTGCCGGCGAGCGGCACCAACGACGTGGCCGCCACGGTCACCGTGACTTTGAACGCCGCGGCCGGTGTGGGCGGTGTCTCGGCCACGCTGAGCGTGAGCGGCGGCGGCACGCTGGGCAGCACCACGGTGAACATCGCCCAGGGCGCGACGAGCGGCACGACCACCATCACGCGCAGCAGCACCGGCACGAGCACGATCACGCTGGTGAGCGCGGGCGGGCTGACGATCACCGGCACAAACCCGCAGACCTTCGCCAGCTCGCCGGCCAGCAGCTCGCAGCCCTTCAGGGTGGTGCGCACCGGCACGCGATACGCCACGCTGGCCCAGGCCGTGGCGGGTGCCATCAGCGGGGACACGATCACGGTGTCTTCAGGCACCTACGTCATCAGCGCCTTCGGTGACAACGACGTGGGCATGACGCGCGTAGGCAATGCCAACACGGGCATCGACCTAGAAGCTCTGACCATTGAGTGGGAGACGCCTGGTGTCCGCCCGGTCATTGACCTGTCGGCGTACTGCCAGCGCGAAGGCACAACGGGCGGGCGCACTGTCGCCATCTCTGCAGGCCCAAACAACCGCAGTCTGACAGTGCGCGGACTGCACCTCATCGGCGCGGTTGACGGCGACAGCTACGGCATCTCGTCGGTGCAGGGCTATCTCGCGGGGGTTGGCTTCAACGGCAACCCGGCGGCCACGCTCACCATCGAATACTGCAAGATCGAGAAGTTCGCGGACGGCATCAAGGGCACGCAGTACAACTTCAACCTGACGGGCAACGTGCGGTACTCGGTGATTGAGGACTGCACAGCCAACGGCCTCACGCACGGCATCTATTGGCTAACAAGCGCGGCCCTCAACCTGCTGGGCAGCACGTTCAAGACCACT
>JACCDR010040946.1_pt1 | contig 15783 bp, 22 predicted proteins | sample 7446431 | NCBI WGS metagenome assembly JACCDR01 (sample SAMN15323443, study PRJNA562643) | freshwater metagenome | isolation source: river surface water | place: USA:Blue River Watershed | collected 2017-08-17 | reverse complement strand
CTCGGCACGTGGCACTTCCGCTTCGATCACCACGACAAGGTGGTGGCCAAGCTGTCGGCGGACGAGCTCGCGCAACTCCAAGCCAAGGCGGTTGACGCGGGTTGGGTGTTCCCGAACCCTGAGGGCGGCCCGATGTATACGTCGGTGCTGCGCAAGCCGTTCAACCAGGCGCTCGACTACCTCGCCAAGAAGGGCGACGCGGTCCAGCGCATCACCATCCACGGGCTCCGGCGGGCGCTCAACAACCTGCTTCGGCAGGCGACGCTCGACAAGGTCGTGGTCCGCTCTGTCATCGGTCACGTGACCGAGCAGATGACCGCGCACTACAGCCGCGTTCCGGCCCGCGAGAAGGCAGCCGCTGTTGCTCAGGTCATAAGCATCGTTCGTCGCTCGCCGGCCGCGAGCGAGGGGCCGACGGTCGCGTCCACGGGCCGCAAACCGGGGAGCAAACCGGGGTTCGGCGAGGGTCGTGCGTATGGATGAAAAAACTCGCGACCAAATGCGCAGTGAATGCGCGGCGCGCTCGCGCGCGACGGAGAAAAGTTGGGGTCGACTTCCAACCTTTTCTCGACTCTCAAGTGAAGTCGACGTGGTCGCCGCGTTCCCGGGAGCAAACCGGGGGGAAAACCGGGGATCGACCTTTCGGCACGAAAAAACCCGGTCAGAGCTGGCACTCTAACCGGGCGATATCATTGCTGATTTTCTCGGAGCGGGACAAGGGATTCGAACCCTCGACTTCGACCTTGGCAACAGTCGAGTCCAGCTCAGAAGCACTACGATAAACCCGCAGATATCAATCGCTTAGAGATGCCAGGCGCTGCGTAGTACCGCCAGGTATAACAGGGCAAACGGGGGGAAAACCGGGGCTCCAATCGGGGTAGTTGTGGCGCTACGGTGAGCCTCGACCACTCTGCGCCCACCTTTCGACCATGTGCAACTTTCGGGGACACGCACGCCCTCAAGCGCAAGCTCCGTTCGTCCGAAAGGCTAGCGATGCGCTTCGCTCGTCTCGCTGTTCTGCTGGCTGCCTGCACCGGCTGCTCGACGACTCCGGCTTCGCCGGCGCCCCCAGCGCCCACGGCCGCGCCAGCGCCCGCCGTGGCCCCGTCACCACCCGCGCTGCCGCCGGTTCACGTCGACGAGCTGCACGCCGGCGAGTTTGAGGGCGAGGTCCTCGATGCGTGCATCGACCTGGTGCGTGTCTTCGATGGACCGTTCCCTGTCGGCTGGGCGCCGACCAAGCGCGTGGAAGACGTTCTGGCGCTCGACAAGAGCAACGGGCAGTTCGCCATCCGCGCCTCCTGCGAAAGGCAGTTCTCGGGCATGAAGCCGCTTGCCTTCTGCCGAACGACGCGTTTGCAGTTCGACGGGGTACCCTACCGAGAGGAGGAGCTGATCAGCTTCTTCCGGTACGAGACCGCGCTCGAGCGTCACGGCAACATGAAGGACTGCCTCGCCGCCGGCGGCGAGTGGCATGCCGTCGCAGAGGATTCACGCGAGGCGCGGAAGGCTCGCGCTGGGCGACGGATGGGCCAGGCGCTGGGACTCGCTCGCGCGTCCGGCGAGTTCGCCGAGCGCATGGAAGCGGCCCTGGCTGGCGGTCGCTAACCGCGGTCACTTCCGAATCGTGATCCGCGCTGTCTTCCACCGCTCGCCGGTCGCCTGCGCAGCTCCGTTGACCGTGTCGTACCGGCCGCACCACGCACGAATCCTGTTCGAGTCGATGCTCGCTGTCGTGGTGATGCAGTCGCCGTTCAGCATGTTGCTCGTGCCGCTGCATGTTGCGCCCGTCGGGCAGTAGGTCTCAACAGGCCCGCTGCCTTCCTTTCCGCAGATCACGACGTCGACACCGGTGACGCCGGCCGTTCCTATCGCAAGCTCGGCGATTCGGGTGATGTTCCGCGTCGTCACCCCGCCCTGCACCACCGTCCGCACCAGCGCATCCGTGCACTGCACCTCGTGCGTCTCGCCTCCCGCTTGCGCGCTGGCGCCGCCATCCACCGCACGCCCCGCATCGCCGATGGCGCGCCCTGCGTCCACCAGCATCCTGCCCGCGTCCTCGAGCATCTCCTTGGCCAGCTCGCCATCCGCCCCGCACGCAATCCCAACCATGCACGCAGCGCCCACACCCATGCCTACCCATGCTCGGTTCATGAGGTCCCCCTGGGGAAAGGCTACGGCGGGAGGGCGGAGGAGCGGAAGTCCCGCCTGGTGTCTGCCGAGGGTTTTGCACTGCCGCGCTCACAAGTTCGGATCGATCCTCGACGCTTTGCCGGGGCGAAACGGCAAGGCCTGCAACCAGGGGGGACACTGGAGCCATGAGCAATGAGCGAAGACATCGCAGTGATCGATCTCGACCTCCACAACGACTTCGACGACAAGGTGCCGCGCATTCGGGACGTGGATCTCGGCGTGCGGCTCGGCATGGCGGAGCCCCGCAACATCCGACGAACAATCGCAGCGCACATGAAAATCCTGAGTGCTTGCGGAGTTGTTGCGCGTCGCGCCCAAACCTCCGGCCCGCTTGGAGGGAGACCCGGCACGGAGTACTGGCTCAATCGAGAACAGATGCTCATCGTCGCTTCGAACTCCGGCACTGACGTCGGCGAGCAGACGATGCTCGTGCTTGTCAAGGCGTTTAGCGAGTTCGACCGGCTGCTGCGTGAACAGTTGCCGCCGTTTCTGCGCCTGACGCGCAGCACCTGGACGAAGGCCTGGCAGGACGAGCTCATGCACGAGTTGTGCAAGCTGCGCGGCGAGCTGTTCACGGGGCGCCATCCACGGTGGTGCGCGCGCATCAACGCGGTCGTCTACGAATGCCTGCTCGGGAAGGAGCTGTACGCGAAGCTGAAAGCGCTGAATCCGAGCCCATCGAAGGGCCACAATCACCACCAGCTCATCAGCCCTGAGTACCGGACTGCGTTCGAGCAGCAGCTCGGGTACGTGTGCGCGCTGGCCGAGCAGTCGGGCTCGCTCGCCGAGCTCGAGAGGCGGCTGCGCTACAGGTACCAGGGCAAGCCGCTGCAGCTGCCGCTATGGCCGCCAGTCGCGTCGCTACCGTCCATCGCTGGACCGAGGAAGGCGCTGCCGCGCGCAGGCCGCAAGAAGGCCGCGCAGGAGGCGGGTTGATGCCGAAGGTCGCTCGCAAGGCGCGCCGCCAGCGCAAGCCCTTCAAGCACTCGGACACCTGCGCCATTGCGCTCATCGCAGGGCGCAGCAACCTCGACCTGCACGTCGTCGACGGCGCGCTGGTTGCGACCGACCGCTACTACGCTGCAGCACTCGGCCTCGAGCACGTGTTTCCGTACCAGGCCGAGTACCCGAAGTCGGACATGGACGCGCTGCGCGACAAGCATCCCGACCTGCTCGCCCCGGCAGGGATCCCCATGCCTCCAAGCGATCGCGATCTCGCCGTCTTTCTTGAGCGCGAGGTGGGACTGAGCGAGCTCGATGCGCGGCGCTTCGTGCGTGCGCTCTGCAGCTACCGCGAGATCATGGAGAGCGCTGCGCTGGACGATGGATGATCCTGAGATCGTGGAGAGCTGGATCTAGCGAGGGAGGCGCGCCTGGGGACACGCCTCCCTCTTGATCATCGCCTCACTCGGTTCCTCCTGATGGGCGTTCGCGGTTGCCTCTTCGGCGCGCGACGCGTTGCTGGTCTCCGTGGTGCTGGCTTTCGCTTGCGCCGTACCGGAGCCATGAACGTGAAGCACGCCAGGCCATAGTCGCGCGCGTAGCGGAAGCGTTTGGTTCTCGGATTCCAGACTCTCGTGCAGTGCACCCAGCAATAGCCGGGCTTCAACTCCGTGTCTTTGGGCATAGGCCCCCATCGCGGCATCACCGAGCCGCTTCGGGCCTCGCGCAGGACTTGACGATCGTCTCGTCCCTGCCCATCATCGAAGTTCTGTAGGTCCTTCGGTGAAGGGCGCGCCGCGAGGCGTTACCTTTCTCAGGCCAAAGAAGCCCGCGACTGCAATCGCGGGTTTTCTTCTTTAGCCGCCACGCATGTCGTGTCGGCCTACGTCATTGGTCGTCTCCTTCCGAGGGGAGGGAAGTCGAGCTGCACGCAAGACTCGCGTGCTCACTCGCAAGCCTGGAGTATTCCGTTGTCTGCAGTCAAGTCCGTCATGGCAGAAAATGGCCAGTTATTAAGGGTTTACGATCGAGAGGTCTGAGCATCCTGCTCCCCGTGCGAGCGCCGACGTCCTCGCGCCAGTCATTCCCCGGTTGACCCGGGTTCGTAAAGCACGGCCAGCTCAGCCCTGCCTCTCCAGCCACCGCATCCCGCACCCCTCGCACTCGCGCACGCAGCCGCGTGGGAACGTGCACGCCACCATCGCGGGGCCCTTGTCGTCGCACGCGCAGGCCTTCACGCCGCGCGCCAGCACGGGCAACACGTTCTCGAAGGGCACGACGCGGAGGTAACTGAGCCACGAGATGACCAGCTCCTCGGTCCACGGCGGCTCGCGCTGGGCCATGGCGGCGTGCTTCCTGCGGCGGAAGTCGCGGTAGTAGACGCGCAGCGCGTCGAGGTGCTTGCGCATGTCGCGAGCCTTGAACTCCTCGGCCAGGCGCACGATGAGCTTGTCGAGGTCCAGGGAGGGCATGCTGCTCGAGTGTGCAGCGTCAAACAGACTAGCGCCAGGATTCGGCTCCGGCGAGCCCCGCTTTCACAGCGCGTCGTAGCTGTACTCGGATACCCAGGCGACCTCGGTGTCGAGGCGGTGCGGGCCGACCCAGACGTCGCGCTCAACCAGGCGCTCGGTCACGCGGTAGGCCTGGGACTTCAAGGCCTGGGCGATCGTGCGGGCATCGCTTTCCGTGGCCGTGGGGAGAAGGTGGACGATGCGTTCTGCAATCTTTACTGCGTACTTCATGAATCTATTGTGGCGGATCCGAGAGCCCGTTGTCAATCGCGATTATACGCTTTACAGCATATCCTGTTTGGCGCATACTCTCTGTATGCCGTGCGTCGCCATCATCTTCGGAATCTCGGTCTACATCTACGAAGGTGACCACGGCCTGCCGCACTTCCACGCGCGCTACCAGGGCAAGGCGGCGAAGATCGAGATCGTCTCGCTCAAGCTGGTGGCGGGTCGGTTCCCGCGCAAGCAGCTGCGCGATGTGCGCGCCTGGGCGAGGAAGAACCAGGGCTACCTGACGGCGAAGTGGGACGAGTTCAACCCGGAGGACTGAGGCCATGATTGAAGTGACGAGGGTCCGCCATGCTGGCGGCTACAAGCTGTCCCTGTGGTTCTCGGACGGGTCGCGCGGCACCGCCGACCTCTCGGGCGAGGTGCAGAAGCGCAAGCGCTGGGCGCCGCTGAAGGACGAGAAGGTGTTCGCCAGGGCGAAGGTGGAGGGCGGCACGGTCGCATGGCCGGGCGACTTCGACCTGGCGCCCGAGCGGCTCTACGCACTCGCGCACGAGCTGCCGCCGCCCAAGACCGAGGCAGAGGACCGGGCCAACATCGCGACGGTGACGCTGCGCCAGATCCGCGAGCTTGCCGGCGTCACCCAGGTCGAGCTCGCCGAGCACATGGGCAAGAGCCAGGCGGAGCTGTCACGCGTCGAGAGCCGGAAGCGCGAAGACATCCGGCTCAGCACGCTGCGCGAGTACGTCGCGGCGCTCGGCGGGACGGTCGAGCTCGTGGTGACCATCGGCAAGAAGAAGGTCGTGCTGAGCGCCTAGCAACCTGGGGCTCGCCTTCGCCGATACAGGCGGGCATGCGAGCTTGGCCTTCCACGACGCGCTGGACCGTCCGCGAGTACGAACGCGGCCGGGTGCACGTCGAGCGCCTGGTGGGCGGCGTGGTCGTGCGGCTCGAGGTGTTCAGCGGGGGCGGGTTCGTGCCGAGCCAAGGTGGTGGGGATCGGGGAGGCGGGGAGGGGGTGAAAACGCGCAGGGCCGGCGGCTCTCTTTTGCCACCGGCCCTGCGCGGCCTTCTCAGCATCGGGACTCACTCCCGCCCAACGGGACTCTCCTCTTCAGTGGCACGGACATCGCACTTTCCTCACGCTCCTCCCGTCGATGAGAGTGACAGGCCGCGACGGACGGGATATCCTCAGCGCTCCTCTTGTGGGGAAGAGTACTGCGGCCTCGCCGCGACTCGCTTCAGGGCTGGCGTCGCAAGCGCCGGCCCGAAGCTCTTTGAAGCAGCCTACGCGGCAGCGACCTCCCACTGCCCGGCTCCGCGGGACTGGACCTTGCCCTGCTTCTTGAGGGCATGCAGCAGCGACCGAGTCTTGGCCGTCGTCTCGCCGCTGGCGTCGCCGTAGACCTCCATCGACAGCTCGGAGATCGAGATCCCCGGCTTGCTGCGAAGCACCGCGATGAGCGTCTCCGTGCGCCCGGGCACCGCCTGCTTGCCACGGCGCTTCGGACGGCCTCGACGCGCAGCTCCCTTCTTGACCTTGAAGGGGAGCTTCTTCTTCGGAAGTCCCTCAACGGGAGGCGCGGGTGGCTCAGGGGTCTTCGCGCTCGAAGCGGCTCGCTGGGCGCTGCCGGTCGAAGCCGGTGCACCGCCACGGGCGGCACGCATCTCCGCGATGAGTTCGATGAGTATCTCTTCCTGCACTGAGCCCGGGAGAGCACGCAGAGCCTCGACGACGGCGCTTTTGGCGCGCGCACGATCAAAGGCCCAGGCGTACTCAGTCACGAAAGCGTCGTTCATGGTCACGAAAGAGGTATCGGGTAGTAGGACCCAGCGCAAATTAAAAATTCGCGTGCCACGAGTCCAAATCTACGCAGCAAGTTCGCCGGGGTCACAGCGTTGAACCCGCAGCGCGAATTAGCGAGCGCGCAAATTTTCTAAGTACTTATTTTTGCTCTGCTATTCGTACAAATATGCACCACTTGTGTGGCTACGCCTTCGCCCGGCTGGGTGGTGTAATGAAGAATACGGTTCGAGCCTCACGCCACCAACGGCCCCCGCCCCGGCTCCAGCTCCTCGGCGATCTCCTCGAAGCTCATCCCCCAGAACCGGTACCGCAGCGTCCCGTCGGGATCGCGCATCGCTCGGACCCAGCGCGGCCACAGCCTCGTCCCCGGCGTGATCACCCAGCGCCCGCCGCGGCCCATGCGCTCGGGCTCGAACATGCGCACGTGGGGGTTCATGCAGCAGTGGCCGGTGGCAGCGTGTGCGACGACGGTTACACGTCGACCGAAGGTCTCGCAGCCGTCGCGCAGCTCGTCGGCGAAGCCTCCGTCGCCGCCCGGTCCCTCCTCGAGGTCGTCGGCCTGGTCGGCGTCGTTGTCGCGCCCTGCGTCGCACGCGTACAGCAGCACGTGCCCGTCGACCACCAGCGCCGCCGAACACAGCGACGCCAGGGCACGCACGCTCGCCAGCTGAAAGCCCGCCTGGATGCCGTTCGCCCAGCCGTGGCAGAAGAACGCGACGACATCAAGGCCCGCAGAGGCGGCGAGCGTCCGGGTGGTGACCGCTCGGCGCGCGGCGAGGGTGCCCTTGGTCGGGAACCGCGCGATGGCCTTGGCGGGGTTGACGCCGTGGTGCCGGCAGAACGCGACCGCCTCCGGGTGGAAGGCGCCGGTGACGTCCTTCTTGCCGGGGCTGTTCGCGTCAGGCACCAGGCAGAGCAGGTGCACGACTTGTCCCGCTCCCGCTCCCGCTCCCGCTCCCGCACCGCCTGGATGCGCGCGTCGACGGCGCCTTCGCGCTGCTCGAGCACGTAGCCCCTGTCCCGGATGCGGCGGATGAGGCGCGTCGACTCCTCGACGTTGCCGCCCGTCAGCCGGAACAGATCGCCGATCACCTCGTTCACCACCGGCCGCATCGCGTTCGCGAACTTGAGCCACTCGATCCAGTTGCCCATCCCCATCACGCACCTCCATCCGGCGGCTCGGCCGACATCGCGCGCAGCTCCCGCCACTCGTCCTGCAGGCGCACGAGCCATGCCTCGGCCTCCTGGATGCGCCCCGCCTCCACCAGGTCCGCCGCCTGGTCGTGCGCGCGCCGGATGGCCTGGAAGACCCGCGTGAGCTCGTGGCAGCGCGCGCGCGTGGCCGCGTTCTGTGCGTCGCCCTGGTCCGGCGTGAGACGGCGCGCCTCGACCTCGGCAGCGACCATCTCCTGCTTCACCGCGCAGACCTCGTTGGTCGCGTCCCAGGCGGGCTCGACCACCAGCGCGAACGCATCGAGCGCCGAGCGCACCGCGGGTTCGGTCTGCCCTGCCGTGGCGCGGCACCCCGTCGCGCAACCGACGGAGAAGATCACCGCCATGGCAAGCGCGACGCCCACGACCGCGGCGACGATGATCTGACGTAGTTCTTTCACCACACGCACCTCCCGAGCTCGATGGCCAGACAGCAGATGAAGATGAGCGGCAGGACCACCGCGTAGAACAAGATGAGCGGCTGCGGCCCGCTCATCGCTTGGCCCCGGGGCGCTCGGGCGACGTGCGCGTCAGTGGCGCATTCGCCGGGATCGGCGCAGGAGCCGGCAGCTTGTTCTGGGGGCCGAGCGGCTGCTCGGGCGGCGGAGCATTGGAGGGCGTCACGAGGTAGGTCGTCGCCGACGTCTGGCGCTGCAGCGAAACGCCGAGCTTGACCAAGTCGGTCAGCGCCGAGCCCTCCACGTTCGGCGCGGCGCTCGCGTTCAAGAGCTCCTCCACCTTCGCGGCGGCAAGCGACTGCTTCGCGGCGCCCGACAGCTTCTGGTCACGCGCCTGCTCTTCCACGATGGCGGCGGCGTCGAGGGCGATGCGCCGACGAGTCGCGGCGATCTTCTCCTCGACCTCGAGCTGCTTGAGCTCCTGCTCCTTCTGCTGCAGCGCAATCTGCTGTTGCTTGAGCTTGACGTCTTGCTGGTTGATCTCGCGCCGACCGTTGATGTACGCAGTCCCGTAGACGCCGAGCGCAACCACGAGGCCCAGCGCGGCCGTGGAGAGCGCGAGCATGAAGCCGCTCCACCCCGCCGAGACCTCCGCGACACCCACTGCCGTCTGCAAGAGCATGCGCATCCTCCTTCAGCGGGTGTCGACCACGGCTTCGACGGCCGCGTAGTCGGCGGCGTCGCGGATGCTCTTCTTGAGCACGTTGGCGGCGTCGTGGATGGACTTGACGTAGGCGCGCTGCGCGTCGCTGAACGCGGCCATGCCGAAGGACCCGAGCGTCAGCGCTGGGCTCATGTCGTCGGCCGCTTCGATGATGGCCGAGGAGAACAGGCCCGTCGTCGCGCGCAGGACCTCATAGCGAAGCTGCGCGTGCACGGTCAGCGACACGTTGACGCCGCTGTAAGTGAAGCCGCGAGCGAGCACCTCGTCCGTGCGCTGGTTGATGTCGCGCATGCGCGAGCGCTTGAACTCGTCGAGCGTCTCCATCAGGCCCACTTCCCGGCGGCCATCTCCGCGACCTCGATGCCCCCGTACGCGATGCCGCTACCGCCGGCGCCGAACACCACGTCGCTCGTGAGAAGCAGCCCCTCACCGTTCGCGAGCACGACTGGGTAGTCGCCAGCGTCGTGGCTGATGAGATTCTGCGGGGCGATGCTGGTGCCGAGCCCGCCGACGCCGCCTCCAGCGATCGCAAGCGCCTGGCCTTCCACCGTGCGCGTGGCCGCGGTGAGAGCCGCGGTGGTCGCGACCCGACCTTCGGCAGCAATGTTCGCGAGCGACGATTTGTGCTTGCCGGTGGCGAAGTTGACCGGGTTCCCTGTCGACTCGAACGCGCTCGTCCATGTACTCGCGCGGGTGAGACTGAACTCGAGCCTCTGCGCCGTCGCGAACGCCGTCACGATGTTGAACCCGACCTGCAGGCGCCGCACGAGGAGGAGGTTGCTCCCGGTGTTGCGAAGGACGAGCAGGAGCGCGCCGGCCACGGTCGCCGCAGGTAGGATGCCCGTCTTGAACGGGATGCTCGACCAGCCGATGACGTCGCTCGGCCTGAGCGACATGCGGCCCGCCTTGTGCCCGCTGTCCACGTCGAGCACGGTGGTGTTGTCGACGCCTGTCTGCTGAACGGGCATGTCAGCTCCAGCTCCAGCTCACGTTGAAGATGCCGTAGAGCCGAGCCGGGTTGCGCGGTCTGCCGACGATCGTGAAGCCGACCCCGGCGCGCACGTACCCGGCGAACACGTCGAGGTCCTCGACCATGTGCTCGTCTTCCGAGTGGTCGACGCTCGCGAGGATGAGCCGCTGCGCCACCGGCGTGGATGTCGCGAGGATGCCCGGCGCCGCGACCGCCACGCGCGCCTCGCCCGAACCAGGCGCAGAGCCGAAGTTGAGCTGCGCCCGGCCCGCGCCGCCAAGCGCCGGGATGTCGACGGTCCTGTGCCTTCCCCCGGCGACCAGCTGCAGCGCGAATGTCACGAGCGAACCACCGGCGTTTCGGGCGCGTAGTCGTAGCTGGTGGCCGTCAGCGCGACGCCGACCACCTGCAGCATGTTGGGCGCGACAGGCTCCGTGGTGGTGGCCTTGCCGGCCGTGATGTCGAGAAACACGGCAGCTCCCGGCGTGAGGCCCGAGGCGCTCGTGTTCGTGCCGTCGGCGAAGACCTCTGCCGTCTGTCCCGTGGTGTAGCTCTGCGCCACGAACCCACGCGCCTCGCGCTCGGTGCCGCTGGTGGCGTCGGCCTTGCGCACGCGACTCGCGCCGCTGACGGTGTGGTAGTTGACGAGATCGCCAGCACTCAGGTTCTCCGAGCACTGCACGAGGTTCACATCCTTGCCGTAGCCGAGCGGCATGGCGGCCTGCGCGAACCGCCCGTTGCCGTCGTACTGGGCGATCTTGTTCGCCGTGGGCGTCGACGTGGCATCGAGGAGGGACGGGTCGAGCACGCCGTTCACGTTGGTGGACGGCACCTTGTCGGCGCTCTGCACGTCCTTGGTGCTCGTGGTGATCGTCTGGATGAGCTTGTGCTTGCCGGCGGAGAAGAGCTGCAACAGGGACGCCATGATTTCAGTCTCCGAGGTAGAGAGGTGGCTCGAGGTCCACGAAGATGTGGGTCGGGTCGACCGCGACGCCGACCTGGCGCCAGAACGCCCAGGACGTCTGAGGGGCCTGCGTGAGCTCGCCGGTCGCGCCGCAAAAGACGGGCTCGCCCTTGGTCAGCGTCCAGGACGAGTCCTGCACGAGGCCGAGGCGCACGACCTCGATCACTTCGCCAGGACCGCTTGCGCCCTGCATGCACACGCCGAGAATGCGCGCTGCGTCTGCTGCGAAGGTCGCGCGCGCGGTCACCACGAAGTCGGCGTCGAGCGCAACGACGGCGCGCCCGCCGGCGATGGGGCCGCCACTACGGCGCTTGAGCGACCCGCCCGGCGCCCCGTCCCGCCCAGGCGGGCCCTCGTCACCTTGTTCGCCCCGAAAGCCGCGCGGACCCCGGAGGCCCTGCTGCTCGCTGATGGTCACGCCGAGCTCGGCCGCTTCTTCGAGGGTCAGCTCGAGCGGGTCGAGATCCTGGAGCGACGTCAGCAGCTCCGGCGGCTCCTCGAGCGTCGCGGCGAGCTCGATGGGCGCGGTTTCGAGCGTCGCCTCAAGCAGGGCCGGCTCGGTCGTCAGGCTGGTGGTCAGCTCGCGCTCGTCAGCCACTGCTCGCCCCGAGGTAGATGTTGAGTTTCCCGTAGTAGAGCGGCCAGCTCGCGCCGTCGTCGGTCTCGTAGCTGCAGGTCCAGTAGAACGTGCGGATGCCTGCCTGGCGGCGTCCAGACGCTCCTGCCGCCATGTCGACCGGCAGGTCCGCGAGCGCCTTGACCTTCGCCTTGTCGAGGCTGATGAGCCAGCGGCGCGCCCCCGACGGGCTCGGGTCGAGCGCGGTCACCTCGAGCTTCGGCGAGCTCATCGGGGTCTTGTCGGCGATGGACTTGAACAGGCTCGCGACGACGGTGCCTCCCTGAAGCGCGCCTGACTTCGGGTTGAGGACGAGCACCCGCGAGCGCAGCGTGTTGCCGAGCCTGACGGGCAGGTCGTACGGCAGGCCGATGCTGGCGCTCGACTCGGGCATGGCTCAGGGATTCTCCGGCGGGGGCTCGGGGAAGATCGGCATGGGTGTCTCGAGCGGGTCCTTCGGAATGCGGTCGGTCACCTGCGAGACCTCGTGCTGGCCGGCGACGATCGCCGTGCCCTCCACGACCAGCGTGTTGAACCAGCCGAGCGCCTCTGCGGGGCACACGACGCGCACCGTCACGAAGTTCACGATCTCGACATCGTCGCCGTTCTTGATCCTGCACCCAGGGGAGATCTCCGCGCGGTCGCACCGCAGAGCGGGGTCGGTCCCCGTGTCGGCGGCGATCAGCTCGGCGCGACGCGCGGCTTCGATGGCATCGATCGCGGCACTAAACGGTTCCATTCACCACCCCCACACGCGCGCGTATTGGCCTGCAATCGTCGGGCTGCCCGAGCGCGCGAGATGGGCGGTCCCGATGAGATCCATAAGCGGGTCTGGAGACGCCCCGCCGTTGAAGCGATAGGCGACGCTGAGGCGCCCGCTGTAGTCAGTCGTTGCCATCTGCTCCGTCGCCATGACGGCGTCGTGCATGGCCTGCACCGCGGCGAGCGTCGGCACGAACAGCCCCGCCCGGAAGCCGTAGATGCTGACCCCGTCGGCGCCGAGACCGTCCTGGCGCTTTCCGATGTGGAACGGCGTGGCGGCGGGCGCGTAGGTCCCCGTCGCAGCAGGCCACGCGACCCCTGTTCCAAGTTCGGCGCGCTTGTAGTACGTGCGCACGCGCTCATTCGCGGCGTCCCACACGCCAGTGGCGATGAGCAGCTTGCCCACGTCGGCAGCAGCGATGGAGACGGAGTTGCTGTTGCATGCGGTCCCGGTTCCACCCAGCGACCATTGCAAGAGCGTGTTGGTGCCCTGCGTGAAGACGTTGAAGCCTGGGCTTGGCGCTGTGGGATTGCGCTTCGCAACGAGCATGCGAACGGCCGAGGAGACCGCTTGCGAGTTGACCTTGAAGACGAGCTCCCACATGAAACCCGACGCCGCGCCCTCGAAGCCTCCCGCGGTCGACCAGAAGTCCGACGACGATAGGCTCTCGGCCCCATAGAGGATCGGCGTGGTCTCGTAGGCAAAGAGACGCTCCGTGCGCTGCGAGACCTGCAGGTTCGTGCCCTGTCGCGTCACGTGATCGGTGCCGACGCGATCCTGCACGGCGGCCGGGACGCCGGCATCCGGTCCGCCGTTGGCAGCGACGTCGAGGCTCAGCTCGTACCGGTTCGCATCGGGCTTTGCGGCGGTGATGTCCGCGAGGCGCGCGGTGCGCTGCCAGGCCGCGAAGTCGGCCGCGACCTCGGCCGCGGTCGCGATGTAGTTGGCGCCCGCCAGCCCGTAGACAACCTCGCCTACAGCGGCCAGCGTTGCCAGCGTGCCGATGGTGACAGGCTCGCTTCCCGTCGCCGCCACGAACGCGCCGGTCACCTTGCCGACCGACACTCCGTCGAGGAAGCCCTCGACCTGCGTGCCGTCGTAAACGAGGTGCAGGAGGCGCGGATAGCCGAGGTCTGCAGCCGTAAGCGTCTTGGTGGCCGAAATGGTCGCCGTGCTGTTGCCGATCGAGAAGTTCAGCGTCGTCGCGTTGCGGCTGAACATCCACCCGCGGTAGCCGGAGGTCGGCGCACAGTGGGCAAAGTATTCGTTGCCCGACAGCGACCAGAACGTGACGGGGACGCGCACCGTGAAGCCGCTCGGAGAGCCCCGGAAGCCAGCACCAGGCGCAGTGCGCAAGAACGCGGTGCTCGAGAAGCCGAGTGCGCCGTAACTCGTCCGCGGATAGGTCGATGGATCAATGACTCGCACGACCGGCGACCCGACCTTGCCCATCGCATCGACGCTCGCGCCAGTGACCGTGTCGGCGAGCACGGCGGGCGCGGCGTCGCCATCGACGACGGTCACCGGCACCAGCAACGTGTCGCGCAGGGACCAGCGGTGCGTGACCGCGGTGCCGGGCATGAGTGCTTCGGCCGCTGCTTTGGTGGGCACATCGCCTGTGGTTCGGGCCGCGCCAAAGAGAGCCAGGATCTGTGCGTCAGAGGGGTCGCCGCGATACGTGAGCGCTCCGATGATGTCTTGGGAGTCCTGGTTGTGTGCTGTGTTCGCGGTCCAGTTGCCCAGTTGTGCCGCGCCGTTGAACGGTGTGTAGGAGGCGTTGGCCGCGCTCGCGCGCTTGACCGAATCGATCCACAGCTCTTGCGCGCCCGCTGCCGTCAACCGCAGGAGCGAGACGCGCGCGCGTGACAAATCCCCTGCCGCGAGCGCGAGAACGGTGCTGATGACTGCGGCGTTGTTGCCGGTGTACGCGTCCTGCCGGCCGCCCGAGGTGGTGTTTGTGAAGAAGGCGTAGCCCTGTTGGTTGCTCCCGCTCGAGCGATGGAAGGCCACGCCCGTCTTGCCGGGCATCTTGCGCTGATAGGCGAACAGCAGGATGCCGAACCCAGACGCGACGCCGGCCTCGCCTCCCCCTGACAGCGTCGCGTAATAGGACGAGGGGCTAAACCCGCCCAGCGCGTACAGCTTCGCCACGGCCTTCTTCGCCGCCGCCGCGCCCCCACGCCCCCGTCCCCCACGACGCAGGCCCGCGCCGCCGCGGCGGTCCACGTAGGCCGCCGCGCGCATGGCGAGTTCGTCATGGAGCGAGGGAAGGCGCCGACCCATTCACGTCTCCGACGGATGCGTGCGCGCGCAGCACGCAGCCGAGCCCTGGAGCGCGAAGGTGGATGCGTTCACAGGGAAGGGGATGGGGACGTACTGCCCGTCGGGGATCTTCCAGCAGCCGTTGCCGCTGACGCTCGGCGTCAGATCGATGGGTGTGTTCGCCTCTTGGGCGCGCGCGTCCTTGTCGGCGGCAGCGTCGGCGGCGGTGGAGACTTGGATGTACAGGTCGCCGCCGTCGGCCTGGATGTTGACGAAGGCGCCCTTCCACGCCACCGGCACATTGAAGCGCTTGGAGCTCGTCGTGACCGTGATGACCAGGATCTCACCGCGGAGCGGCGCGCGCAGCGAAGCGGCCGCGACTTCGGGGCGCGGTTGGTTGCCGTAGGAACTGGCGAGGGTCTGTGCGGTCGTCGGCATGGCTGGGTCTCCAGGTCAGTAGTTGCGCGGGCCCGGATCGAGGAACTGACACCACGCGTGCGTGATGTTGTGGACGACGCCCACGCTGGGGCTCGGCGTCGCCGTCACGGTCAAGGTGAAGCGTCGTCCCGACGTGGAACGCCGGTCGTTCTCTGCTCCGCCGAGTACGACGCCGACAACGATCTCGTGTTCTGCGGTCTGGGACGCGCCATCCAGCAAAACAATCGCGTCGGGCGCGGAGTCGCCAGGAAAGCCGCGATGGACGCGCACCTGCGCCGTCACGGTGATCGACCCCGACGTGAGGCACTCGTAGCGCACCCCGACTCCGGTCAGAATCGCGTTGTAAGGCAGGTCGATCTCGAACACCTGCAGCGGGATGGTGCCGTTCTGAACGTACAGGCCGTCGCTCGCCGGGCCGAATGATCCCTGCGAAGCCATGAGGTTGATGTTCTTGGTACGCGTCGCGCGCGTGATGTCGCCCGCGGTGTTCGTGTACTCGATGTCGCCATCGGTGCTGAACCGCGCCCAGAAGTCCGGCAGCGACCAGCGATGCGCGCCCGTCCACCGGTACGCTTTGTTCAGAAACTCGGCTTCGGTGTGCAGGTCGCGCAGGTACGTGAACCACGCCCCGTTCTGGTTCAAGATCCAGTTGAGCCACTTGGCCGGAAGCTTCTTGCCCGCCACAAAGCCCGTCGCCCGGCGCGTCGCGCCCGGGTCGGCGGTCGCTCCCGGGTCGGTCGCCCACGTGGTGATGG
>JACCDR010377174.1_pt1 | contig 15797 bp, 41 predicted proteins | sample 7446431 | NCBI WGS metagenome assembly JACCDR01 (sample SAMN15323443, study PRJNA562643) | freshwater metagenome | isolation source: river surface water | place: USA:Blue River Watershed | collected 2017-08-17 | reverse complement strand
GTTCTTCGTCAGCTCACACTGCCGGGTGTGATACATGCAAGGCGGTAGGTCGATACACTCCTCAGTCTTGAAGCGAACGGCCGGCGACAGGATGGAGTGCACCAGCTTCTCGCAACCGACTCTCGGCACCCAGCGGAACTGCCCCATCTTCTGCATGGTGGCTTCCTTGAACCGGCTGAACGAGATGCCTTGGTGGGTGCCCATCAGTTTAGCCATTCCCCACGCTTCGTAAGGTGCGTTCGGAGTAGGCGTCGCCGTTGCCATCCAGACAAAGTCCGGCATCTTCAGCTTGAGGATCGCTTCCATCACCTTCCACCTACTGGTGCCCGGACTCTTGTACGCGGTGCTTTCATCAATCACGATCGCATTGATGTCCTTCCGCTTGCACAGCTCGTCGGCGATGATTGCCACGCCCTCCGGGTTGATGATGTAGAAGTCGAACTTCTTGTCGGCCAGAAGCTTGTGACGTTTCTCCGACGTCCCATGCAGTACAGCGAATTTGCGGTGAAACAGGTCCGCGAAGATCGCATCCCCCCACACTCGTTCGAGCGTCGAAAGCGGCGAGACGATCAACACTTTTTGCACTAAGTCCTTGTTTATTAAGTAGTCTAGCGCCCATAATATGCTGTTCGTCTTCCCCGACCCCAAACCGCTGAGGACAAACGCCCGCTTGTGCCCGATCAGAAAGTCCGTCGTGACCACTTGGTGTTTGAACGGGGTGTAGCGTCCGGGCCACTTGTAGTCGTAGTGGACTGGCGAAGGCGTCTTCCGAAACCCGGTGTTGCGCAGTATCGCCGTCGTGTCCGGGTTGTGCGGGACATAAACGATGCCGGGGTACTTCTTCGACTCCTTCGCTCCGGGCACAACCCCGACGACTTTGCCGGGGTTGTTCAGCTTCATGATGAGCTGCTTAAACTTCTCGGAGATGAGCACTACTCATCCTTTCGTCTTGCAGAACTGGCACTCGTGGTGCCAACAGTATCCACAAAGCCCCGACGGCTTCTCGAAGTAGTGGTCATTCTCGTAGGCGTACTTCATTCGCTCGATGCGGGGGAGCATCTTGCGCCAGAACACTTCGACGCCGTCGCGGGTCATCGTTTCGCTGTCCGTCTGGTGGGTCTTTAGCCATACGAACGTCTGCTTGATCGACTGGACCTCCGGGAACGCCACGAACATCGCCGCCGAGAATAGGTTCAACTGGGTGAAGTCCGGCTTGCGCTTACCTGTTTTCCAATCGACAATGACAGCGGAATTATCTCCAACCAAGCCGACGTCAACCACCCCTCGATACCAGACGTCAGGTGCGAAGAACCCGGTGGGCTGAAGCCCTTCCGTCAGGCCGATCTGATACTCGGTCAGCACCTGCTTCGACGGGAACTTGTTGAACGCAAGGATGTACCCCTCGTAGTTCCGGCAGTCCTCGGGCAGCGTAGTGCCATCCTTGAGTCGATCTTCGAGGGCCTTATGGACACGCACCCCATGCTCCAGATGCGCCTGTGGCGGCTCCTTGTACGTCTTGGTGACGTACTTGGCTTTCCACTTGGTCGGGCACTGCTCGAAGGTCTGCAAGCTACTGAAGGACCATGCTGGGAATTTCTTCATATCACCCTTTCGCCTCTCCATAGGAATCCGCTGTCGAGCCCTCGCTCCAAAGCACCAGTTCAGGAAACCAAGCCGGTGACTTTCGCATGATCCTTTGCATCTCGTCAAGGGCTGACTCGGCGTGTTTCTCCGGCACAACGGACACGAGTTCGTCGTAAACGTCCAGCACTACCGGGAACCCCGTCGTCTTGATGAACTCCAGCTTGGCGTCGGTCAGGACGAACCTTGACAAATGCTGCACGAGATTCTCATCAATTAGCCCCCCGTACACACGTGATGTGTGTCTCCCTACTCCGAACACCCACTCGTTCTTGCCGTGTGCGTTCATCTCCCGGCGCAATTCAGGATACCTGACCGCGCCCTTCGGAGTGTGTATCTGCCCCCGCTCGGCATAACACAACCCCCACGGGTCGATCGCCACTGATCCGCCACCCGCGATGTACTCAAGCGACTCCTTGCATATCTCCCACCCACGTACGATCTCCGGGTGTTGGCGTCGGTACGCAGTGACACCAGCTTTGCCTTCTTCTATGGTCAAGTCAAGCCCGCCTTGCACCTTTGCAGACTTGATGAATGGGACGTACGACCCGCCGTAGCCACACAGCAACTGTAGGTACTTCCCCATCTGGCGTTGTACCTTGGACACGTCGGCCGGCAGTACTCCGAAGTACTCGGAGGCAGTAGCGCGGTACAGATCAGCCTTCGCTGGGTCGGCACGAAACATCTCCATCGCGTACCCAACCCGCCAGAGGAACATGTTCATCCGAAGCTCGATACCGGACAAGTCGGCGACCACCACCTTGTAGCCCTTCGGAGCCCGCAGCGACTTCCGCAGCGCATCCGTCGGCTTGCCTGATACCCGAGGGAGGTTGAGCATGTTCATCTTGAACCCGCCGGTGTTCCGCCCGGTGTGTGCCCCGTAGTAATTCACAGGGACCGGCATGCGTCCGCCTACGGCTTCGGAGGCTTCAAGGAACTTCCCGATCCGCGACTCCAGAATCGTCGACTTGACGCCAAGACGAGCAGCAGCAGCGGCAGCAACAACAGGATCGTCGTGCTCTTGAAGAGCGATAAACGCCTCGTCTGTTTTCGCCAGTGCATGCGTCTCTTTCTCCGGGTTGGTCGGACTAGGCTTCATCGGCGGCTCGACCCCGCGCTCTTGCAGAAATGCCGCAAACTTCGGCGAACTACCCAACATCTTCGCCACTTCATCCGCTGCCTTATCGGGGTCAATCTCCGTACCGCCCAGCATCCGGTCGAGGTCGATCAGGGTCTGTTTCTTCCGCCAGCGCTCTTCAGCCAGCGAAGTCTCCAGCAGGTCCGTGTCCGCCTCGAACCAAGGCTCGACAAGCTGGCGTATCGACTGGTCGATCAGCTTCATCTCATAGACCGGCGTCTTCTTCAGCAGGATGCGGAACAACTGGTAGCACTGGTCGGTGTCGGCCGCGTTATACCCTCGCATCGCCTCGATCTCTTCCGGGGTGAAGTCCTTGAGGTGCCGCCCCTTGGTGTTCATCAGGGCCGAGTTGTCCTTGTGCCCTATCTCGTAGTGCTCGACGAGTTTGCCGAGCGACAGCCCGGTAGTCATGGCGTGGTGCGGGCGGGCCATCGACAGCGTACAGGCCCACATCTTCGGAGACACCCCGCAACGCCAAGCGAGCAGCATCGAGTCAAACCCGCTCATGTTGTGGGCAATAGCCACTGCGTCGGACCAGTCGATGGCTGCCAGCGCTTTCTTTACCTGCGGCTCGCCGAAGACAACCTGCGTCGGCTCGGCATTCACCTTGATGGCACAGGAAATCAGCTCCGTCTCCGGCGACATGCAGTAGACGATCGGGTTCAGCTTGCTGAGGGTGTGGTCTTTCGACCAGTAGGTTTCAAAGTCGATCGTGACGAGCTTCACTTCAGCCACCCGAGCAGCTTGCGCAAGTGTTCCGCTTGGTAGATCGCATCGTCGAGGGCGTTGTGGTGGGTGCCCTTGCGTTCGTGCTTGATACTCGGTGCTAGGCTCTTCATCGTGCGGTAGCACCTATTGTTCCAGTAGGACCAAGGTTGTTGCGAACCGACCGCTCGGTAGGCATTACTGAGAAGTACGTTGTCGAAGTCCGAGCCATTACCCCAGACGTTGGTATCTTTGCCGCCGAAGGAAAGGAAGTAGTCGGTGAAATCTTCGAGAGCGTCATCCAGCGTGCGCTTGGTGTCCAGCGCCTTACAGGCTTCGTCAGACTGTTTCAGCCACCACATGATGGTGCTGCCGTCGACAGTGAGGCCGTAGGACATAGCCGACTCAAGATTCACCGCGCAGTAGAACTTCTCGCCGAGTCCTCTCTCGTCAAAAAACACCGCCCCGATAGAAACAATCGCCGACGTCGGGCGGGTGCCCATCGTCTCAAGATCGATCATCAAGTTGTTCATTTTCCCTGTCCTTTCAACCATTCGGTTAGTTCGTTCATTCCGACGACTTCGTTCACGAGGAACACTACGCCGCCGGCTTTCTCCATCTCGTGCGCCGTTATCTCTTGGCGCTCGGTCATACGCTTGCTGCCTGCCTTCGTCTCAACTGCGAAGAACTGCCCTTGGTGGCAGCCTACGAAGTCCAGTGAGGGCTTGCCCATGCCGTTCTGAACGGGCATGTGGTAGTAGGCGCCGTGCTCCTTGAGGAGGGTCTTCACGAGCGCCTTGACTTTCCCTTCCGGGGTCATTCGAACCTCCAAAAGTCATAGATCTTTGACAGCCAGCGGGGTAACTTGTCGTCGTCCAACGGAACCAAATAGACAACTAGAACGCGCACTGGGAACAAAGAAATAAGGACCAGCCAAACGACCACTAACGGAACGTATTCGGCCACCCACGTGTACTCCCATTTTCTGATAGGTGTCATTTCTTATCAGCCTTCGTCAGGGTAGAATTTCAACCGCTCGATTTCTTCGCGGAGGCGTTCCATTTCACTGTCCTTACTGGCGATAATATCTGTAAGGTCTTCTATGTTTTCGTCAGATATGTTGATAACCTCAAGAAGTTCTGCAAACCGTTCGGCGAAATGGGCCATCTCGGGGGAGTCGGAGAACCGGTACTTTCGGTAGAGTTCCTCGTCGGTGAGGTTGGAATCGGAACAGACTATCATTCTTCGATCTCCTCGTAAGTAACCCGCATCTCGACGGTGCGCTGGACACCGATTGCTCGGCAAAGCTCGTCAGTCAGGGGCCGGTTTCCATTCAAGACGCGGTTGATGTAAGACTCGGTGAACCCCAGCGCCTCGCCGGCTGCGGCTTGGGAGGAGTACTGCTGCACTACGTTAAGGAATTTTTCACGGACTTGTTGTTCGGTAAGCGGCATGGGTATCTCCTTGGGAAAGTGTCAGTATCGTATCCTTCCCTGTCGTTGTCAAGAAGTAAGTGAATACACAGCGACCGCGACCCACTTGCTGCCGGACTTCAGGTTAGCTACCCGGACCAGTTGCGGTTTGATCAGGCGGACGATTCGCCTTGCGTATTCGTAAGAGCAGCCAAGATGCTTGGCCACCTCGTCAATTGTCGCCGGCCCCTGTTCGAGAAACTTCCTCGCCAGCGTTACGTTGGGGTTGGTCAGTTTCATAGTTCCTCAAATGGTAAGCACTCCAAACATCCTTAAACACCTCGTCCAACGGCTTGCCGGTGTGCTTGGCAAACGCGCCGAGGACTTCCCCTAGCATCTCAAGCCCAACGCTGTCGTTCTCCGGGAACTCGCACTTGCCGGCAATGAGCCCGCCTTGGCTGCGAACTAGCCTGATCTCTAGACGGTTGCTCATCACGACACCACCGAAACGACCACCCGGTCTTTGACAACGAACTCGACCCCGTCGCATTTGATGCGACAACTGCCGGCGAAGTCGATCATCTTCCGGTTCTTCTCAGTGAGGATCAACCCTTTGATCTCTTCCATATCGACACCGAACACCCGCTCGATGTAGCGAAGCAGTGCGTGCTCAGAAACCGTGGGCTCCTTCAAAGAGAACTTGGCGATCTGCTGGTTCAGGTTGTTCAGCTCCGTCAGTTTCAGCCCAACGGCGGCACCGATGGAGCTTTGCTCACTACGGAGTGCCTTGATCTCGGACTCGACCTTCGACTTCCGAACCTGAAGGGCTTTTAAATCGTGTGAGTTGCTCATTTCTCCCGCTCCGCAAGCATCGCGTCGGCCATTTTGTACGCGTCCTCAGCCCGCTCAACATGCGACATATTTACCGTATGGTCTGCCAGCCGTCCTTGCATCGCCTTCGCCGCGAAGTAGTCACGGAGGGTCTGGCCTTCTTCAACGTTGCCGTGGCGGTCAGTATTCGGAAACGCCGGGCCTCCTGTTTCTTTATTGCTCATACCTTCCTCCACGCTTTCATTCCGTCAACCATGCCGATCTGCTCGATCAGCCCCTTCTCGCGCCACCGCGCCAGCTTGGCTATGCCCGACGACGGCTTCTGTTTCAGTGCTGCGTACAACTCCGCCGAGGTCCGGGTGACCTTGTCCCCGAAACAGCGGGCGACCTCCTTGCGGTTGTGCTCCATCCCGGCCTCGGCCTGCCGTGCGTAGAACTCGGCACGAGTACCCTTCGGTTTTACCCGCTTGTGGCATCTCTTCTCCGGCAGGACGACCGGCACTGAGAACTTGACGTAAATCTGTGCACCGGTGCGGGTGCGCTGCCCGCTAAACTTGATCAACTGCTTCTCGGCGAGGGCTGCGAGGGCGCTACGCGCACCGGCTCGGGTGAGTTTCAACAATCGTTCAGCATCGTCGACAGTGATCTCCTGCTTGCTTGCGAACAGGATGCCCATGCGGATGTTGTCCCGTGCTGCTTTTGCCATCGCTCCTTTTACTTCTTTTACCCTTCCGGCTTCTGCGAGTTGCTTTTCGACATCCCGCTTTGGGAAAGCCATCGCCGGCCCATCTTTCTTGCCTTGATATCCGCCCTTCGGGACCATCGGCATCTGCTGGTAACCCCAAGGGATGCTGCTCGTCGGCTTGTTGAAAGCGCGTTGCTCAGTAAGTATCGACTCTCTCATTTCATGTCCTTCCATAAAGGGCAATCTTTGTCTGGAATCAAGTATCCGAGACCGTCATCTCTGGATCTATTCAACTGGTTTTCGGACCAGACGCAATATTCTCCTGTGCCCCATTTACGGAGGCCGAGTAGCCGGCACGTCTTCGCCGGCCATTCTGCACAACAAGTCGGTTCGCCTTTCGGAGTCTGGAAGACCTCGATCTCGATTGTCTTTTTCATTTCATCTCCTTCCCGATCTCCGCTGCTGCTCTGACAATGGCTCGGCGGGTTGCGGCTTCAGGGGAATCTAATTGATCGAAGTAAACAATAGCCTGTTTTGTCTCTCCGATGTCTGACTGCCACGTGTCTACAATTACTGATGCCTCGTTCACTTGAACGTACAACTTTAGGCTCACCGCCAGCCGCAGCGCGTCGCCGTCGTCTTCGAGTGGGTTAAACCATCCTCGCTTCCATTGCCCAGAATCAGTCATTAAACCAATGAACCGGAAGTCGCCTTGGAATTCTACGTTGTTGATTTCCATCGGCCTGACGGCAAACCCAGCCGCCTTCGCGGCCAGTTCAAGTAGTTCTCTGTCAGTCATTTCATTCCCCGTTTAGTCGTCGAAATGTTGAGCATCAGCAGAAAACACCACGGACTGATGAAATAAGCACACAGACAAGCCGCGATAGTCGTAACGATATTCTCAGTTACTACCCACCCAATATCGGTCATTTCTTCTCTCCAAGTGCGCGGATTGCTGCCGACCCTTTTCGCTTTATTGCCCCGGCGTAGCCGACTCTTTTCAGTTCGTGCCAAGTTTCAACCTCAGCCTCAAAAGCCTTAACCGCCCGCTCCAGCGTCTTGGCTTCGATCAGCCGGGCTGAATCCTCCCAAGCGCAATACGCCAAGTGTACGTTGTAGACCTTGTAGTTACCTGTCCATACCGATGCATCGTTGAATCGATCCACTGGCAGCTCAAACGGCGGCGCACTGATCCACGCCTCAAATGCTGCTCTGATTTCCTGCTCGCTCATTTCTTCTCTCCAAGTGCGCGGATTGCTGTTGCATATGCCTGCGGTCCGCCAGTTAGAATCTTCTCTTCGCACATCTTCGCCGACCGCTCCAGTGTCTTGGCTTCGATGATGCGGGCGAAACGCTCAAAGCATTTTTGAGAATACGCCAGCTCAGTTGTGTGTTGAATAGGTTCGTGTTGCGGGAACGTCTGGAAATAAAACCCAGCTTTCTTCGCCGCCTCGATGATTTCCTTCTCGTCCATCACGCACCGCCTTTCTGCATCGAGGCCAAGATCATGTCTGCAGTATCTCCAGATTCAATGATCGACCCGTCGAACAACTTCACGTAGGCGCGGATGCCGTGCCATTGACTGCTGGTCGCGGCCACTGTGACGGTGGCAATTGCGTCCCGTGCGACGTAGTGCGAAATGCCTTTGTAGTCTCGAATCTCGATCATCACGCACCGCCTTTCGTGGTTGCTACGTGCAGCACGGTTCGGTTCAGAACGGCGACCGCTTCATCGTTACCGGCGTGCTTCTCGATGCCTCTGACCATCTTGCTTATAAGCATCTCGCCGGCATTCCTGACTTCCTCCGGCGTGGAGCACTGGCAGGTTCGGCAGTAGGTGACGATCACCAATTCGGCGACGTGGCCGCATTCGGTGGGAGTGAGCATCACGCACCGCCTTTCACGCTGGCGAGGACTTCATCGGCGAACCCAACCACCTTCCCTGACAACTCTGGGGCATTATTGCGAACCAAGCTGAGCATCATTTCCAATGCCTTGACCAGTTCGTCGCGCTGCTTGGTGAGGTGGGTTATTTCTTCTTGCTGACGAACAATCTGATCGATTGTCGCAACTGCGACTCTTGCGCTCATTCCTCTACTCCTTCCGCCTTGGCGATGGCGGCGCGCGCTTTGTTCTGAACCCATGTGTCGCCGTTATAGGCAACGTAAAGCGATAACTCTTCCAGTGCCGCCAGAAGGTCGTCGCGCTGCTTTTCAATGACGACCAACCGGTTACGCAGAAACTCAATTTCGTCCTTGGCCCGAAAAGGCGCGCTGCTGCGCTCCCATCCTTCCGGTGATGCTCCGTATGGGCCTTTGGCCCAAGCTGGCGCTTGTAGTTCGAGTGTTACGTCTTGTTCGTCTACCGGTGTGCCGCCGAAGTTCCACGGCTCTTTCGTGTGTTCCATCACTTCCCCTCTTTCTTTATCCACTTGCCTTGCGACGTTGATATTCCAAGTGACTCCCGAGATTGCTTGATGCCTCTAAGCGCCGTAGGGACTTCGCTGCGGATCAGCGAAAACAATTCTCTGAGGTCGCGTTCAAACGGCTGCATGTAGTGCCGGCCGAGTTTGATGTAGAACGCTTTCAAGAACGCGTCATCGCCATAGCTGGCCAATGCCTCTAGCGCGCGAAGCTGACTTTCGTTCAGCGTCAAGGTGGCGGTGATGCCCACGCTTGTTGTGATTTCTATGGTCATCACTTCCCTCCTTCCGCTTTGGCGATGGCGGCGTCGATTGCCTTGAGCAGAGCAGTGCGGTACTGCGCCAGCGATTGGAACGTGATTGCGTAGGCGTCGTCTCTGACGATGTTTCTGATGCTGGCCAACTCGGCATTGCCCACCGGCTGCGTGTAGAGCGGCACGGTGTATCTTTCGGCTGTCTTAGCGGCTACTGAGAATTCGCCACCTAACCCGGACTTCTCAATAAGTCGTTCTTTAGCTTCGGTGCTGATAATGTTCGACCCACTTTTGTTCATCCACGCCAACGGCTCGCCCTTCTGTTTCAGCGCCGCGAGTTCTGCGCGCAGGCGCTCGATTTCGTCTAGGCACTCGACGACAACTTTGTCGCCGGGCTCGGGCAGTAGTTGTGCGCATGCCAGCATCTTTTTCGTGTCCATCGTTTTCTCCAAAGCGGCGTTGGCCGCAGTTTTTTGCAAGTTACGCCCAACTAGGCGCTCAAAGCGGACGCTGCTGCGCAGCGCTCTTTAGCTCGGCGTTAGTCGTTCTCGTAGTGCTCAGGCCACGCCTCGGGCGCCGGGATGCCGTCAACCGTCAGCGGGTCATCCTTCTTCGACATCGGATTGCCGCTTTTCAGGTTGTGGAAAACCTTGTAGGCCACGGTTCGCGCAAACTGCACGAGAAGTTCGCTCGGGATGTCCAGCGATTTCATGTTGTCAGGCAGGCTTTCAAGCGCAAGAGCTTCGCTAAATGCGGTCATGTTCAAATCCTCGTCAGTTGCCGCGCTTCATCGGGCGCACGGCTAACCCGTCATTGCAAGCGACGCTGCGCGATAAGGCCGCGCATCGCGCCTGAATTCATGCGTTCTGCGTCAGCGCCGCTGCAAATTCTTCTGTTACGTCCATCTCATTCCCCTTTCGCCATTGCGGCTTCCGCCATCTTCGCCATTGCTTCGTTCCGATCGGCTTTATCTTGGTCAGGCTTCGCCGCGTGGATCAGTGCGTACTCACGGAACTTTGCTGCGCACAGTACAATGGCCTCGCGCATTTGGTGGTTTTCTGATGCAAGCCGATCCATCCGCGCCCGCATCTGGCGGTTTTCTTGTTCGAGAGTCGCGATGTCGGATTGCATCGACTCAAGCGCGTCAGCGGCTTCGCTGCCGATTGAAAAATCGTCGTGTTTCATCGCGGCCAGGTCGCGTAATGCGTCGATCAGTCCGCTCATTTCTTCACCTCGTAAGTAACAGGATCACCGAGCCAGCAGACGAAGAAGCCCTCATTCTCGACATACTTGGTGTTGCATTCTGTGGCGTATTCCATTGTTTGCCCGTCGTCAGACCACCGAAACAACGCCTTCCGCAGCGTCACGGTTTCGACCTTGGGGCGGGCGCGGATGGCTGCTGCGATGTGGTTCGCTGCAACGATAGACTCTCCTTCCCAACAGCAATCGCAAATTTCCGATTCCGCAAGTTCGGCACACGCCTCCCGCTCGGCAGCGGCACCTGCGGCGAACGCACGCTGCATGATGTATTCTATTTCCCGAAGGTTTAAGGTCACTAAGTCTTGATTTACCGGGTCGGCAAACCCCTTCTGTGCGATGCTGTACATAAGTTTCATCCACTCATCGCGCGACAAAGCGGCTACTTCGCCGGGTTTTTTCATGGTCATCTCACTCCCCATTCGCCGCCGCGATGGCAGCATCAGCTTCAAGAATTGCATCGGCCTCCTCCCGCTTAACTCGACGGAGGAACTCAACAAGCTGCTCATCTGAGCCATAGGCGTCGAAATTAGCTGGATCGCCTACAAACGATCTGAGGCGAATAAGCGCCGCAAGCAGGTCGTCGCGCTGCTTTGTGAGTGTTGCGATCTTGCCATCAATCCTATCGACAAGCGCATTCATAGCCGGTAGCCCTCGCTCAAGTTGCTCATTCGGAATACCCGCACAAGCATTCACGCAAGCGACGATGCGGCGGGCGTTGGCTTCGGTGAAGTCGCCATCGAAAACCTCTCCGCCGTGGCGACCCATGATCGACCCACAATGGAAGTCATCTGCAACGGAGAAAATCCATGGCTCTTTCGTGTGTTCCATTTCACTCTCCCTTCCCGCTCGGCTGCGGGGGCGGCGATTCGGCCAGCAACGACGCGCCTTCTTCGGGGTAATCAGTATCAAGAACCAGAAGGCCGTACTTGATCGTGCCGTCGTCGTATTCAATATTCCCCACTCGCAATGTGATCGGGGTCGGCTCGTCGCCGTAGTCGTTTTGAATCGAGGCTTGCAGTGTTTCGGCCAAAAACTTGATCGCTTCGGCGTCTAAGTCCCATTCAAGACGTGCCGGCGCCTGCTGTTTCAGCGCCGCGAGTTCGGCGCGCAGCGCGACGACCTGATGGCCGAGAACGACGCACTGCGCCAAGACCCCGTCTTTGGCATAAAGCATCTCAAATTCTCCATTCCACGGAACGAACGAGCGTGTCCCGTCGTGCATCGCCCAGCTTCTGTCGCATAGGGTGCAACCAATCTTCTTCGCTCCGTGGTTCAGCACTCGCTCAACAACGTAGCGATGGCCGAACACTGCGCAAATAAGTCTCTCTAACATTTCATTCCTCCTTCCCGCTCGGCTGCGGGGCTTGCATAGCAGCATTGATGTCTCGCGCCATCCGTTCGAGCATGGAATGTGCGCCACCGAATCCACCATCAATCAAACACCGCTCGCCCGTCTTGGTGTTGGCGAGGCGAAACGACGATCCCTTACCTTTAGTCTGGACCTCCCAATCGGGATGAACGGGGATGTAGTAGCGGTCCATCTGTTCGTCGTAGTCGATCTTGCCAACCGGCTCGCCCTGCGCCGGCTGTTGCTTAACATACCGTATAAACACCCCATTCACTAACATCGTAAGTGAGCCGTACAGCCCGTCGGGTGACCCGCCACCGGCATACGCGGATAGGTTGAACTCTGGCGAGCAACAGCAACACGATTTGTCGGGGAGCTCTCGGACCGCCGGCTGCGGGGCGGTGTAGAGCATCCTCCGCCTGTACTCCGGGAACATCCCGGCATCGGTGTATTCGATCTCCGAAACGTCGATCCACGGAAACGGGGATTTGCTTTGATCTAGCGACAACTGATACACCGGCTCGCCCTGCGCCTTGAGCGCGGCGAGTTCGGCTTGCAGTTCGTCGTGCTGCTTGGTGAGGCTCTTGATCCTATCGAACATCGTCTGATTACAACTGGGGCAGAACGGCGTTCTGATATTCGGTGTGCAGTAACACATCACTTCCCTCCTTCCGCCTTGGCGATTGCTGCGTCAAACGGGCGCAGTAGTGTGTAGTCTTTGTTCATTTCTTCACCTCCCACTCGATCAGGCGGCACTCGACGCGGTCATCGTTGGCGCATATGTCAGCCGCTTCTTTGCTATCGAACGTATAAAAAGTGCCGTTCGCGTACAGATTCAACCACCGCTGATGCCGCTTAACCTTCGGCGCAGGCGGGGTCCAAGTGAGGTCAGTATTGTCCCCGTCCAGATAGCAGTTGCCGCCTTCTGCGAAGTGCAGGAATTCGCAGCCATCCTTGTCTTTCGTTACGTGCGTCACCGTTTTGTAGTACCCGCCGGCGTATCGATACAGCACATCGCCCTTATAGACGGGCTTGCCGTCGACCCACGCCAGCGGGGCCATGCGAAAATGTCGCGCCGGCTCAAGGCCAAGGCGACCATCGCCGCTTTTGACGCAGATATGCGGGTCATTCCTTGAATCAGGAACGGCGGCTAATGTTCGCGGCGACGCGTCGTAATAACAAATCGGCTCCCCAGCCTTCGCCTTCTCGGCGTCAAACGGGCGCAGTAGTGTGTAGTCTTTGTTCATTTCTTCACCTCATTCAAACGCTTTGCAGCCTTGCGTTGGCGCTTTGCTTCGGCTCTGCTAATGACTTCCATGTCATCACCGGCAGGACGCGGATAGCGCGGCTTGGGTGGCGCGGCGTTGGTCATCGCGCGACCTCCGTGTGCGCCAGCCGAAAATGTTGCGCCAGCTGCAACAGCGAGCAGAAGCGCCGCTCTTATCAGAGAGTTGCTCATTTCTCCACCTCGTAAGCGACAGGATCGCCGAGCCAGCGGATGAAGCCGGGGCGCGAGTTGGCATGTTTTTCCGTGCATTCGTAAGCAAACTCTCCAAACTGCTCATCGTTAAACAACGCCTTCCGCAGCGTCACGGTTTCGGCCTTGGGGCGGGCGCGATACTTTGAGTCGTGATACCAGATTGTCGCGTCCCATGCACACCAACCGCTGCCGTCATCACACTCAATCTCATCCCCGGCCACCTGCGCCGCAGCGACTTCTTGCATCGTCTTGAGTCCTCGCCATTCGCTCATTTCACACATCCTTTCCATAGTTGCCGGCCAAGCCGGTTGATTACTTTCGATTTCGCCGCTTCGCAAGCCGGCTTGGTTTGGTAGTACCCGGCAACGGTAACGCGAGGATCGCCGGTCAGTGAGAGGCTAAGGACTAGGAGTTTGATCATTGCGAACCTCCCAACCATCATTAATCCCCTCCCAGTAGTTCCACATCCCAAACGCTACGGACGGAACTAACCACCAGAGACTTACGCCGTCGAGTTGCATGCCGACGGTCATTGCGAACATCCACGCAAAATCAACTATTTTTGTCATCTCCACTCCTCCCGCTCATAATCCCTCCGATCATCTTCCCAATCAGGCACCTCACTGGCAGCGATCCCGCTGCCGCTACACGAACGGCACCGCGACCCATCTACTTGACCTTCGCCAGTGCCGTCGCAGTAGCGGCAGAGCACATCGTCCTCTTCGAACCGTTCGCCGCACTCTTCACACTGCCAGAGGCCGGCGACCTTGATAACCTCGTCACTCCCGCACTCTGGGCACTCAGTCTTGGTAGGCATTTGATAGCATCCTGTTAACTTGTCTTTGGTTCGACTCCGCGATCTCAGCGAGACAACGGAGTAACTCTTGGGCCAGCGAAGCGGCTTGGGCCGTGGTCAGCTTCGCCTCTTGGCCGTTCATGCAGAGGAAAACACCGGTGCGGAGGTCAGTCGAGGGGCCGAAAGTGCCGGCGTATGGTTGTCTCATCCGAACCTCCCAATCAGTCCAAACGAGGCGAAGAGAATCGCCCCGAAGCCAATAAAAGCCACCGTTGCCAGCACGCCGGTACAGACGCCTTCGTGGTGGTCATGGATGAAGTTAAGCAGTCGTTTCATGTCTCCCCCTCGTAACAGGGCGCAGCAGGTCGCAGGACGGCCAGACGATGGCCTCGGTGTTGGTTGCTTCCCACGGTCGGACAACGGCCTCGATCAGTGCGAAGGCTTCGTTGCGAGCCTTCTCAAGCAGGTAAGACGGCGAGTCGGGGTGACGCACCTTGCGCTTCTTCTCGGTCATAACCCGGCCTCGATTACCTTTACGGTGTTGCGGAGCGAGCGAACCGCAGCGGCTAAATCCCCACCGTCCCACGCTGAGACCACGCGCTGTGCCGCGTCCATTAGAGACTCGATGCTCTCGCGGGCGTCCTCAGCAACTTGAGGAACGGCGTCGTTGTTTGCAAATTCCTCGCTATCCGCGAGGCGTTCAATAATGGTTTTCATTGCAGTCCTTCCGGGGTGGGGTGTTGGGCCGGACTATCATCTTCTGAGTCCTCTTCGTCAGCGAGGAATACATCGAGGCCGGCGTAGAGCGTAAGGAACCCGGCGGCTAGAAGTCGCACCAGTTCGGAGTCGATAACCACCTCGCCCTCTTCATCAGCGACGGCTTCGTACGTACGGGTGGCGATCCGCGCGGTATCGCGCATGTTGTCTTCGAATTCTTGTAGCGTCATTCTTATCCTTTCCTGTCATAGGAATTCATGGTAGCAGGGGCCGAAGCCCCATGCAAGGGTTAGAGACCGCTTCGCAAGACGATCCGGGCCGCTTGTTCTAGTGCTCGGGCTTGTACGTCGAGCCAACTCTCTTGCCCACTAGGCTGCAACTCTCCGCCGCGTTTGCGCTTCAACTCGCTGGGGGAGCAAAGCCGCTCGGCGATGTCCATATCGTAGACAAGCGAACAGCCTCCATAACTATACTGGTGCCAGTTGACAGCCCCATTGAGAAGGTTTTCCTTAGTTGCTGGCCGGCCTTCGAGCGAGTCGCGCAATTCTTCGGCGTAAAGTTGAACGCCCTTTCCCCAAGCGGAAGTTCTCATAGCAGTCACTCCAGAATTGTCAAGTTCTCAAGGTTGAACAGCAGCGGCAGCACCATGCAGGTGTGCACTCGCAAGGCGGCACAGGACTCCACCCACTTCGCGCCGGGCCGGGCATAGGCTTTGGTTACGTTCTCGCCGGCCTCATCGAACAGCCGTAGGTAACGATACTGCCCGGAACGGGAGAGGCGGTGGACGACAGCGTGGGTTGCATTCATTTCATTACCCTCCAGCCCGCCTCGGCGAGCACTCGTTAAGTTGAGACAGTAGCTTCTCGGTCCATTCGACGGCGGCATCATCGGCCGCCACGGGAACTGTTTGTAAATCAAAACAGTCCCGATGCAGGACGGATAACCCCATTCATCATTGACGTACATCGCGCCGGGGTTGTCTGCTTCGTGCCGCAAGCATGCTGCTATATGAGTAAGGGGCTCCGTCACGTCTTTTGTGTCGAGGTCGTAGTTCATGACAACTCCTTCGGAATCTCGACCTCGTCGCCGAGTTTGCTGGCGACGAAAGC
>JACCDR011610306.1_pt1 | contig 15799 bp, 17 predicted proteins | sample 7446431 | NCBI WGS metagenome assembly JACCDR01 (sample SAMN15323443, study PRJNA562643) | freshwater metagenome | isolation source: river surface water | place: USA:Blue River Watershed | collected 2017-08-17 | reverse complement strand
ATCGCGCCTTCGTATATGGTCGTCTTCATGACAAGTGGGGCACTATTAATAGACCAATTGGTCGTAATCCACGTGATTTCAAGAAGCGTTCAGCTGAGCAGGGTGCTAAAGGCACACTTCGTGAAGCGATGACTCATTTTGAGCGGATAGGAGTCGGCGAGTACGAAGGGGAGCCCTTCTCATATGTAAAGCTCTTGCCAAAGACCGGTCGAACGCACCAGCTCCGGGTACATCTCAAGGCAATTAGTCGACCGATTGTCTGCGATGAAATGTATGCCGACACTCATATTGGCAAGTCGAATAATCTCGGTCTCAAGCGACTCGCACTCCATGCCCATATCCTAGAATTAGATCTGCCAAATGGGGGGCGTGAGCGCTTTATCGCCCCGGTCCCGCCCGAATTTGAGGCGGCAGCTGAGCGTATTGCAGAGTAAGGGGGCTTGTGGTAGATTATGGCACGCTTAATCGCCCTATTGTTTAGGTATTTAGTATGAAATCATCAGTTACTGGAGTGACCGTGTCACCCGTCAATATGAAAGAACGTGTCGACCTCGGTCTCCGAGCTGGCGATACTGTTCGTGTGCACCAGAAGATTCAGGATAAGGGTAAGACCCGCATTCAGATTTTTGAGGGTGTTGTTCTCGCGCGCAAGCATGGCGATGAGCCAGGCGCTACGTTCACTGTCCGTAAGGTTGCTAGTGGCGTTGGTGTCGAGAAGATCTACCCACTTTACTCACCACTCATCGATCGTCTCGAGATTGTGAAGCGTGCTAAGGTACGTCGCTCAAAGCTTTACTACATCCGTGAAAAGGTGGCTCGTGAGGTAAAGCGCCAGATGCGTCGTATGACTATGCTCGGCATCTCTACTGAGTCTGAAGTAGAGGCAGCTGCTCGCGCTGCTGCTGAAGCTAAGGCTCTCGAAGACGCTGCGCTTAAGGCCAAGGAGGAAGCTGCTGCCAAGGAAGCCGAGCTCGCAGCCGCTGCCGCAGCCGCCGAAGCAGCCAAGGCTGCTGAAGAAGCAGCAGCTCAGGCAGAAGCAGCTGCCGCTGCAACTCCTGAAGTTGCCACAGAAGCTCCAGCTCCTGAAGTTTCTCCAGAAGAGAAGAAGGACTAATGTTCCTAAACAACAAAACGCCGGACTCACGTTCGGCTTTTTGTTTGCCCTTGAATCTCCTGGCGTTTTCGTGCATAATGGCACCCACGCAGCGAAGAAAGATTTTGCTCAGGTGGCGAAATTGGTAGACGCACTACCTTGAGGTGGTAGCGCCTTCACGGGCATGCTGGTTCAAATCCAGTCCTGAGCACTAAGTTAAAAAGTCCGGTTATTCCGGGCTTTTTAATTTAATACAGTGACTATGGTCTAATCCGGTCCTGTCTGGTCATTTTCTCACTGACCAGTATGATAGTGAGATGAGAAAGTTTGGCATCGTCCTCTGTATCTGTGTGTGCATGCTGTTTTCGTCTGGTCTATCGGTAGAGGCAGCTTCAAATGCAGTACCTCGGACCGAAAGCGAGCGGCAACAACGTATCGTCAAGCTACTGCGTGAAGTGCTCCGTCTCCAAGAACTCTTAGCAGAGACGATAGCAGATGAACGAGCGGGCCGCGAGCCATATCAGTCTGTTCTTTTTACGCTCCCAATAGAGACAATATACTTTGTCAGTGAAGGGAAACTAGTCCCTGCTCAGGGAGAGGTGTTGCGAGCTGTAGATCAAGAGATATTCACTCTGTTCCGTGAAGTTATTGGAGAAGCTGCGGTTGAGAAGTATGTTGCGGAGTGGCGGATTTTTAATGTTCAGAATTCAAGTATCGACGCAGCGGTTGAGTCGATTGGAGATACGGGTAAGTTCTTGGTTAGCGTTAATCGAGCCGGGTATTTGGATCGAATGCTTGTACGGCGTTCGTTTGCGAACCTGTTTATTCATGAGTATGCCCATCTGCTTTTCTTCGAACGCCCTGAATTCGTGGCTGACTACACTGCTTTATTCTGGAGTCGCGCCGATGCAGCCCATGCTAGAACGGTTGCAGCGGCAGTGTCGTCTCGTCAGAATGAGATTCTTGAATCGTACTTTGAGTCAAATCAAGACCGGTTTGTAAGTGAGTATGCGACTCTGTCGCCAGACGAGGATATGGCTGAGGCCTTCGTAGCTTTTGTGGTGAATGCAGAAAAGCCGGCTGCAACCAGTCTCAAGAACCAGAAAATTCGGTATTTCTATACCGAACCGACCTTTGGAGTAATCAGAAGCAATCTTCGAGACAATCTCACTCATCTGGGATTGTACTGAGTGTATGGATAGATACAAAACCGCCCTACAGTCGTAGGGCGGTTTTGACTAGAGTCCTAGCCAGCGTTTATAAAAAGGTTTCTTCGTGAGAGGAGGACGTTCGGTGAGTGGGGAGGCATTTGTCCATGATGGCTGTGGTGTACCAAAGTGTTCTGATGCAGTTGGAAGGGGGGCTTTGGCTAGTGGCTGTGCGTGTGCCTGTACGTCTGATCGTTGTGCTTGCATATACCGTGCTTCGGTAGCTCGAATATCGCCAGGCACTTCACCATATTTAGTCGGCTCGCCTGGTGTACCTCGACTTGAATCCACCCGGGCTAGATTTGTGATACGGTCTGGTGTGTCATAGATGGCCTCAGCGGTTTCTAGTTGGCCTGGCGTTGGTTGAGTGGGATCATTTTCTGATCGGTCGACGTTGTATCGCTCATCATTCTGACTAATCGTAAGGTCAGCTCCGCCAAGTAGCTTGGATATAACATCAGGGTCTGCGGCAATGGCCTTTCTTTCGTCGGCTCTAGTGGCAATATCACGCAAGCCAGGTACGTCAGTGGTATCTGGTACAGATGCAAGTTTGAAGTCACTGAGGTCGGTATCTAGTGCCGCTTGTGCAAAATCTCCTTCATGCCCCCACACATTCTCCCGTGACTTCTGTTGTCCCCCTGATTCAAATTTAGGCATAGTAGAATTAACTATTCAGATTAAAGTCCTTTCTAGTATTTTTACACACTCAAACCGTCTTCACAAACCGAATGTCTATCACCAGTGCCAAAAGAGCAAAGCATCGGGGTTCTGGGTTAGGGGTGAGTTTCTGTTCGCATCGCCTTGAGCGAAGAGTAATAAGCGAGACCGACGAAGCATAGACCAATGAGGCCGATGACTACCTCAGGTACGTGTATGACGAGGTTAAGAAGCATTGAGACCGCAAGACCTAAGATGGCCCAGTGTGCGCCGTGTTCAAGATAGACAAGTTCAGTGAGAGTTTTTTGTTCTACGAAATAGAGAGTAAGGGCGCGAACAAAATAGGCACCAATACCGAGACCAATCATGATAATGATGAGGTTGTTCGTGAGAGCGAAGGCACCAACTACACCGTCAAGTGAGAAAGCGGAGTCGAGAATGTTGAGGTAGAGGAAGAGAGAAGCGCCTCCGACAGCCACATCGCCTGCTTCAAGTGAGAGGCTGCCGGCCACTCCTTCCATAAGGACGAAGAGAATAAGACCGATGATACCAGCCACGAGGACTTGGGTTTGGTCGTAACTTGTTACGAATGACAGTCCAGCAAGCAGACTCAAAGCGAGGGCTATCTCGATAGCTTCGATACGACCCCATTTAACGAGGTGAGCCTCAATGCTTCTAATCCAATGGACAGACTTGGCTTTGTTGAAGAAATATTTGAGTGACACCATAAGGAGGAAGATGCCACCGAAGGCGGTAATGGCGCCATGAACACTCTCAAGGAGGTGGCCGTACTCGATCGGATCTCTGAATACAAGTTCAGTTATGTACCATGGTGAAGCCCAGACGGCAGCACTTACTATGAGAATTGGAAGAACGAAGCGGGTACCAAAGACAGCGAGAAGAATACCCCAAGTGAGGAAGCGACGCTGCCAAAGAGGGCTCATACGTTCGAGCACTTTGGCGTTCACCACAGCGTTATCAAACGATAAGGTGACTTCAAGTATGGAAAGTACAATAACGAGAAAGAAGGCGGCCACCCCAAGCTCGAAGAAGACAAAAGTGAAGGCAGCGAGGCTAATAGTAATGGGCCAGAAGAATGTATTTTTGAAGATTGATTGCATACGGGGCTAGTATAGCAAACTAAGTGTTTTATTTTGAAAGTTCATTGAGAAGAGAGGCGAGAGGGAGTGCTTTTGTATCTATCGTGATACTGCCGTCTGGTGCTGTATCCCACTGACTCTTGGGACGGTCCACATAGAGTTCGACACCGTTCCCATCTGGATCACGGAGGTAGACAGCTTCGGAGACACCATGATCGGCTGTACCGTCGATAGGGTAATTGGCTTTTATGAGTATGTCGACTGCTTCTGCAAGGGCACGGCGGGTGGGGTAGAGGAAAGCGACATGGTAGAGACCAGTTGAACCATAGGGTGGTGGAATACCGTCCTTACTCTCCCAAGTATTGAGTCCGATATGGTGGTGGTACCCGCCGGCTGAAAGGAAGACGGCCGAGTCGCCGTACCAGGTAGTTACTGTGAATCCAAGAAGGTCGCGGTAGAAGCCAAGTGCTCGGTCGAGATTGCTGACTGATAAGTGGATATGTCCAACGCGAACGTTAGGGTGAATGGTCATAGAAAAGTGAAAGTAGTTATATTTATATCCAGAGCTTGAGCCAAACACCGACGTAGTGCACGACTACATAGAGAAAGAACAAGTATCCGATAATCAAGAGTGTAAGGCTAAAAGTATGGATTCTCCATCTTTGAGCATTCCTGGTACTAATAGTGTTATGGGGTGACAATAGTATTTTTTCCGTCAAAGTATCCTTCAATTACATCTAGTTCAATCGGTGGATCAAATTTCGTGATACTACCTGATAAGGCAGCCCGTTCAATCATTTCATTTGAATAGACCGGACGTACTCCTTCGGCACACGACAATGTAATATGGGGGAACTTATTTGTTGACTTCGGATTATGTACAAGTAGCGCGTCTCCTTTCTCGTCATGTACTCGGCCGATAACTGCTATTTTTCCTTCTGCACCCACGTCAATCCCATCAAGCGATCCTGGTCTGAATGCAATTGTTGAGTGATGGCCATATACATTTGCGTGGTGAGGTGGAAATTTGTCTTGAAGTGCAGAAACATCTCTGACAAATAAGGCCGTGTAAACAGGTGCGATACGTTCGTTGCTTTCGGTACTTCGTTGTAGTTTAGGAAGGTCTTCTTTCATCCACAAAGTATAGCAAAGAAAGTATTTAATACTCACCAGACTTTGATTTATACAAAGCCCCCATGGTAGGAGGCTTTGTGTCGGCGTATAAATCAATTTTTATACTATGCGCAAATTGCGATTGAGAAATGAGACTATATTATCCGAGTTGTTCAATGCCACAAATCTCAATTGCTTTACGTATTATCACCCGGTCTTTTTCCTTCTCTTCCTCTGACAACTCTGAATATGGAACATTTTGTTCCGGAGGAGCCCAGCTTCCATTACGCTCAAGCCACTTATCATGAAGTGCCGAACTCGCAATTTCAACAAATTGCTCATCCAGTGGTATGGCATTACGAAGTGCTTGTTCCACCTGAGTCACTGCCACCTCAGCTGACTTTTTATTCTCACCTTTCCAGTCTTCTGGCAAATCCGTATAAATCGTATTTGCAATATCGACCTCGGTTGCGTTTCCGTTCATTTGAGACCACTGTGCGTCAGTCGTTATTTTAATTCGAGGTTCGTAATCATTTGTATCCGCACGCCATCGGTTTTTTCTCCATACGTCGTGAAGCAATGAGCCGAGAGCAGAAATTCTTTGTTCGGTTAGCTTCTCACTTTCGGAAGATTTGGTTGTTGATTCTGAAAACATACGTTTACTTAATATGTGTAATGACTACAGTATATACTGATTTTGTTTGCCGTCGTGGAGAATCGGGTAGTCGTTAGTATAAAGTTCTCAGAAGGAGGCTTTGCTCGTGGTGGATTGGTAGAGGGTGCTAGAACTGTGTTTGAGAGGTTGGTTGAGACATGTTTGTATCTTCCATCATTCTAACCACTTGAAACTAGAGAGTATCTTTTCAACTTCTGGGTTGTAACCCGCATTGAGGCCAATTACGTATATATGTCCTTGATGTTCAAACCAAATTTGTTTTTGTTTGAATTGAATTACATCGTTCGTAAAAGTTCCTTCATAAGCAACACCTCCTCCTATAGATACCTCTTGTATGTCGCTCAGTTCATACTGAAGAGCCTCCTTTAGTGTGCTTCTCTTATCCATTGGTGCAGCCATTGAAGTCTTTTCAAGACTTTCTGAATGAGAAATAGTAATGATTTTATTTCCAGATGAGTCATTTAGAATTACACCATCCGGCCCAGGCCATGTCGGATCGCTGGTATCTACAGTCCATCCAGCTGGATATTCAAAAATAAAGCCAAATGAAGTATTTTGATAGAAATTTCCTTCACCCCGCTGATCTGGGTTTGCTGTCACCTGTTCTTGAAAAGAATCTTCCGGTTCATTTTTGCTATTAGGAATAGACTCACTTTCATTACATGCAATGTTAGGAATCTCTCTATGTGCTTGTTTGGTTCCTAGCCAAAACCCTACAAATGGGAGCGTTACAAAAACAACCATTGCAAGAAATTTTGAAATAGGTGTCACTGTTGTGAATTGTTCTCTTATACTGGTTGATTCAGATATCGGGGTTGATTCTGAGATTTCATTTTCATTCATACTAAAAGTATACCAGCTCCTAGAATACGTTGAAATACAGTTCTAAAAATTGAGAGGATGTTATAACTGTGTTTGAGAAAATGAACGATACGAGTATTTATATTCCCACGTTTCAGCCTACACCCGAATGCACTATTTCTGTGAAATAAATCTAAACCTTTCTTTTCCGCTTTCGTCGTAACTTTCTGCTCTACCATCTTTAATTAAACTCTCCCACACTCTCTTTGCTTCTTCGGTAACCAATGAATCTGAGTTTAGTGGCAATGAATGTTCAGAGAGTGAGTAGGCATTTGCTTCTTCAAGACGCCTCTTCCCAAGACCTTGATTGAGAAATGCTGAATGTGTCCGAGTAAAACCAACGAAGGGCTTTCCTTTAAAATATTCACTCAAATCACTAATACCAAGTCTGAGTTCAAGATAGCCTGTCATCTCTCCATCTCTTGTATCAACAAAATAAGTCAGACGCTCTGTGGTACCGTTTGTACCATACGTTTTGTCTTGCTGTCCGACGTAAGTCTCGTCACCGTTTTGATGTGTAAACTTATATAGTTTACTAAAATTACCTACCTTATATGCTTCAGGTAAGATGAACTTACTAGATTGTCCCTCAAAATGATTTTTAACATTCTCTGGCAAATCTTCATAGACAATTTCAACCATTTCGGCACCAAATAAATCCCTGAATTTTTCACGCATATCTTGCTGGGGTATTTCATTCAGGTTTTTCAACTCTTCCATCACAAAAGTATATCAAAATTAATTCTCACTATGGGTCGCTTTGGCTAGAGCCAATAAATCCCTCTATTTGAGGGATTTATTGGTGAAAATTTATTCGGGGCGGCTACCTCGAAGTTCGGTCAGGAGTCGACTAATTTCATGCTCACTTCGTTCGTTGAAATTATGTCGCTCACGACCCTGTCTCACTCGCGGCAGAGCCGCATCGTTCCGACTTTCGATTCCCGACGCAGGCAAAATTATTTGCCTGCTATAGCCGCCCACGAAAAAAGTCCCCGAAGGGACTCTTTTCCGTGGGCGGCTATCGGGAATCGAACCCGAATCGAAGGCTCCACAAACCTCAGTGTTAACCGTTACACCATAGCCGCCATATGTGTCGCAGTGATGTTGTATACCACTACAGTGCGGATAGTTATACCTATTTTTAAGGAAAAAGTCGAGTCGGATAGGTTGCTCCTTTTGGGGTCCGGTGCTACACTCGAAGGTGAATATGGACCATGAATCATTGCTGGTCACTCTTTTCTTTACGTTCATGCTTGGTGCTGGTGTCGGCTTCTATGTCGCCCGTTTTCTCTTCTAAGTATTCGTACTGACATATTAAAATTATAAGCAATTCGTCGTATGGTGATGCAGTATAAAAAGTTTGCACTCGGTATTGGTGTACTTGGGTTGTTTTGCGCAGGGCACGTTGTACCGGTTGAGGCACAGGAAATTCATCAGGAGTTCCAAGAGCTGGTGAAGGCTGAGGTGCTTGAGGTGGTTGATGAGTCAGAACGACAGATACTGGGAACTGACACCGTGACCACCGTTCAGGAGCTTCGGGTACTTCTTCTTGAGGGATCTAAGAAAGGTGAGGTTGTGCCGCTTGAGAACGACCTTGTCATCTTGAAGAAGGGCGACAAAATATTTGTGAATTATCTCAGCGCAATTGATGGAAGTGAATATTATATCTTCAAAGATGTTGAACGGCGGGGACCGCTCGTCGTCCTTGTCGTCGTCTTCATTGGGCTCGTGATTTGGCTTTCGGGATTGCAGGGAGTGCGTGCTATTCTCAGTCTCGGACTCAGCTTCGCAGCAATTATCTTCCTTCTTATTCCCGCCTTACTCAAAGGGTATTCACCGGCACTCGCGAGTCTCGTCATCTCGGGTCTCATCTTGTCGGCAACACTCTTCTTTACCCATGGCTTCAAGCCGCGGGTGGTCATTACCTTCTTCGGAACCTTTGGTGCCGTCTTCGCGACGTGTTTATTGGCCTGGATATGGGTTACTTGGATGCGTTTTACCGGCTTTGCCGATGACACATCGGTGTACCTCAACTTAGCAACTGGCGGCAGTCTTGATCTCTCCGGACTTCTGCTTGGCGGTATTATCATTGGCCTCCTTGGAGTGCTTGATGATGTGTCTATTACGCAGGCGTCAGTCGTACAGGAACTGAAGGGTGCAAATCCGAAACTCGGTTTTAAGCAGCTCTACACGAAGGCACTACGGGTAGGGAAGGACCATGTCGGTTCGCTTGTGAACACGCTCGCGCTCGCATACGCAGGAGCATCACTCCCGCTCATTCTCCTCTATTCGTACTCTGCGTCACCGCTCCTTGTTATTGTGAACCAAGAGGTGATTGCGGCGGAGATACTTCGTATCGTGGTCGGCAGTATTGGTCTTATCTTGGCAGTGCCGCTAACGACCGCTCTAGCGGCCTGGTACTTTAAGGATAAGGTGGTTGATCCCGATGGTGACCATGGTCATAGTCACGGCCATAGCCATGGGGCTGATGCTCATGACGATGGGGATGATGAAAAGGACGAACATGCCGGACATGCCCACGGCCATTCTCACCAGCACTAGAATTCGGTATAATCTTTCTGGGTTGATTAGCTAATACAATTACATAACAAACTCATATGAAGAATCTCGTTGATGAATTCAAGGCCTTCGCTATGCGAGGCAACGTCGTAGACCTCGCAGTTGCGGTCGTTATCGGTGCTGCATTCGGCAAGATCGTCTCGTCACTCGTTGAGAACATCGTCATGCCACTTATCGGTGTCCTCATCGGTGGTGTCGATTTTACTGGCTTTGCCTTCCGGATTGGAGATGCGACCGTTGCCTACGGTGCCTTCATCCAGAGTGTCTTTGATTTCGTTGTCGTTGCCTTCGCTATCTTTATGGCTATCAAGGCCCTCAAGAAGCTTGAAAAGCCAGTTGAGGCAGCTCCAGCAGCGCCAGCGGCACCAAGTGAGGAAGTGGTTCTCCTCCGCGAGATTCGCGACAGTCTTCGTCGCTAAGAGGAAGGGAAGAGAAGTCAAAACAACCGAGCCTGCGCTCGGTTGTTTTGTGCTTGCTTTTTTAACACCATATTGCATAGTGTAGTTGCGTTGGGTAATCGACTCGACGCCTGTGCTGGCCAGCAGCCAGAACGCTAGTAGCTAGCAGCTACCTAGTATGTTGGACTAACAGTCCAAGGAGTTCTCAATGAAGTACAACAACCTCACGCTTGGTCGTGTCGAAGCCATCGTCAACAAGTTGGGCGGAGAGGGAATGGTCGATTGCTTCCTCGACGGATCACATCCGCTGCAGCTTGCTGCGGTCCCCGAACTCCACTTCCGTTTGCGGATGAAATTGGCATCGTTTGATGAGCTACGCGCTGCTCTCAAGCGGACGAGTTATGTCGATGAGTCGCTGGCGCAGTCGCTGCGGCAGTTCGAGGTCGGGGAAGTGGAGTTGGTGTTGGTGCACTGTCTCGTCAGGAACGGTCTCGACTTGGCAGACGCACCTTCGTGGATGCGGGACCGAGGCCTTATCTTCGTGGATCCCTTCGTGCTCATGGCCTGGAATGCGGCTCATCCTGAGTTCTCGAAGACATGCCCTAACCTGACACAGCATTCGGACGAACGCTTGTTTCCGATCGCTGCCAAGTTCGAATGGAGGGATCCCAACCAGGCGATCTTCGAGTTGCGGGAACAGCAGCATCGTTCCTGGGGCTCCAATTGGTGGTTCGCTGGCACGCCCATTCTCTGATCACCCCCCATGTTCTTCTTCGCCCCGCGCTTGCCGCGGGGCTCTTTCAATACAGCTTTTCGGTCAACAGACAGTTCGAGAGTTTCGATTTTTCTTGACGATATGCCTCTCGCTATGCGGATTGTGGTGAGGGTGGTAGTTATCCACATCGTTCTCCACTGTAGTAGAGAAAAGAACTTTGTTTTAGGCCATACGACGAAAAATAAGCACTTTCTAAAGAGTGGTATTATCTAGGAACGCACGAGTCTCTCCACCGTGTGTCGGGGGTAACAAGACACGTTCTTCGTGAGTCACGCATGTGGCTGGCGCGGGGCTGTTTATAACCCTGAAAAGATTTGTATCTTTCTTAAACCTAATTACTGACTGCAGCCTATACACCTGCCGTCATATCCACCACCGATTATGTTTGTGAGAGATACGAATTCTTGAGAGTCGCTTTAATAATTTTGTTAGTTGAGGTATGGAAATTAAGCAAATTCGCAAGCGCGATGGATCAATCCAGCCGTTTACGATTGAAAAGATCCAAAGTGCAGTTTTGAAGGCTCTCTTTGAAACTCAAGAAGGAGATGTGGCTGATGCCAAAAAAGTCTCGGATCTCATCATGCAGAAGACAGTTGCCATGTGTGTTCGGGCAGCAGCAGCCTTACCTGAGGATGCTGAAGCGAAGAAATGTATTGACGGATATCCGTCGGTGGAAGAAGTGCAGGACTTGGCTGAGCAAGCGCTCATGGAGCTCGGGTACTTCGATACTGCCAAGGCGTATATCATCTATCGTAACGCGCGCAAGAAGCTTCGTGAGCGGGACATTTTCAAGAAGCGTATCAGCCTGAAGCCGTATGAGTATCCTGAACTCTATGAATATACGAGTTCGATTCGACATTCATACTGGATCCATACCGAGTTCAACTACACAAGCGACATCAACGACTTTCACGTGAATGTCTCACCGAGTGAGCGAAACGCTATCAAGAACGCGATGCTCGCGATTGCCCAAATCGAGGTGGCCGTGAAGACGTTCTGGGGAGATATCTACAAGAAGATGCCGAAGCCAGAGATTGGGGCAGTCGGAGCGACCTTCGCCGAAAGTGAGGTGCGGCATGCTGACGCGTACTCGCATCTCTTGGAGATTCTTGGACTCAATACTGAGTTTGAGAAAATTTCTGACGTACCGGTCATTCAGGAGCGTATCAAATATCTTGAGAAGACTATTACACTCGCGCGCACTGACGAGAATCGTCAGTACATGCATTCGGTCCTCCTGTTCTCACTCTTTATCGAACATGTGTCGCTCTTCTCGCAGTTCCTCATTATTATGTCTTTCAACAAGAATCGTAACTTGTTCAAGGGTATTAGTAACGCAGTCGAGGCGACGAGTAAGGAGGAACAAATTCACGGTATGTTCGGTATCGATGTGATCAATACCATCAAGAAAGAGCATCCAGAGTGGTTTGATGAAGCTTGCAAAGAAATGATTATCAAGTCGTGTGAGGAAGCCTACGAAGCGGAGAGTAAGGTGGTGGACTGGATCTTCGAACAGGGCGAACTCGACTTCTTGCCAGCTGCTAATGTGAAGGAGTTCATCAAGAACCGTCTCAACAACTCACTGGCTGCTATTGGACTCCCACGCATCTTCGAGATTAGTGAGCCACTCCTTGAAGAGACTGACTGGTTTGATAACGAAGTGATTGCAACAAAGCATGTAGACTTCTTCCACAAGCGCTCTATCAACTACAACAAGCGTAGCGCAAGTGTGACGAGTGACGATTTATTCTAGTAGTTTGTAATACCCAAGAGACTTACTTAACGACGTAATTGCTATAACGATATGGAATCATGGTACTGGTTGAACGAAAATAGTCGCGGCTTTCTCGCCCGAGGCTATCTTGGAGAAGGGCAGAGTGCGGAAGAGCGCATTCGTGTCATTGCTGATACGGCTGAGAAGTATCTCGGACGTAAAGGTTTCTCTGACAAGTTCTATGACTACATGAGTAAGGGGTGGATTTCGCTTGCGTCACCAGTGTGGTCCAACTTTGGCATCAAGAAGGGACTGCCAATCAGCTGCTTCGGTTCATACGTCGCCGACAATATGGGTAGTATTCTCTACACCAACGCAGAAGTTGGCATGATGAGTAAGTATGGTGGTGGTTGCTCAGGTTACTTCGGAGAACTCCGTGGTCGAGGTTCATCTATTTCAGATAACGGAGCCTCTTCAGGTGCGGTGCATTTCATGCAGCTCTTTGAGACACTTGTTGATGTTGTGAGTCAGGGGTCAGTTCGTCGCGGACACTTCTCGCCGTATCTTCCGGTTGAGCACCAAGATATTCTCGAGTTTCTTGATATTGGTACTGAAGGTAATCCGATTCAGAAGCTCACCCACGCTGTGACTGTAACCGATTCGTGGATGGAGTCGATGATTGAAGGTGATGAAGAGAAGCGTGCTATCTGGGCGCGTGTTATCCAGCGTCGTGGCGAGATGGGATACCCATACATCATGTTCACTGACGCGGCGAACAACAATACAGTAGACGTCTATAAGGAGAAGAATCTCAAGATCTACGCCAGTAACATGTGTAGCGAGATTATGCTCCCATCTCGTGATGATTGGTCGTTTGTTTGTTGTCTCTCTTCGGTTAACCTTCTCCATTACGATGATTGGAAAGATACCGACCTTGTCGAGACGATGATTGCGTTTCTTGATGCGGTGATGGAAGATTTTATTGTGAAGCTCGAAGAGCTTCGTGACCATGCTGAGCCAGAGAAGCGTCTCGCATTCTCGTTCATGGAACGGGCATACAATTTCGCCAAGGCGAACCGCGCGCTTGGTCTCGGTGTACTTGGATGGCACTCACTTCTCCAGTCAAAAGGCCTCGCCTTTGAAGCTCCTGAAGCGTCGGAAATGAACATGCTTGTCTTCAAGCGGATTCGCGAGCAGGCAGATAAAGCTACAAAGCAGCTTGCTGCTGAGCTCGGTGAGCCGGAAGTGCTCACCGGCTATGGACGTCGCAATACGACACTTCTTGCGATTGCACCAACGACATCATCAGCCTTCATTCTTGGTCAGGTGTCACAGGGTATCGAGCCAATCTGGTCTAATTGTTATATGAAGGACGTCGCCAAGATGAAGGTGACTATCAAGAACGCGAGTCTCGAGAAACTCCTTGCGGAGAAGGGAAAGAATACAAAGGAAATTTGGGACAGTATTCGCGACGCTGATGGTTCAGTTCAGCATCTCGACTTCCTTTCTGATAACGAACGAGCCGTCTTCCGGACCTTTGCTGAGATTGATCAGTCGGTTGTTATTAAGCAGGCTGCTGACCGTCAGGCCTATATCGACCAGGGCCAGTCACTCAACATTATGGTGGCACCAGATACACCGGTGAAGGAGATCAATCATCTCTATCTTCAGGCATGGAAGCAGGGCATCAAGTCTTTGTATTATCAGCACTCGATGAATGCCGCGCAGCAGATGGTGCGCAAGAAGCTTGCTATGCAGAATAAGAAGGAGGTTGAGTAGTATCAGGATACAACAAACCCCGCGGCCGGTGGCCGCGGGGTTTGTTGTAGGTGAACTGTACGAAATACACACGCTTATATTTTGTCGAGGTGGTATGGTAGGAGTATTATGGAATGTACATTTCGTCAGGGTGACGAGATGAGTTTCGCAATTTTGTGCAAGGAGGCACAGCATGGCAGAGAAGAGCGGTGGGAATGCTATCCCGAAGTCAGATCAGCGCGACGAGCGCGTGTACGGTCCGCGCCAGAAGACGGTTGTCGTCAGGGGCATGTATGTGGGTGACGATGATGAAGGTGAGGTGACGCAGGTTCAAGCGCAGGCCACCATTCCGGAAGGAAGCGGCAAGCAGGTGGAGTAGCTCGACCTCGAGCAACTCTTGCCAGGTTGAAAACCTGGTAGTACGATGAAATTACCTCATGCCGGGCGGTGTGGGGATGAACGAGTACACAGGAGAAGAGAGCATGCCGAAGAGTAGTGATTGGTGCGGGGGTCTGCTACCGCACGAGTGGGGTGGCAGACCTCATGCTGGTGGTTCTGGACTGAGTGTCCGGCATACCGCAGAAGGCGCAACTCCGCCGGTGATCGAAGATACGCTCAAGGATGCGGCTGCAGCCCGCTACGCCCAGCGTGTCATCCTGGAGAGCGATGACGACAGTCACCTGTCCGACCGCGCGCACCTCCAGACCTCAAGCATCAGCGACCCGAACGACGTCGTCCTCGGGCTTCGCATCAAGTAGTAGGAGTCGCTGCCGGCTCCCTAGAACTAGGCCGATCGGGAAACCGATCGGCCTACGCTTTTATTGACAAGAAATACTCAGGACGCTAGGCTTTCTCTGGGTTTGCGGCACATAAACCCACACGATCAACATATGGAAGGAGTCTCGAGTGCCTTGTACCATGCATGGCCGCAGCGGACGTCGCGGCGGCTCACCCAGGCGGGAAACAAAGAAGAACGGACAACACATCGCGAAGGAACGAGAGTTCCGTCGCAGGCTGGCAAAGCTCTGCAAGTTGTGGCACGGCTGTCGAAAGCCGGGTTCGAAGTCGCGAATCCCGCCTTTCATCCTCAAGAAGTTGAGGGTCATCCCCGGTGCTGTGACCACCGTGTGATCGGTGTGTCTCGAGTGTGAATTGAGCAGCCCTTCGGGGCTGCTTTTTTGTATACCCTGTTGAAAGCTCGCCTGGAGTTGTGGAAGGGCAGTGTATGATAGAGGAATAGAACAGCGAGCAGGGACTACGTATCGCGACTACGCAGTCCCCGCTCGCTGTTTTTTGATGTCAGTCAAAATCAATCTGGTATAGTTGATAGACATGCGCCTAATCGTATTTGTTGGAGGAATAGCCTTCCTCACCAGTAGTCTCACTGTTTGGTATATACAGAACGCACACGTGTGCCCGGTTCCTATTGCGTATTCAATTGGAGCGATAGACGAACGGTTTGGAGTGACGAGAGATGAACTACGAACCATTGCCTATGATGCAGAAATGCTCTGGGAACGGGCGGTGGGCGACAATCTCTTCGTCTATGACGAGCGAGCGGATTTTTCAATAAATCTTATATACGATGAGCGCCAACAACTTACTCGTACAGAAGAGGAATGGCGAGTTCGTCTTGATGCCGCTGAACAAGACAATGAAGCCCAGATAGCTGCAGTGAAAGAACAGGGTGAACGATACGCATCTTTGCAGGCAGAGTACGATGTAGTTCGAACTCGTTACGAATCCCGGCTTACTGCGTATAACAGTGAGGTGGCTACGCATAATGAAGCGGGCGGAGCTCCTAAAGCAGAGTACACGAGACTCCAGACGGAGGCTGCGTGGCTAGCGCAGACGCACGCCGACCTT
>JACCDR010193763.1_pt1 | contig 15808 bp, 16 predicted proteins | sample 7446431 | NCBI WGS metagenome assembly JACCDR01 (sample SAMN15323443, study PRJNA562643) | freshwater metagenome | isolation source: river surface water | place: USA:Blue River Watershed | collected 2017-08-17 | reverse complement strand
TAGTTTGCTGTGCATGAGCCAGACTAGCCATGAAGATAAGGGCTAATGTAAGCACCACTCGTTTGGAACCAAGGCTGCTATACGATTGGGCTTTGGGTAAAGACTCCTGGGTTAAATCGGTTGACATATCCAGAGATGAAACAAAAAGATTTTTCATGATTGAAAGAACTAGTTAGTTATGGAAAAGGAAAATTTGAATGGATAAGGCCAGATGAATAGGCTAAGGTGGCGGGCGACTGAGCCAGAGGAAAAAGAGCTTCATGGCTGCACCTCCTTTCCACATTGCTGTTGACAAACATTCAATGCCTGTAAGCGAATTTGCTCCAAAATATAAGGAGCAAAAAACTCGGTCTTTACTTCCGTTTCAGCGAATGTATCCCACAATGCTGCCTCTTCCTGAAGACAATCAATCAGGTCTGGCATTGATTGAGAGAGTAACTGAAAAGGCGTTACCTCCCGGCGTTTGCAAAATTGCTCTACTATTTGCAGTAACATCCGAGCTGGTGCTGCTAGGTGTACGTTGATCATTTGATCCTGTACAGGACTACATTTGTGTGAGATAAATGAGGTTATTCGCATATACCGGAACAAGATTGTGATGAGGCAAAAATCATGTTCCGGATACAAAAAAAAATCATCAATATTGATGATTTTTCTCTGTCTTTTTAAGTAAAAAGGTCAAAAAGATGTGCTAGGCAGCTTCCAATACTTTTTCTTTCAGCTCACGCTTACAAGTAACATTTAATTTTGAATAGATATTTCGGATATGTGTGTTGGTGGTGCTGACAGTTACACTGCATTTTACTGCGATTTCCTTCGCAGTAAAACCTTCCAAAGAAAGATACATGATCCGTTCTTCTTGTTTTGTCAAACCATATTGACGGGCAATCTGACTAGTAATAGCGTCCAATTTTGTTTGCAGCGAATGAAGAACACTAGTTTGAACCAAATCATTAACAGTCGTAGTATCAGGAGATGTTTTTTTATCCTGTACAAGAAGAGATTCTAAAGATTTCATTCTTGTGGAATGCTTTCGGATATATATATATACAAAAGCCGTTAAAAGGATGTTAAAAAACAAAAATAGACAGATAAGAATAAGGATTGCTGGTTGCATATAGCTTGAAGTTAAGTTTTCAAGCTAAAGATAAATTATTCTTTATTAGAATAAAATTCTTTTGAAGAATAATTTATAAATTTTTTATTTGTATTAACATTAGTAAAAAGACTAAAAAATAATAAGGGTCACTAGACCCTTATTATTTTAGATAAATGTATTCATAACCTTGTCGCGCCCCTTCACGTATTCTCTAAATAACCTGAATAATCTTCGGTACTTCAGAAATGAATATAATAGAAGAATCAATAATGCGAAAATCCCAGCCATTGCCCAATAGAGCTGATTTTTAGTTTGTTTAAGCTGGTAAATAATATCTTCTAATGTGACTGTTTTTATATGGTATGCCTTAGTTTTTTCTTCCAGCTGCTCAATATTTGCACTCTTTTTTAGCTCCCTTACTTCTGCTTCTACCTGAGCTTCTTTTTTTCTAAAGGTACGAAGTTTATCTGAATCACTTCCATAGGCTACTTGGCTCAACTTATACGTTTGTATAGCATCTTGCTTCTGAATACCTACCAATGATGGAATAAAAAGTTCTGCTTTACTCAATACTTGTTTCGCCTCTTTTGCTCTACTAATATTTAAAAGAATCTCAGCTTCCTCATTGAGGACAGAAATAAGGTCTTCAGGATTATTTTTGCAGTATTCCTTTGCCTGATTTATATATACAAGTGCCTGTTTCGTATCATCCAAACGAAAATACATTCTCCCAATATTAAGTACTGTTCTACCTAAATCCGTTCCCTGTAATCCGTACTTTTTCTTAACGGAAAATGCTTTTTGATACAATTCCAGGGCACTTGTATAATCAGATTCAGAACCTAATTCCTTAAGTATAGCCAAGTCATTGTAAACAAATCCAGTATATGAGGAATGAACGGATTGAAAAAGTGCAAGTGAAACCTTATAATGCTGTTCTGCTAATTGATACTTATCTTCCCTTTTATATATAGCTCCCAGAGCACGGTTTATCTTGGCTTTACTTTCTGTATCCTGTTCCTGTATCTCAAGCCCATTTTGAAGTGCTTCCTCTCCATATCTGTATAAGAGGCAGTTTTGATAAGCAATACCCAATAAATAATAAAGCTGCGCTAATCCCTTTTGATCACCTAATTGCTGGCGAATTTGTACACCTTTGATATAATACTCTGTTGACATCCCATACTGTCCCTGCGAAAAACAAGCCATTCCAAGGGTTGCTAATGCATCTGCCACCCCTTTTTTATAGTCGTTTTGCTCAGCCATTCTAAGAGCCGAATTCGCTATTTCTTGTGCTTTTCCAGGATTTTCAGGCATTACACTCTTCGCCTCTGCACATGCCTGATCTACTTTAAGAGTCAAATTAGCATCTTCCTTTCGACAAGAAAAGAGTAATACACATAGGAAAACAAGTAGGTACTTCATACTTTCTAGGTTTATAAGTTTGCGTCATTATTCTACAAATAAGATAGGAGGATCTTCTTTGGGAGGGCCACTCACCCGACCCGCAGCTGGATCAGCCCCCAAATACTTTTGGAGTTTGGTATAATTGTGCTGTGCATAGGTGTACCACTCGATTTTTTGCAGCCTTTGGAGCATATCAGCAGCTTGTTTATAAAGCTCCAGGGCTTTTGTATACTCACCCATAGCCTGATACACTACGGCCAGGTTATTATAGCTCTTAGCTGTTCCAAATTCGTCGCCCATCCGAAAAGCCAATGCCTGATTGTTGTATTCTAATGCTTGTTGATAGTTTCCCGTGAGGTATTGCCCAGCAGCCAAGTTGTTATAATAATCTCCTTGGTTAGAAGTAGTGCGAGCGGGATCTGAACTGTGTAAGTAACCCAGAAACATATCTACCTGCTTTGAATCACCCGTGTTAAGAAAGTATATTGGCTTTTTAACAGTTTCAGGTTCAACATTGCTGGACTGGCAACCGATCATCCAGAAAAAACTGCACAAAACCATGTATCCACACATGATTCGTCCCATTTTGAGCATTATTTTCATTTTTTTATACTTTATTTGCTTAACAAGTTATACTGACTAAACCCTAATGGAATTAAAACCCGAAGATGTTGGCCGCAGACTAGCTCAATTACGCGCAGAACTTTCCAAGCAAAGCGAGGAAAACTGGACTCAAGAACGATTAGCCAGGGAGCTTAACCTTGCCCAATCAATCATTGCCAAAGCAGAACAGGGTAAAGGAAGCCTACCAAACATGATACAAATACTGGTTTTTTACAAAAAACAGGGTTTTAGTATCGATTGGGTATTAGATGAAAAACCTAGTCAAGAATTCCCTGTTCGTACTGAACAACCTCAAAATCAAACTAATGCTGAAAACATAAAAGATGCTTTGAAAAAATACATTGATAAATTCAAGCTATAATGTGATTGAAATATTCAATCAACGACTTTGTATTTATGTTTATTTGAATAAATCAACCAAATTTATATAAAAAAATAATAAATTTTTAGTCTTTTTTGTGTGTAGTCAATTTTTTCGCACAACCTACCGTATTTCATACACGAAATACCTGTTTTCATAGCACGAAATACTTTTTTTTTCAGGAAAAAAAACAAAAATTGAGGCAAATATTTTATATTTACATTGTCTGAACGTAAGAGCAATGCAGAGGTGCAACTCCTAGGATAAGGCAACCGAACCTACGCGAGTAGAGAAACCTAGGATGTATAAGCTGGCCTTAGTCCTAGGTTTTTGTTTTACACTACCCGCAAGGATTCGGGCTATGAGAAAACCTGAAAAGCGATAGCTTTTCTATTTGACGTATAAAAAGTGTTTTTTGACTTATAAAATGTCTTTTTTGGGAAGAGTTTCAATGTTTTTCATTGATAATCAGGATATTAGCATGAGTCTGACTCCTGCTAGTACAGTACATCAGTTGACTTAGGCAAGCAAAAACGCATTGAAATCCTTATAGGTTTTATATATCGAGGAGTGGTTCTGAAATCTATGAAGTTGCCCCCTATCTTTGAGTATGCGTTTAAACTCTATTGCCTTTTTCCAGCCAGCTCGGTCATTATCTAGGAAAAGATGAAACGTATCGTATTTGTCCAACAAATTCATACAGAAGCTCTTATCCATAATCCACAAAGAAGAGAGAATAATGGAATCGTTTTTGAAAACATTTGTTTTAAAAAAACTTAAAGCGGAGAGAAAATCAAACATTCCTTCAAATAGATTAACAGCTCCTGTAGGAGCAGAAGAGGCTCCTGAAATGGTAGTAGCTGCTTTAGCAATAGCACATCCTTTGTAAAAGGGATTCCGTAGTTCATAGCCACCTTTATCATTTGCTAGGCCAAGAGCAAATAATTGTTTTTCCTGCACGCGAAAATAAATCTCCTGAAGATATTGTTTCCCCAGAGTGGTACTGATTCCTCTGGACAATAAATAATTGCCAAGGATTCGATTTGTTAGTTCCTTGACCTTTAGGATATCTATTTCCCTAAAACTTTGAAAAGGTTGCTGTAAAGGCATTAAAAGTGGTATTGTAGAGGTGATTTGTTGCAGACGAAGCATCGCCTGTTTAAAATCAATTTTTTCTAAGTGACGAACTAACGTAATAATATCTCCTTTTTCCCCGGATGAAAAACAGTTAAATACGTTCTTATCCGGATGTACAAAAAAGGAAGGCGAGTGTTCGTGGGTTAAGGGTGAGATATATACCAACTGTGAGCCAATCTGCTTCGCTGGTACATATCCTAGGCTGGCCAAGTATGCCTGGATAGATAGGGTCTTAATTTTCTCTATGTGAGCTTTATCAAGCATTGGAGTCTCTTTTTTTTTAGCGGCAAGCTGTTTTAAGTTAAAAATTTACCTACTAATGCTCCCTTTTTCTGACTCAATTCTGATATAAATCCATTCACCCTGGAATCAAATTCTTGCAAATTCATATTGTAGCATTTTTGAAACGAGTTTACGTAGACTTTTCTTTTGTGAGAATTATCTTTATTGACATCTAAAACCCAATTAGTGAATTCCTGTACGTATGTAGTTTGAGTATTTACTATTTCGGGAAATAATTTTATATACAAGACATGTAGCTGATTAAATACTTCATTCCAAAAGCGACTTTCAATGTCTTCTATTTTTTGGAATTCTTCTATTTTTAAAACGGGTTGATAATCAGACTTACCACCCTTTGTTTGTTTAAATTCAACCTTTATATTTAAAGACGTATGTTGATAAATAATTTCTAGTTTTTTAATTAATTCTAGCTTGTTTCGACGCATTTCCATATACTCTATTTCCGCTGCTTCTAAAAGATTTTTTAGCGTTGTTTCCATTGTAGTGATATTTTTTGAAACCATTATATCCTGAAGATATATCAATCTTAGATAAAGGTTATACAAATTAGATTTTCTTAAAACAGGAAAAGACTTTATTTCAATGCGGGAAAAGAAAGTGTTAATATTTGCGTAAAATTCATCGTGAAAGACAAGCCCGTATATTTTTCGTTTAGGCTTCGCTGGATCGGTAACGAACATTACTTTACGAAGGATACTAATACTATCAATCATATGTACACTCATTCCATCTTTAAGTTTACCTCCGTGTTTGAGCTGCATTTTAATCTGGCTCATCCGATAAAGGACATTTTCCAGTTTCGAGTCCAAAGCCTCTCCGCATTGTTTTAGTTCCTGAAAAGATTTTTCTCCTTCCACTTCTTTCTGATAGGGAGCTTTGGCAGGCGTTTGCAAATAAGAACGAGAGTATCCCATAGTCTCGGCAAAATGGTAAGGATCAAAGTGTGTGACACCCAGTAAATCAGTGTATGCATTTTGAAGCTTATTATAAAAATATACAATTAATGACTGTGCTAAAGTTTTATCTTCTCCATATTCATTAAAAGTAGAATAAGAGTTTCTAGCAAAATTTTTATCAACCCTGGTTTGATGGAGTATTGTAGGAAGTAAAGTAGTTATTTTTGATTCTGGATCGCTCATGTGTTTTTAGTGTCTGTAAAGGTGAACAGGTACTGTCTGTGAAAGTGAACAATTCAATTTTTAGTGTCTGTGAAAGTGAACAACCTAGTGCAAGTGTCTGTGAAAGTGAACAACAATTTCGCCAAAAACAATGTTTTTAGAACAAAATCAGCAATCAAGTGTCTGTGAAAGTGAACGTATATATATAATGAGTAATGTTATATACTTATATAATATATAATAGCGTTCACTTTCACAGACAGTAGTCTTTTCCTTTCTAACGCCTACGAATAACAACCATTTTGCCGCTAAAAAAAAAGAGACTAAAGTACTTAGTATTTTAAGATTGTATTTTTTCTACTAAAAATATTAGCCTATATAAATAATTATACAATTTTCACATTTTACTAGTTATTTTAGTAGAAAAGTACTATTTCAATGGAATTTCTATACACTTACATGCTGGGTTATAGGTGAAATTTTGACCTACAACAGCTTCATTTTTTTTGGATGGATATAACCGAATCAAATTATTATCTAGCTGGACGTGCTTTGCGAACTCCTGAAATTTGATGAGTTGTTGATGGTCTTGGAGAAACGTTGCTATCTGGTAGGCTTTTTGACGTTCTTGTTCGCGGTAAAACCAGAATAAAAATCCTATCAGACCCGCCAAAGCAATACTGGTTAATCCTATGCCCCATTTTCCAAACCCGTGCCAGAAAGCCTGAGAATTTGTTGTTAATCGCACCCCTGTTTGTTGTGTGGCCTGATTATTTTCTACTGATTTTTTATGCAGTAGTAGTGTTGCTGCTTCCAACGTTTTATTAACAGACTGTAAACCATCGTTTACAGTCTGTCTGGTCTCCATCATTTCAGCCACAAAAGGTAATAACTCGCTGTCTACCTCCATATTGTATTTGGCGGACATTTCCCTTTTTAATTTAATTAAATCCTCAGGAGTCTGCATATCAACACTCGATTTCACTTAATAATTTTCTATACTTTATGCGAGTAGTAAGGGGAAGTTCAGCAGGTTTGATATCTACGCCTGTTTTTATGAGTTCCAACAATTCTTTATCTGATGTATCTGTGGAGGTGGAGCCAAATGAAGTGACTTGAATTGCATCAGATGACATAGCTTGGATTTGAGCCAGGTCGGAGGCATCTTTGGTAAGGTTAAATCTCCCCAAGTTTAATCTTACCTGAATTTTAAAGAGACCTTTGCTAACTTCAATCAAATCATTAAGGTACTTTGAGCAGGCATTGAATACATCTCCTCCTGCTACAATTACGTCAAATTCTAACTCGATACCCATGGTATCAAACTCGATTTTCAGATCCTGTGGCGGAAAATTGTGACGTAACATGTAGAGAAATTCTATACTTTCTGTAGCTCCCATATCAACCCAAAAAGTGTCTTTAGAAGGAGAGCCAGCCAGATCCTCAAACATTAAAACAAATGCCTCTCTATCTATTTTTGATTGTTCTGTAAGTACATCTATTGCTTCTACAGACTGTTTAGGTAAACGATTTAAGGTTGTTCGGTTGGCGTTATCCAAATCTAGAAAACCCACTCCTGAACCTTCATTTTTAATCTTCTCATGAATCAGATAAGTAAGAAATGATTTGCCTACACCACCTTTTGCTTGGCAAATTAAATGTATTTTTTTCTTGGATGATTTTTTCATTATTTTGTGATTTTAGGTTTATGAATAAAATAATTAATTTAGTATTTAATATGTTTTTTTACTCAAAAAGTTTTCTTCTGGGTTTCGAAATTGGCTCCTGTTTTTCCTTGCGAATCTTGATCTGGCTATACACTACTAATTTTTGAGACGGTTTCTCTAGAAGCTCATGGACGCGTTCTAGTTGTTGAACTGTTATAGACTCTGATTCAATAATTTTATATAGTTCTTCAGAGGTTAACTGATTAAGTTGATCTGCTGTATAGTTCTCCCAAAGTTGTTCTGGATAAGTACCAGGTCTATTATTTGAGAAATTCGTTTCTTGTTTCAGTGACTGAAGTATCTCGGTACGTAATTGTTCTTTTAATTCTTGTTGTGGTTGGGACGAATGAGCCGATTTTCCTACACGATGCCTGGCAATACGAACCATATTTGCACTGATTGGAATGCCTAGATCTGCTGATATTTTTTCTGCAATGAATTCGGCTGAATAATCCCCTGAAAAATAGTCTGAGTAGTAATATTCAAACAGAAGCTGACTTCTTTTGCGTTTTTTTCCTTTGTAGGCATCTATAACATCCTGTTTCGTTATTTTGCTCATTTAATTCCTAGTAGTGAAATAATTGTGAAATACTAGTGACATATATAATGCAATTATGCAACACAGTTTTCAAAAAAGCAAATTTTGTGAAATAATAAAAAGAAAATAGTGAAATATTTTTATTTACCTTTATTTTATTGAGGATGTATTTCGTTACTATTTCACTATTATGTCGTAAGGTAGATGCCTAAGTTTAGCAAGAAGACATTACTATAGCATAGCTAAGTAGTTGTATATCAGAAACATAGTTTCTAATTAAGTATACTTAAATAAATAAGTATTTGATTATCAATGAGAAATAGTTACCTTGTGTAAAAAATAATTTATGACAAACGATTTAAAGAATAAATCTAAGCGTACAAAAAAAGCACAATTGCTATCCAGCTCTCCAGAGGTAGAGCAGAATACAACAAGTGTAGATACAACTGTAAAAATGAATGTAGGCATCCTACGACGTGCTCAAAAACATGCTCAGGATCTAGGGCTAACACAGAAAAAATATGTAGAAGAGTCTGTTCGTTATTTCTACAAACATGGATTGAACCCAGCAGAAGAAGCAAGTGCTGAGCAGATGTCTAAGGAGATTGTGCGTTTGCGTAACCATATTTTCTCGTTCATGCAGAAGCAGGAGCAAATATATATTGTCCCCATCATGCAGATATTGACTAGACTGGAGCATGGTGGGGATGAACTACATGGAAGCCTAGAACGATTAGTTGAGCAGCTTGAAAAAGTATATGATCTGATGAATCGTATTCGTGTGTTACAGCAGGCCAGCCTGGCTACTCAGTACCAACTCAGTGAGGCAGACGAAGAATTTGTAAAGAAGGTAAAACAAAAAAATGATAGTTTTATTACGGATGAAATTAGTAAATTTTCAAGTGATAAATTGATTTGATATTGTATTGCTAATTGTATTTTTCTTAGTTGATTATGCACACGAAAATACTTAAGTCTGAATCAAAAGTAGGTACAGTCTATGACAACCAAGGGAGTAGTAATCGGTTAGTAAGCTATATGAATCATGAGACAAAGGAACCTAGTGAGCTGGGTATCTACTTCACCCTTAATCGGGATGGCATTTCAAAAGATGAGGTAATAGAGGCTATAGATGGGAACGTAAAAGGCTTGCGAGCAACAGATGCAAAATTCTATTCCCTGGTTGTCTCACCCTCACAAGCGGAGCTAGACCACATTGGCAGTGACGCAGAAAAATTGAAGGACTATACCCGTCAGGTAATGGAAAACTATGCTTCTAACTTTAAACTGAAATCAGGTCAGGAATTAGAAAGTAAAGACTTGGTGTGGTTTGCCGCAATTCATAGAGAAAGAGAGTATTCCGGAACAGACGCAGAGGTGAAGGCTGGCAGGGCCAAATCGGGTGAGTTAAAATCAGGCGATCAAACCCATATACATATTATTGTTTCCAGGCGGGATCAGGAGCAGAAAATAAGTCTTACACCATTAGCAAGCAAAGACCGATTTAACATGAAAGAATGGCAGCGGCAAAACGCTGCTGATTTTCAACGGACTTTCCACTATGAGAAACAAACGTACTACTCTAGGAAAGAAAATGAGAAAGAGACCACTTTACGGGAAAGAGTAGAAAAGTTTGTAGAACGGGCTGGGCTAGATAAATCGTATTTAAATCCGGATCGAATAACTCTAATGGGAAAGGAACAAGACTATGACTGGAAATTTCGCCGCAATCTCAAACACTTGGAGGAATCGTTGGAAAAGGGTTTACGCCCAAAGAACCCTTATGAAAGTCTCGATCGGGAAAAGCTACACAAAAGTTATCAGACCCAGCGGGAGTATAACTTTGACACCAAAGAAGAAAACCAGTTAAATAAGAGACTGGTAAACCTAAAATATAACTATCTGCGTGCGCATGGCATAGCTTTATCCGAGCAGGATATATCCTTGAAAACAGTTCTCGAAGCCAGAGAGACACATGCCCATAAATGGAAATTTTATCAAAACCTCAAAGAAACAGAGGCGAAAATATTAAGAGAAGGACAAATACCTAATGATTTTAAGGAGCGTCTAAACAGACCAGTTTCAGAAAGTGAGCTAAAGGATCGTAAAACCTCTTACAAAGAAAAATCTCAACCTTTAGAAGCTTGGGCCGTTCCACAGAAGATAACTGCTTCAAGAGAAGTTTTGCAAGAGCCTTTGGAGAAATCGTCTTTTAAAGGTAAACACTCTGATTTGGGTAGAATCGAATCAAGTAGTATTAACCTACAAAAAGGGTTGAGTGTACTCTCAGCCATGCTGGAGGCAATGGAAAATGGGTCAGAAACAGATGAGGAATGGAGCAAGCGTGCTAAGGTAAATCGTGGTCCGAAAAAACAGAGAGAATACAAAGAACGAGACTATGACAGTGGTTTGGAACGCTAATTGGTGGCGTCAAATATTGATTGATTTTGGCGTCTTCAGTTGAACAAACAAGCATACCTTTATTGCGCCTCTTTATTGCGCCTATAGCTCGGATAAGTAAAATAAACGCATAAAACCATGATAAAAGCCCCCAAAATAACGATTAGACCATGAAAACAGTAAAACTACTGAAAGTTATACCCGTGTTACTACCAAAGGTTTTGACCAGATCAAAAATCCGCTAAATTGGTTGGATATTTAAACAAAAAATCCTTTGTTTAAGGATAGAAAAACAGGCTATGTGTGGCTTAAACAACGTGCAATGTCTTGGATGACCCATCAGGACGTATCCTGAAAGGAAAGCTCAAAACCCGAACCTACAAAGATACAATGGGTATCAAACACTATGTAACTCAGATGAGTGCTGATAGTTTTATCCTGCTCGATAAGCCTACGAAGGCAGCAGATATATCGGAAATAAACGCAGGTTTTAATCTATAAACGCAAAGGTTGCGTTTATACAAATGTTACAAGCAACCCTAAAAGACGACAGTGCTAAACATGAAAAGACAGGAAAAACAACTCGACAGCCAACCCTTCGCAAAATTAAAAGAGGTGTTTTGCCTACGCACTTGCCGACCCAAAAACACCACATTTAATTTTGCCCAACCGCACATTACTAACTTTGTGGCTGACAAATTGACTATCAATACAAATGGTTTAAATTTTGACAAATAAATCTTATGAAATTAACAAATACGCAATTACAAAATTTTATTGGTCGCATAAAGCTCAAAGAAGAGAATATGCAAAAATATCGAGACCAGATAAATAACCTTAAGGAAAGTTTAGAAAAGAAAATCAAGGACGATAAAAGAACTGGAATGAAGGTTACAAAGTATCTTCTAGCAGGTTCTTGGAAAAAACGAACTATTTTAAGACCGACAGGGGAAAACCCAATTGATATTGATTTAGTTCTTTATGTTGAAGGGGATGATAGTTTAAAAGATGACTTAAAGAAACTTCATGACTTCATAGTTGAATACCTAAAAGATATTTATCCAAACAAGGATATTGACAGAGATGTCGATGCTGAAGGAAATACAAAATCTATTAAAATTACATTCAGTGGAACTGGACTAGAACTTGATATTGTTCCTGTTGTTCCTATTTCAAATACCAGTGAATATGTCTATCAGCCACAAAGAGGTGGAGGAGGAAAACGATATGTTACTAGTGTAACGAAACAATTAGACTTTGCAAGAGAGAGAAAAGAAAAAAACACATCATTTACATCAATTGTAAGAGCAATAAAGTGGTGGAAAAATTATAAAGAATTGAAACCTGTTGGTGATGAACCCGGACTATCTTCTTTTGTTATTGAATTAATCGTTTCTCATTTGGAACTCTCAGAAGGAATTGAGAACGATATTGAATCTGGAATCATTAGATTTTTTCGTTTTGTAAGCGACCCAAATTTTCCAATCATCAAATTCAAAGATGCAATAAATACAGTACCAACAACATTCGACACTCCTATCTATGTCGCAGACCCAACGAATAATGATAACAACGCAGCCAAAAAGCTTGATAATACAATTTGGAAAGAGATAATTAATGAAGCAAACGATGCTTTTGATTCTTTGTTTATTGCACAGTCAAAAATTGGTGAAGGCGATACAATTGAAGAATGGAAACATGTATTCGGACCTAAATTTAACATAACTAAAGAAGACTAATTATGTACAATACTTATACAAATACAGGTACATATACTGTTACAGACATCAGAAAAACTTTTGAAGGCTTTAGTGCAGATTTCAGAATGATTGCTGCAAGGACAGGTAAAAGAACAATTATTGAAGTTGAAGCCTTTATAAATGATATTTTAATTTGGGCAGAAACCAAAAATTTAGACTACGTTGATATTGCATTAGTTGATTCTAATAAAAAACCATTAAAGGCAGTCAGATATAGAGTTGATGAAAATGGCAAAGCAAATCAAAGTGATAGAGCAGGAAATAATAATGATTGGCAAAATTTGCCTAATACCGAATTAAGAGTTGTTGTAAACTTCACAAAAAACTGGACAAATCAAACCGAAGAACAACGTAATAATTTTATGACAGTTAACAATTTTAGGTGCGGTTGGGGAAGATTAGATTTTGACAATTCATATAGTCATTTATCAAAGGATGATGCCCAGTTATATGCAAGTAAAGGATATGAACTAAAAAAAGAAAACTTTAAATAATGGCTTCAATATTTGATAATACAATTGACCTTCCAAATACTGGAATAAAAGAACGTACAGCTAATTTAATTGGTTTTGAAGCAAAGTTTCAAAGAATATATGGAAACTTAAAGTTACTTCTTGACCAAGAAGGCTTAAAAGCTTGGAGCAAAAAATACCATAAACTAGAATTGCCAGTTATTGAACAGCTTACCGAACGTTATCCTTTGATAATTTTAGCAGGTGATGCTGGTACTGGTAAGACCGTTTCTGCCGAAGCAATTGCAGACAGAATGGTTAGAGAGTTGAAAAGGGAAGGTTTTTTTCTAAAATTAAGCACAAGGGTCAGAGGTGAAGGTCTTCATGGACAAATGGGTAATTTGGTAAATGACGCATTTGCAGAATTGAAAAAGCAAGCAGGAAAAAACAGACTTGCTTTTTTGCTAATTGACGAAGCCGATGCAATTGCAACCACTCGTTCAACTATGCAAATGCATCAAGAAGAGAAAGCAGCTGTAAACACTTTGATTCAAAAAATTGATGAAATTCGTGATTTAAAAGGTAGAGCAGTAATTTTTATGTCAACTAATCGACTCCATTTCATTGATGAAGCAATTGTAAGAAGAGCAGCAGTAATTTTAGAATTTGAAAGACCCAATGAACAAGAACGAAAAGACCTTTTTGAAAAAAGCCTAACAGGTATTGAATTTACAGAAAAAGAATTACAAGAACTTGCAGACTTGACAAGCCCTGAAAACAACGATGCTTTAGGACATTCGTTTTCAGATATTCGATTGAAGATATTGCCAGAAGCAATTGCGATAAGCTTTCCTGACAAACCACTCACGTTTGAAGTTCTATGCGGCACAATTAAAAATATAAAACCAAGCCCTCAAATTAAATGAAGTACATTTTACAAATAGTAGCAGCCACTATATTCATTTTAATTGGCAAAAATTTCGCAAGTGACGAATTACGACCTGAATTTGTTGGCAACGGATTGATTCTAGTTATTACTTTAATAATCGTTGAATTGGGTTACGATATTTATCTTAACTGGAATCGACTTAAACTTGTCTTACATTGTTGCTATTTGGCTTTAAGAGGTAAAAGTATTCGCTTCTCTATGTCGTATCAGTATCGTATTAAAATAAATGACAAGTATTTGCTAGTGAAAAATTCTAACTGGAATCATTATCAATTAGTTGGCGGCAAATATAAAAGACATCAACAAACACAAGCATTTCTGCAAAGTGAGTTTGAAGCAAGAGACGACTTGAAATTACAAACAACTGGCTTAATGAAAGACGATTTCGCCTTATTTATTCCAGCTAAAAAGGCAATAAAATTTATAGACTGGTTTAACAAAGGTAAAGACCGTGAAGTCTCACATTGGAGGGAATTCTACGAAGAACTTGTTGACGGAAAAGCTCAGGTACTTTCTAGACAAAATTTTCCATATGTTAATTATAATTTTGTCGGGACTGTTACAACACCTATAAAGAAAACTCCAGGCTGGGACTGTTGTGAAATTCTTCAATATGATGTGTTAGACTTAATACCAACTCCATCACAAGAAGCAGAATTACTTCAACTATTGCATGTAGGTGACACAGAATATTTAAAATGGGCTGACGAGGAATTAATTAATTGCCTTGGGCATGACAACAGACAAAAGAAAACTTTATACAAAATCGGACAACATACTAAATGGGTTTTAAATATGAAATGGAGCAAAGACTAAATTTAGCCAACGCATTTGGTGGCACATTTGTATTTTTTTTCACCGCACAGACCAAAGCTAAAAAAATCCAAAAGAGCCACCAAGCCAACGCACAACGACACTACAAACAATGAACGAAACAACCACGACAGACAGAAGGGCAGCTTGTAACACGGGTTTGGCAAAAGTGGCGGTTCAGTGCTTCGTATGACAATTTTTCGTATAATTGAAGTGCGGTTCTTCGCATGAAGTTTGGTGCTAAAATCGCCACCTTCGCCAAGCCCGAAACCGTGTGTGACTTGAGTCACACTTTTTTTTAAAAAAAAAAAAAAGTGTGAGTGCTGTAAAACAGATGGAAGACATTTGAAAGATTTTTTTATGATTGTGCAGAGTTCAAGCGAACCGAATGGCTGACAGCATAGAAGAAAACAAATGAATTGGACTTGGGCCGAGGATTTTCAGGAGTACTTGGCAAACCACCTTATGCTGCATGATTGGAAACAAGATTGTGGTGAGCGATAAGGAAAAACGAGAACAGGATTCTTGTAGGTGCGTATAACAGAGCTGAATGAAAATGAACCCAACGAGGAAGCCCCGTAATGGCAATTACGATGTCGAAAATAGGTAGTTACGTTTGTATCTATGAGCAAAATGCAGAAGAAACCTGATTACTGTCTGCGTGGCATCCGGGGTTAAGTGGGCAGGACTGTTATAGGGGGTGTTTTACCGAACAAGTGAACTCTTTATCGTTCTGTCAAATTGTAAAAGGAAGCAGAGGCCAAAAGGATGTGGGCCAGATAAAGGGGGCAGACTAAGCCGTAGTAGTGCAGATAACTACTGAAAGGTAGAAGGAGCGAAGGACTTAGCATGTTTAATTTCAAACCAATTTACAACCAGTAATGGGATGATTGATTATTTTGAGATAAAATCACAGCCAATAACCAAAGCCATTGCTAAAATGGGTGAAATGGGAAAAGGGGTTGTATAAATACTCAGCACTTTATTGGCTGAGGAAACAATACAAAATGAACCCTAAATTGTTCCCTCATTGGTTATTGGTACATCCATAAGTTATTATTAACTTGTGATTTAAAAACATGAAGAGCCGTATGAATTGAGAGGTTCACGTACGGTTCCG
>JACCDR011424733.1_pt1 | contig 15809 bp, 18 predicted proteins | sample 7446431 | NCBI WGS metagenome assembly JACCDR01 (sample SAMN15323443, study PRJNA562643) | freshwater metagenome | isolation source: river surface water | place: USA:Blue River Watershed | collected 2017-08-17 | reverse complement strand
CGACGGGGGCAGGAGCGGCCACTGGCGCAGGCGCGGCGGGCGCAGGGGCAGGGGCAGGGGCAGGGGCAGGGGCAGGGGCGCTATCTCACACCTTGTCATGGTGCTGGTGCTGGTGCTGGTGCTGGTGCTGGTGCTGGTGCTCGAGTGACGGGGTGGCTTTTGCGCCAGGGCGAGGGCGAGGGCGGCACCCACTCCCGCTTAAATTCCGGGCAATTTTTCCAGAAAACATAGTGCAATAAGCACTAACATTTTACCTAAAATTTCACACCGCGCCGCAAATATGGTAAAGTGCCGTATCACAACGAAAACTATAAACCATGCGAACCGGAAGCCATCTCATCGCCGCAAGACTCACAAAAGACCTAGTCCAGCGCCTGGACATCGTCGCGGCCCAGCACAAGGTCACGAAAAGCGACCTTATCCGCGCCGCAATACAGGACGTCATCAGCGGCAAGGTCCAGTTCCCGACCCTGACCGACCGCTCAAACGTGGTCAAAACAACGTTTAACGTCTGGCCAAGCGAAGCTCGCGCGTTCTACGCACTTGCAGAAGCGCGGAATATCACCAAAAACGAAGCCCTGCGCTTGGCCATTCAGATGCACTTGGACTTAAGGGCTCGTCACGTACCGTAAACACGAGTGAACAAAGCTTAAAATCATGAAAAACGAGAACTCAACTGGTGAACGCGCGTCGATGCGATCATTTTTCGACGATTTTGACAGCGGCGACCCGTTCGAAGCTGCTGAAACAACGCGCGTCAAAGAGTCAACTAAACGAAAAACCTTCGATATTTCATGTCTGAGCGTCGCAGAACTGCTTGACCTGCGCGATGAGGTCGAAAAGAAGCTGCCACCGCTCAAGCTCCAGCAGCTTGACCTGGCCAAGGAGCTGATCGTGCAGTTCTACAAGATCAAGGAACTCCAGCAGGCGGTGCTGATGGACACTGAGCTTGAGCCGAACAAGCAGGCGGTCGTTATCAAGGCGTGCACCGACGCCCTGCAACAAATCGTCAAGCTCCAGCAGGACTTGTACAACGCGGAGCGGTTCAAGGCACTTGAGAACTACATGATCGAAAGTGTCAGAGCCCTTCCGCTCGATGTAGCCACTGCGTTTATGCGCAACTATGAGGCATTGGAGAGCCCGAATGAGTGACCGCGATGTGACATCAGCAACTCAGAACACGAACATCACGACTGACCCGATGTTCAAACGGCACGCGGAGCGCCTGCGAACCTCGCTAAACGCCCATTCGCATGACACGATCTGCGACTTCATCCTGAACAACACCTACATCAGAGGAAAGAGGTTCAGTTTTGAGGGGCACGAGTACCAGCGCAAGATCCTGGAGGACAAGTCTGCATCGAAGGTGATCCTGAAGTCTGCTCAGATCGGTATTTCCGAGATGAGCGCCCGCATGGCCTTGGCCTACGCGGCACTTGTCGACGGGTTCACGACGATCTACACCTTGCCGGCAGCGTCAACGGCGCAGACCTTCATGAAGACGCGTATTGATCCAGTGATCGACTCGTCCCCGTACCTGCGCGAACTTGTCAGTGGCGACGTTGACAACTCGTCCGTGAAGCGCCTTGGCAGCTCGTACATATACTTAAAGGGTGCCCAGGTTGACCGGCAGGCCATTTCCGTGCCGGCAGACGCCGTGATCATGGACGAGGTGGACAACAGCTCGCAGGACGTGCTGACCCTGTTTGAGTCCCGCCTCATCCACTCGATGTACAAAATCACCATCAAACTGTCCACGCCGACGATTCCGAATTACGGCATCGACTTGGCATACCGTCAGTCACGGCGCAACATGAACTTTGTGAAGTGCTGTCATTGCAACGAGTGGTTTTACCCGGAGTATTACGAGCACGTCAGGATTCCGAACTTCAAACAACCCTTGGACACCATTCGGAAACCTCACTTTGCCGACCGCGACTTCAAGTGGAAGGACGCGTATGTCGGATGCCCGAAGTGCGGAAAACCCGTCGATCTGTCGCCAAAATACCGCGATTGGGTGGTTGAAAACCCTGATGACGCATTTGTCGCTGCCGGATTCCGAGTCTCCCCGTTTGACTGCCCGAGCGTGATCACCATTTCGGACCTTGTGAAGTCGTCGGTTGACTACGCTCGGCGCCGCGACTTTGATAACCAGCGCCTTGGGATTGCTTCTGAGGACAGCGACGCGTCCCTTGGGTCAGAAGAACTTGACCGGCTGATTACGCACAATCACCCGCGCGACGCGTACGGCTACGTGATGGGCTTGGACATGGGTATGACGTGCTGGGCGACCATCGCCGCCGTGTTGCCGGACAACCAACTCGTGATCGTGCACACGGAAGGCATCCCGCTCATGATGCTTCAAGAGCGGCGCCGGGAACTGGCCAGAATCTTCAACCTGCGCTTGACCGTCGTTGACAACCAGCCGTACACGGAAACCGTGTTCCAGATGCAGCGCGAGGACAAGAACATGTTCGCCGCCATCTACCTCACCCGTGCCCAAACCTCTGAGCTATACAAGGTCAAGGAGCAGGACGAGGACATGGAAAAAGGTCGCCAGTGGATTCGCCAAGTATCTGTCTCGCGCGACCCCATGTTCGATGTGATTATGGGTGAGCTTCGTTCAGGGGCTATCCGCAAGGTGTCGGACAAGAACGACCAACTGTGGAAGGAGCATTTGACCGACATGAAGCGTGTGCCGCAGATCGAAGGTACGCAGTTCGTGTACAGGTGGGTCAAGACCCTTGGCAATGACCACCTGCACCACAGCTTGCTGTACGCGCGAATTGCCGCAAACCTAATGGGTGCATCCATCGGGAACATGAGCGGGATGTCTCCGATCCTTGGCAAAATCAGCACGTCGAGCATGTTTGCACTTCCGGGGAGAAAAGAAGAGCTTGATCGTCAGGCAAGTTGGGCACAGGAGGACGCTGCACGCTGGCTACGGCGCAGATGATTGCACCCTTGAATGCGTCGAACGTGCTCGATCTTGCTTGCAAGTGTTCAGTTCGATTGCCAATCCCAACTTAGACGGATAAAATCGGGCGCAACTATACGTGCGGTAACGCGCCATGAACGTGCTCGATAAAATCGTCAACCTGTTCGCCGGCCCCTCAAAAGGGTCGGCGAAAGCACCTTCGCCTGAACAAGGTGTGCCGGGGAAATCCACGGGCGCCGCCTCGCCGTTTCCAGTTAACCCGACGCCGAAGGTGAAGAAGGGCGGGCTCTCAATCCCGTCAATGTTCCAGATCGCAACGCCGTCTACGCAGACCCCTCTGCCGACGACGGACATGCAACTTGCAAACACGGACATCACCACGCTGCGATCAGGGAGTAGCACTCGCAATATCATCCACGATTTTGCACAAGCAAGCCCTGATCTTTCCGCAGCAATCTTTGCGTACAACCGGAACGTGGTGTCTGGCAAGTTCACGGCGTTTGCAAAGAACACCGATGGAACCTTCAACCTTGACGCAACGAATGCGCTTCAGCAATTCATCACCCGGCTTAACACCCTGACGAATTACCAGGACGGGTACAGCTACGCGATGTCGATCAGCAGCGTGTCGGAAGCGTGGGTGCGCGAACTTATGATTTACGGCTCCGCCTCAGGCGAACTCATCCTTGATAAGTCAGCACTGCCGACACGCGTTCAGCCTGTTTCTGTCTACGACTTGAAGTTTTTCCCCGATCCGGGCAAGGGTGTGCTGCGCCCGATGCAATACCTTGGCGGTGTCTGGGTTGACCTTGATACCCCTGCGTTCGTGTACGCGTCGCTTGATCAGGACTTGAAGCACCCTTACTCGGACAGCCCACTTGAATCTGCAATTCAGCCGACCCAGGCGATCCACGAATTCCTGAACGACATGCGGCGCGTGGTGCAGCGCGCCATTCAACCGCGCGTGGATGTGAAGATCCTTGAGGAGCAGCTCCAGAAATACCTGTCCCCTGAAGCACAGCACGACGCTGAAACCCGGCGCAAGGAAGTTGACGCGATCGTCGCTCAAGTACAGGGTATGGTGGATGGTCTGGCGCCGGAGGATGCCCTGGTCCACCTCGACTCCATCGTGGTTGGCATGCTCAACAATGGGAGCATCAGCCTGAGTGACGAGTACAAGGTCATTCAAGACATTCTGAACGGCAAGATGGCGACCGGCGCGAAGGTCATGCCGGCCATCCTTGGTCACGGCGTTGGTAGTAGCAATATCGCCAGCACCGAAACCATGCTGTTTGTGAAGAACGCTACGGGTATCCAGCTCAAAATTAATGAGCTGTGGTCCCGCCTGATGACGCTTGCCGTACGCCTGCTTGGGTACGACGTGTATGTGGAGTTTGCTTTCGACGAGATCGACCTGCGCCCCTCTGCGGAGCTTGAATCTTTTCGAGCGGTCAAGCAATCCCGCATCCTTGAGCTGGTGAGCCTTGGCTACATGAGTGACGAGGAAGCGTGCATCCGCTTGACCGGCCACTTGCCACCTGTCGGCATGAAGCCGCTGAGTGGGACAATGTTCAAGTCTGGCGGGGCTTCTGCGAGCCCGGCGTCGGACGTGAGCAGCAACAACGGATCGACGTTGAATCAGAACCTGAATTCTGACGCGCCTAAAGGGGTTAAGTCGCAAAACAACAAGGCTGACCCTCAGAAAGCTGAAGTAGTTCACATACATTAGGGGAAATAAATGACTGACGCACTGGGCGACGACAAGTATCGTGGTCCGTACGACAGGCGGCAATCTGACCGAAACCTTGCTGAACACGCGCGCGTCGTTACCAAGGTTGAAGCCGTCGTCGATGCCTTGCGAGACGATATGGGTGAGATGAAAACTAGCCTTCAGGCACTGGCGCAGGCAATGACCAGGGTTGTCCTGATGGAGGAACGCCAGGTGCAACTTACAGACCGCACACAGGATATGGAAAAGCGCCTGCGCGCACTTGAAGTTGCTGCACCGGGCAGTCGGAGAGCTGAAGAGTGGGTTGACAAGGCGCTATGGGCACTGCTCGGCTGCGCTGGCTCTCTGATTTTGAAACTTTGGCATTGAGGGTTCGCACATGAAAGCGTCCGAAGCTTGTTACGATCTCATTCGCAAGAGCGAGGGCTTACGCCTGAAAGCGTATCTGTGTCCAGCCGGCAAGCTAACAATCGGATATGGTCACACCGGGGTTGGTGTTTTTTCCGGCATGGAAATCACCAAGGAAATTGCCGAAACTATCCTCAAAGGAGATGTTGAGCATTTCGAGGACGAGGTCAATTCCCTGAAGCTGAACCTGAAGCAGGGGCAGTTTGACGCCCTGATCGACTTCTGTTTCAACCTTGGGTTTGGAGCCCTGGAAGGCTCCACCTTGCTGAAGAAGCTCCGTGCCGGCGACCCTGCCGGGGCCGCTCTTGAGTTTGGCAAGTGGGTTAACGCCACCGTCGGAGGGAAGCGCATCGCCCTTCCTGGGCTGGTCGCCCGCCGCGAAGTCGAGCGAAAACTCTTTGTTGGAGGTTGACATGTTCCAAGTCGCAGAATCGTTCAAGGCCAAGGCGGTGAACTGTCACAGATCACTCACAATCTGGTTCAACTCGATCATCGGTGCACTCATCGTCGGCCTCCCGCAACTCCAGGATTCGCTACCGCAGCTTCAGGGGTACATCCCTGAAGACGCCTACCGCCAACTCACTACCCTTGTCCTGATCGGCAACATGCTGCTGCGTTTCAGAACGAACAAGCCGCTGGAAGAAAAGTGAGATCCATCACAACGGGCATGTGCAAACACAATGGCTTGATGGATAATGGGTTTCTGATTTACGGAGACTACCAATGAAGTTTTCTCAAGACGCACTGTGGGCGGGCACTGAGCACGCCCTGCAAGCGCACTTTGCAAACGAAGAACTTGTCGCTGCCAAGCTGTCTGCTGGACCCGGAGATATGGGTCAGGACGACGATGATGGCGACTCGCCATACTTGGTGTCACAGGTGCGTGATGGCGTGGCGATCATCAACATCAAGGGTTCGCTGACAAACCGTGATTCTTGGGTGAATAAGTATTTCGGGATTACCAGCTACCCTGCCATTCGTGAAGCACTTGTCTGGGCTGCACAGTCCGCCGACGTGTCTCAAATCCTGCTCGACGTCGATTCCGGTGGCGGTGCGGTGAATGGCGTTGCCGACACTGCAAACCTGATTCGCGTGATCAACGATCGCATCAAGCCTGTGACAGCTTTTGCAGGTGGCACCATGGCCTCTGCCGCATACTGGCTTGGTTGTTCCGCAGGCAAGGTCTATGCGGAAAACACCGCTATGGTCGGATCAATTGGCGTGCTGACGACCCATGTCGAATATAGCAAGCAGATGGCTGCTGAAGGAGCTACGGCAACCGTGGTTCGCTCGGGCAAGTACAAGGCCCTTGCCAACAGCGTCGAGCCGCTGTCTGCCGAAGGCAAGGCCCAGCTTGAGAGCCTGGTCAATGCCACTGACGCGATCTTTGTGCAGCATGTAGCCACGATGCGTAACTCCACATACCCCGACGTGCAGAACCGAATGGGTGAGGGTCGCGAGTTTATCGGTGCAGCGGCTCAAAACGTCGGCTTGATTGACGGTGTGAGCACTTTCGATAGCGTTCTGTCGTCGTTGTGTCAAGATCAACTTGACACACAAACATCCTATGCCAATAATGGCGGCAGCACTCAACCTGGAGTCGTCATGAAACGAGCACTGACCGAAGCGGAAATCGCCGCGATGGCCGAGGGTGCCGCTCTCAACGCCGCAGCTTCCGCCGAAGTCGTCGCTGAGCAGGTACAAAAGGCCGAACCTGAATCTCAAGATGCCGCAGAAGCTGTGGTGCAAGCCGCACCTGTGCAGGCCGATGTCCTCGGCTTTCTGCAAGCACAAATCCGCGACAAGGACGCAGCCCTGCTGACTGCGAACGTCGAGATCGCCGCCCTGAAAAAGGCCGCTGAAGATTTCCAGTCGCTGCAAGGCGGTATGATGGAGATCACCAAGGCTTCCGTTGGCAATCTTCGCATCGCCTTGGGTCTGCCGCCTGTCGATCTGAGCGCCGCCACCCCAGCTTCCGTACTTGCCATGCACGCCGATCTGAAGACCCAGTTCTCCGCCAAGTTCAAGGCTGGCGGTGTGGCCGTGGTCCTGGATGAATCCAAGCAAGGCGGTGAGCAGCGTGAAATGAGCGCCCTTGAGCGTGCTCGACTGAACGCAGCTCGTCCGCGAATCCGCCCCAACTGACAAACACGCCCTGCAAGGAGAACATACATGCAGAAGTTTCTGATCACCGAAACAATCAGCACCGAACTTGAGACGGTGCGCTTCGGCACCACTTCGAACAAGTTCACTGATGCTGACAAGGGTAAGGCTGTGAAGCTGGCTGCCGATTCCCAGTTCAATCTGTGCGCCCTTGGCGACCCGATTGAGGGTTTCTGCATCGGCCTGCAAAGCGCCACATCCGACGGCTTCACGCTTGGCTCGTACCAAGACGACAGCAACAAGATCGTCACTTACGACGGCGCCGAAGCAACCGGTACCGGAACCGCTGCCATTGGCGATTATGTCGTGGCAGGCACTCCCGTGGCCCTGAATACTGCCCTGAGCACTGACACTGGCTATCAGCGTGTGCGTACCGCCAAGGCCACAACCTTCCCTGGTGCCGTTCCCGCCAACGTGGCCGAAGCTGGTCGCCAAGCCCAGCTCGCTGTTTACGCTTGGCGCATTGTGTCCCTTGGCACCGCAGGTACTGGTGCCGTCGGCACTCGGATCGTCATCCAACGCGCCAACTACTGATCGGACAAGGAGAATTTGAATGGCTGCAATTTACGACCGCGCAGGTAATCTTCAGCAGATCCCCGTGTCCATCGACATGTACCGGGCCGCTGCTGACAACAACATGAGTGTTGCCCAATGGGTCAACAACCAGTACGACACCAACCCGGAGAAGTACGGCACCGCGTTCGACCAGCTCTGCGCATCCGAAGGGATCGTGCTGAAGAGCGACCGTGAATATGGCGTGCGCGCCTCCACCATGGACGAGATCCTGAACGGTCGCCCGAGCATGAATGCCGGCGTGCTGACTCGTGACGCCGTCCCGACCTCCCGTATCGTGTTCCCGGCAGCCATCATGGTTGCAATCGAGAATGCGCTGCTGGCCAACCTGACCATGAATCCGATCGGCCTGAACGACATGGTTGCCGTTGACGACGCCATCGCCAACGATCGGTTCATTCGTCCGGTGCTGGACTACAAGTCCCCGAACGAAGCCCGTTCCCAAGCCATCGGCCAGCTTTCCTACCCGGCCTCCATGCTTGGCATCACCGTGTCCGAAGTCAGCCGCGCCATCCCGACCCGCTCCATCGGTATCGAGTGGTCCGAGCAGGCCGTGAAGAACGTGACTCTGGATCTGACCGCCTTGGCCATCGCCCGTGCCCGTGCCCAGGATCTGAACCAGATCGCTCTGGACCAGATTTACAGCCTGTGGGCCGGCGACGTCGATCTCGGCACCGCCTCCCTGTCCAGCATCTCCGGCAAGGTTCTGACCGCCGCCAGCTTCGACTCCACGCTGACCGCAGGTTCCGGTGTTCTGTCCCAGACCGCCTGGATGAAGTACCTGTTCAACAACGGGATGAAGCGCAAGATCACCAACGTCATCACTGACATCAACGGCGCCCTTGCCATCCAGAACCGGACTGGTCGCCCGACCACCTCCAACGACAACAATCAGTCTCCGCGTATCAACACCGAGCAGACTGTGACCAACCCCATGTGGGAGCCCAACGTTTCGGTGTTCATCACCACCGACCCGCGCTGGCCCGCAAACACCATCGTCGGCTTCGACAAGCAGTTCGGTATCCACCGTGTGACGAGCACGACAGCCGCGTACGAAGCCATCGAGACCTTCGTCCTCAAGCGCGGCCAGGGTATGCGGATCGACAGCGGCTCCATCGCCTACCGCCTGTTCGACGACGCCTTCGACTGCCTGACCCTGTAATTCAGGTCAAGTCTGAAACAAAAAGCCCGGAGAAATCCGGGCTTTTTGTCATTTGAGGGCCAGCACCCACCGCGTCTTGCCGCAGTCGTAGATCCTGTACCATCCCGCACGTTGAGTGTTTTCGTATTCAGAAAGCGCTGGGTCGTAGTCTGTGCCGAGAATTCGTGGTAGAAACTTGTGTTGAAACTTGCTTTTTGAAATCCGCATGCGGCCCGCTTTGTCAATGTACTTGTAGTCAGGGGCGCTAACGCCGCAGTTTTCAAACCCGAGCTTGCTATACATTCCACCGTCAAAGAGTCGATTGTCAGAGTATGAGATGATTTCTCGTGCGTCTGATGTGTTTTTCAAAAATGCTTTCAGCAACTTGGATGCACCGCCGACAACGCGACCGTCAGATGCGAACCTTCGAAGTTCGTATCGACCGTCCCCGTCACGCACCCCGCGTGCGCTAACTGGTCTGGAAAATGACATGACGGCGCGCAACACCTGCTCATCCCAAAGGCCGTAGTGAACGCACTCGCTTCCAACCGCTCCCTGTATGTGATTTTGATTTAGGAACCTTGCGGCGTCTTCGCCCTGCACAGGGTTTACAGCGAGTTTTCTCGCGTAAGTTTTCGGTGCGGCGCCGACAGCGCGCTCAATGATTTGCCTCACCTGTTCAGGCTTATCAGCCCATTCGTCGGAGTAAATGTTGATTACTCGGATACCATGCACGGCTGCAACCTTTTGCTTTTCTGCAATGTGTGTCGGACTTCTGTCAAATCGTGTGGAGTGCCAAATCAGCCCGTGAAACTCAACACCAAGTTTCAGCTCCGGGGCGGAAACGTCAATGTGCTTGCCGTCGGGCAGCTTGTAATCGACGACGACGGGTGTGAAAGTGCGCATGTAGTCTGCAAGTTCGAGCTTGGCTTTTTGTGGGTCGATTGCGCCATACGACGTGTCAGGCGCTGCATAACCCCTGCGACACTGCTCACCGACAGCTCGCCGTGCGCACTTTGGGCAGCCCGATTTTCGATACAGAAAGTTTTTCGCTGATGGGTGGAACGAACCGTGCTCACGGCAAACAACTTCGATTTTTTCAGATGACCCTGTGTATGCGATACGTGACAGGTCGTACTTTGAGCCGTGAACTTCTTCGCATTTTGCCAGGAAATCCTCCTGGGAGAGCTGCGCCTTCTGGCCGACCTCGGCTGAGCTGCATTTTTTGCACCCGGCACCCCGAGTCATTGCGCTGTGTGGGTTCAACGTTATTTCACCGTGCACGGCGCACACAGCTTTCAAGCTTTTCTTTACGCCACCCCACTTTGATCGTGAAAAATCGAGCGGGTGGCGCCCGTTTTCCGCATACCAAGCGACGAACTCTTCTTTGCCCATCTTGTACTCGCCAACCTTGGAGTCGTGATAACACTTAGAGCAACCACAACCTTGCAACAGGGTGCTTGCCGCCGTGATGTACTCGCCATGTACAGGGCAAACAACGACGCTTTTTCCAGTGTTTCCTGAGTACACGAATTTTGACAAGTCGTAGCGCGCCGTGATGTCGCTGGGCACCTTGGCAATAAATTCCTGCTGTGTAAGTTTTCGACCCATTGCGGTTCCTAGAGTTGAAGTGCGTATGCGATATTACGAAGCCCTCGACGTGAGTCAAGCGTAACATGCAAGGAGAACCTTGATCAAGCCACGCGTAGCAGGTATCCTTTGGGTCAAAATAACGAGGCTTCAAAAATGGTCAATCCGTTGAAAATGGGCGTGCAAAAACAGCCCAAAGTAGAAGCCGTCGCACCTGCGACGGAAAATCCTGCTGAGCCGGCCCAGGTTCAGGCTCACCCGTGGGCGCTCGACATGGGTGGGAAGGCTTTTGGGGTTGAGGAAACCAAGGGGTAAACAGTGGCGATCACGACATACACGGCGTACAGCGACGTGAGGGCTGTCCTTGGCGTATCTCAAAATGAGCTTTCGGACGCCACACTCGGGCTGAGTGTGTATGAACTGAACCTCAAGGCTGAATTCCGCTTGATCGGAAGTGGGATTCCGGCTTTGTTTGCCACCGTTTCTTCTGCGGTTGAAGCGGGGACGGCCACGGATGCAGAGGTCGTGTTTTACGAAACGACCCAACTGTTTTCCACCTACGCGGTGGCAAAACAGTTGGGTTCCTCCCTACCGCTTTTTTCTCCGAAAGAAATGAGCGATGGGCAGAGCATGATGCAGCGGTTTGGCGTGAACCCTTATCAGACCACGCTTGACAAGGTTGCGGAGATGTACAACCGTGCGCGCGATAGCCTCGCCTCGGCCTATGCGACACTCGACAACAGCTCCACGTCTTCGACGCTGCGCACGTACATGCGCGTGTCCACTCCTTCATCAGACCCGGTTACAGGTTGATGGATCTCGGTCAAACAGTTGCCTTTTTTGGCAACGTCCAGTGTCGCGACGCTCACGGTACCGCCGTCTTCACCGGGTCGCTGAACACGTCAAAGAAGCCATTGCGCGACAGCCAGGTCGCAGCGCGACGTATGCTCACTGTTGGGCCCGATGTCGTGCGCCCGAGCAGGAACGCGATCCTTATGGGTGACGCGGCGTACATCATAGGTGCTGGATTTCCAGACTACTGGCTTGGCTCTCTGATTCGTGACAACTGGGAGATCCATAAGGCTGACGGGCTTGCGTCCATCAGAACGCCTTCGGAGCTTCTCGCTGGTGAACCGGGATTTTCCGCGTACGCAGGATGTATTTGGTTGAAAGTCGCCAAGGATGAAGGTGAGAGCGCGCACCAGTTTAACGACGTTCAACTTTATTTTGGGCGCACCGAAAGTGTCCCGGTGTGGAGCGTCGTCGGACTTGGCGACACCCTGTACCTTGCTCAGAGCGGGCACAGGTCTGCTTCGGAATTTACGGTCGTCGAAGCCCGGCAGATTCCCCAACCTGCATTGACAACAGCTCAGTTCAAGCGTGGTATTTACAGCCCTACAGACGACGCGTGGACTTTTACAACAGTGTCAATCCCCGCACTTGTGCTCAGATGGCAGGACGGGTTTAACTACCAGTCTCAAGGTAGCGTCCAGTACCATCGTGGCGACCGACAGGTACTTGTGCGCAAGATTGACGCATCTCCTGAAAACGGATCAAAGATCACCTTTGATTCCGCAGAGCACGTCGTGGTGAGCATTGAGGATCTTGGCGAGTGCTGGTCCTTGCAGGTGCGCAGAACATGATCAAAGTCGGTAATTTGGCTGAGATTTCTGCCAGCTTCGACAACTTTGTTGAGGGTGTGAAGGTTGACGCAAAGGTTCGTCTGCAAAAAATTGCTACGAACGCCTTGTCGTGGATGACGGTTCAATCGCCACAGTTTAGCGGGGACTTCGCTGCAAACTGGAAAGTGTCGATTAACGCGCAACAGCCGGCAGGTTTCATCCTGAACGCGGTCGGTGGATCTGACTGGACAGACCCTCGCGGCAAGGCTTTTGGGGCCACAAGTTCTCGGCGGGCAGGCTCGCCTGAAGCGCCTCTGTTTGCGCTGAATGCGGGTCTGCCAATCATTAAAACTGCCAAGCTTGGTGACCGTGTGGTGATTTCAAACAGTTCTTACCACGACGAGTTTTACTCGTTTTTGATTGAAGGAAACTCGATCAGGTTCAGACCTGAAAACCTTGGCAAGGGTAACGTGATCGGGCGGTACATGAGCGCGTTTGCGCAGACAGGCTTTGTATGAGCGTAGCACCCGACTACACATTGGCTAGGCGCAGCCTTGTGTCCAACCTTGAAGATAACGTGCGCACCGATTATCCAAGCGTCGATGTTTTGTACACGGGTCCGGTTGATATGGACGCAGTGTCTTCACCGTTCATCTTTGTCGATATGCGGTGGGACCGCGCGCGCGCAACGGGGGTCGGAGTCAATGCAAACATCCGTGTTCACGGCTCCATGGCGCTGTGTATTTACGGGCGCGAAACAGGCGGCACCGCCCTGCAAAACGAGCTGCTTGGTTACTTGACAGCGCTGTTTTCAAACAAAGACCTTGGCAATGCGGTGACGGTAGTCGCAACGCCTGGGAAGTACGAGGCTCACCACGGTTGGAATCAGCAGGAGCTTCTGGTGCCGTTCTGGTTTGACTCCGTGGCGTGACCATCGCAACATGCTGTATACTTTGCCAAAAATCGCCTAGAAGGAGAACCCAATGGCGCTCGCATCAAACTCGCGTAAGCAGGTGGCGTTTATCGCCGAATCAACTCTCGGGGTGACGCCGACCACTGGCACACCTGCTTTCCTGGCTGTAAATGACGAAACCCTCGCGTTCAATGTGAAGTACGAGGAATCCAAGCGACTGCGCTCGGATCGTCAGATCAGCGACACCGTGCAGGTTGACGCCTCTGCAACCGGCCCGATCCCTTTCGAGCTGTCTTACAAGGAGTTCGACCCGCTGCTCGCCTCCGCCCTGCAAGGGTCTTGGTCCACATACGGAACAAATGGCGTTGGCGCTGCTCTTGCGCTGACGCTGAATTCCAGTGCTGGAACTATCACCGCCGCTGTTGCGCCGACCGGGAGCGACGCCTTCACAACCTTGGGCAAGGGTCAATGGTTCCTGCTGGTCGCACCTGGCGACGCTGCGAATCTGACCGCCATGCGTGTCAGCACTTCCGTCGCTCCGACAAGCACCGTGATCACCGTTGACACAACCACTCCGCTTGCCGGCACCGGTACGCGAGCCTCCGTTGCGAACTGCACGATCTCCAGCTCGCGCCTCGCCAATGGTGTCACGCAGTCCAGCTTTTCGATCGAAAGTCAGCTCACCGACGTCGCCCAGTTCTTCCTGTACAAGGGTATGGTGCCGGGCAAGATGTCGCTGGATTTTCAGTCCGGTAGCATTGTCACCGGCAGTTTTGATTTCACGGGTACAGGCGCGTCTCGTGCCGGGGCCACCGCACTGCCCGGCACGGCGACGGCCTCCCAAACCTACCCTGTGATCAATGCCGTGACCGGCATGAGCGCCATTATCGAGGCGGGTGTTGCGCTGAGCGGAACCTTCATCAAGACCCTGAAGCTGGACATCGACAACACCTTGCGTGAGCAGAAGGCAATCGGTGTCCTGGGCAGCGCAGGCATTGCTTCCGGGAAGTTTGTATGCAAGGGCACCATGAGCATCTACCTTGCCAACGGCACCCTGTACGACAAATTCATCAACGACACCGCCACTTCTCTGGCGTGGAAGGTGTCCGATGCGCAGGGGAACGGCTACGGCTTCACTATGGGGAACGTGAACTTCACTGACGTGAAGCGTACCGGAGGCGGTTCTGACACCGACGTCATGCTTGATGTCACTTTCACCGCCCTGATGGATTCCGCCACCGGCAAGACCCTGCTGATCGACAGATTCGGCGCGTAACACACCCCGCCCCGCACCTTGGTGTGGGGCGCAAACGAGACTCGCAAAAGCGGGCGGACACTGAGGACTAAGCATGACCGACATTTTTTACGACTTCACCACTGACACCGAGCTGGAAGTTAACGGTGTTTGGAAGACCATTCGCGGCGGAGCCAAGCTGCTGGTCGCACGTTTTGGGAACGACAAGTTTGTGCGTGAATGCGACAAGCTTCGCGAACAGAACCGTGAGGCTCTGGCGAACGATGACGACGCCGCGAAGGATCTGTGGGCGAAGCTGCGACGCGGTGCGATGGCCAAGTACATCCTCGTCGGTTGGGAAGACATTACCTTCAAGGGTGAGCCCGTCCCCTACAGCGTGGACAAGGCGGCTGAATTCCTTGAGCGCAAGGACTTTTCGGCTGTAGTCGAGGCCATCGCCATCGACATGGACAACTACAAGGTCAAGCAGGAAGCCGAACAGACAAAAAACTGATTTCGGCACTCCGCTGGCATCTACAGTGGGGCGACTCGGTAAAGTTTCTGGAGGACGTCGCCAAGTCAGGGCATGTACCTCCGGCACTTGCCAGTCGCCCCACTTTGCTTCCGGCGTGCCGGGAATACTGGGCCTCATTTTGGTCGCTTCACGCCGCGCGCGACAGCAATGGCTACTCGCCAAATCCACTCCGAGTGAGCGAGATCGCGGCCTATCTGCACATCTCTGGCGTACGCGGTGAGGCCGCATCTAAGTTTTACAGACTCATGCAGGCGATGGACAGCGTGGCCCTGAATTACTGGGCCGAGAAAAACAGCAAGGACTAGCAGGTAGTTCACCATGACAGATCAGATTTCAACAATCCGCCTGGTCGTTGACAGTGCTGATGCCGAGCGTCAACTTGAAAAGTTCAAGTTGGCTCTTGGTCAGACCAACTCCGCAATAGGGGCCCTTGGCTCAAACACGAGTGCGACCAAGGATCTGTCGCGCGAATACCAGACACAGGCGGCGACCATCGCGGGTCTGCGTCAGCACGTCGAAGACCTCGGCGCTCAACTTGAAAAAACTGGTCGGTCAGGAGCCAGCTCAGGTGCAAACCTCGGCAAAAACTTCAGCGCAGGCTTCAGCATCGCTCTGTCTGACGGAACGAGGGTTGCACTGAAGGGGTTTGGGAACGATGTGGTGGCCCTGGCGCAGCAAACTGGTGCTGCGGGTGCAAAAGCTGCTCAGCAACTTGCTGCCGCTGGATTGCAAACGGCAGCGCAAATGCGCGAGCTGGCGGCTGCTGCGCGCCGCACTCAAGCTGCGGGGAGACTTCAAGCGGCTGCTGAGCTGGAGAACGAGCGGCGCACTCAGGCTGAAGGGGTGCGGTACGTTCGCGCACAAGCTGAAAACGAGCGCCGCACTCAAGCTGCGGGGAGACTTCAAGCGGCTGCTGAGCTGGAGAACGAGCGGCGCACTCAGGCTGAAGGGGTGCGGTACGTT
>JACCDR011221310.1_pt1 | contig 15814 bp, 19 predicted proteins | sample 7446431 | NCBI WGS metagenome assembly JACCDR01 (sample SAMN15323443, study PRJNA562643) | freshwater metagenome | isolation source: river surface water | place: USA:Blue River Watershed | collected 2017-08-17 | reverse complement strand
TGGGTTGACCGTCGCGTTGCGGACGTAGGAGGCTTCCTTCATGTGCGAGTCGATCGAGGCCGTGAGGTCGTTGATCGACGTGTTCGAGAAGGCGACCTTCGCGAGAGTGAACTTGTTGTTGCACAACACGTCCGCGTTCGTGCCAGTGACGACCGCATCGAGCTTCGAGATGCCCAAGAACCGTGTGAGGCTGCCGAGCAGTTCGTTCGGCTCAGAGACGATGTTCGGGTTGAGAGCCGTGCTGTTGCGCTCGAACTTGACGCCCCAGTAGAACGTTGGGCTCGCGATCTCCGTCGGGCCAGGAGCGCCAACGTAACCAGATGTCGCGACCTCGCCCTTCGTCACCTTGAAGCGATAGGGGATCGGAGGAACAACCGAACCGGAGAGCAACGAGTCGGTCGTGCCGTTGCCGAGATTTCCGATAAGACGAACAAATCCAGTGTCACCAGGACGATCCGTGGTAGCATCGTTGGTCTTGAGAACCTCAAGGCCACGGAAGCCGAACGGTAGCGTCTTCGTCGGAATGAGCTTACGCTCAACCTGATCGTGCATCACGACTCGGACGAACGCAGACTTGTTCGCGTAACGACCGGTTGAGATGATGCGACGCTCGTTGACGTTCTCGCTCTCGAAGTTGAATCTGAGCTTACGATCGCCGATCTTCTTCGCGATGTAGTTCTCTGAGGTCGGGTTCAGGTTGCAAAGTGGGAACTGCTCAAGGATCGAGGGCGAGAAATCGCTATCGTCGAAGGAGCGAACGAGAACGGTGAACGTGCCGTAAGGGTCAGCAGGATCGGTCGATGCCTTCAGGTCAGAGATCGAGATCTTGTAGAGCTTGTTCGCGTACTCGCCGTCGTCGAGCGCCTCGATGTGGAAGAGATCATACTCAGTCGCGCCGAAAGGCTGTGAGATGATCCATGACGTCTTCGGAGCCTGGTACTTGGTGTCGAAGTGGCCGAAGGTGTCACGGAACTTCATCGACGTGTCGCCGGAAGTCTGCGACGTGTTGTTCGAGCCTGAAAGCACCGCGACCGTTGCCGCTGTCGCGAGCTCGTCGTCGACCGCGAAGTCAGCGTACACAAGGTGTTGCTCGGTCGCAAACTTATCTGGATCCGAGTTCAGAAGCTTGGCAAAGTAATCCGCGCTCGTCGGGTTGAGCGACGCCGTGAAGATCTTGACGCCAGCGTTTCCATCGGTCACACCGAACGAAGATCCGTTGGAGCTAGAAAGAACGATCTTAAACTTCCCATCCGAGTTGACAGAGGCGAGGTCATCAGGGGTCGTCGCGTCAAAGGCGCCAACAGCCGTCTGGTTTCCATCGAGAACCATCATGCGCGTGCCGCTCGCGAGAAGAACGACGCCACGAACGAGGTTCGCGATCGAACCCTGGAAGGTCGAGTTGTTCGTGAACATCGGCATGCCGTACGCCTCGTTCGCGCGCAACGTGTGTCGAGCAACAAGGAACTGAACGGCTCCCATGTGGCGACCCGTGGAATCGCCTGTCGCTGCCGAACCCGTAACAACGAACCCAGCGTTACGAACCTGCCCGGTAGCTTGATATCGAAGAATGTCTCCCGAATTATCAAGCGAGCCTGCGCCGAGGACACGAAGGAACGTCAGCGCCGTGCGGTGCTTGAGGAACTCGTTTGCGGCGTAAGGAGCCGGGTATTTGACATCCAGATCGCCAAACGTCTGCTTGAAGGTTGCGAAATCGCGAACCGTTACAGGGACGAAGGCAGGACCCCGAGTGGACGCTCCGACGAGGCCCGCTGGGACACCTGCTGGACCCAGCTCCTGCCTCACCGAGAGGTCTGTCTCGGTGTCGAAGAATCCGGGAGAACGAAATGTCTGCTCAGCCATGCTTTATTGTCTCCTGCGCGTACGATGCGACGACGTACGTAACTACGCGATCCCAGGGCGGAAGTCATTTCATCTAGGAGATGAATTCTGCGTAAGGGTCAGGTAAAGTGAATTTGAGCGTTTAAACTCAATCATTTCAGAGATGCCCCCCCATCGCCGTCTTGTACACGGTACGCAGGTAGCTCTGGGAGCGCACGATTCTGGACATGCATTCATTGGTTCACCTACAGGCTCAGTGCGTACCTGTTGTTGACGTAGCTTCGGATGTCGTCGAATTGCGCGTCGCTCCCGGCCGTGCTCATCACGCCAAGATCCATGATGCGGCCGTCCACGTACGTGCTGCCGTAGCTCCGTCCCACGTACGTGGTGCCGAGGCTTGAAACGTTCCCGGCCGCTATCGTCTGCACGCTGCCGCTGTTGATCTTGCCTCGGATGGTAGACCCGTCGAAGCGGGCTTGTACGAGCGTCCACTGCCCAGTGGAAATGGGCAGGGTCACACCCTTGTTACCGCTCGAGTAATGCCACGCCTGCACGGCGGTGCCGCCGCTCGTGGTCAACGCAAGGCCCCAGTTGCCGCTGGAGTCGCCGATGATGTGATCGTTGAGGTACGGCGATCCGGGGATCGTGTTCGCTGTATCGATCGCGTCGATATACACTAGCGCCCACATGAAGTAGGCGCTGACGGATGCCAGCGCGTTGGCTTGCGTGAAGTGTTGATTTGTCCCGCCCAGGTCGACTGGCGTGTAGCCATTGAGCGCCGACCCGCTCGCGGGCGAGTTAGCTGCGGTGAGAGTCTTCGAGCCCGACGTGCCGGCACTTGCGGTCCCGGCCCAGTTGCCCGACGTGTAGCTACCGCGCCACCAGCCCGTGAGAGACAGCGTCGCAGGGTCGAATCCGGCCAGCGCGCTCTGCCTTCCGCGGCTGCCGAATCCAAAACCGCTAAGCATGAGTAACCTCGAAACGAGACACGATGCACGCCCAGTCGATCGTCGTCGCCGCGACGCCCGTGACGCGCACTCGTCCCGTTGACGTGCTGTTGTCGATCGTGACTTCGCACGTCGAGAAGCCTGACTCCTCGTCCGTGAACGAGGACTCGACGGTGCCCATCGTGACCGTGCCGCCGTCGCGCTTGATTCGCACGCGGCGCACGTAGGAGGCCGTGACGCTGCCATCGCTCTTTACCGCGCAGGCCTCGACGGTCACGATCGTCACGGCCTCGTCGGTGATGGTCCACGTGAAAATGGACGTCACCGTGGCATCCGTTGTTTGCACGTTGGCAATGTCGCTGTAGACCTTGCCGCGTGCATTGCCCGTCGCGGAGATTGACGTTGCCGAGTAGACGGGCGTGCCGCTAATGGTGGGCGAGTCGAGCGTCTTGCTCGAGAGCGTCGTAGCCAAACTCGCGCTCGGCAGTGTGCCCGTGACGTCATCGGCAAGACTTACCGTGCCCGATGACGTGATGACTGAAGTTCTATTTGTTGTCATTATTTATCCCATTTATCATTGGATTGGAAAAATATTAATTACCGACTTCGATCCACTCAAGTTGCGCCATACAGTCGACGTTGACAGTTCCAGCGTCCCCAGTACACGCCACTCTCAGGTCGTTTCCGTTGAGGGAGATGGCAGCAGTCCACGTCGAAGCAGCCCCTACCTTCTTGGAGTAGATCAGCGTGACGTCATCGAGAGTCGCCGCCGCCCCGTCGTAGTAGGCCGTCACTTCGTACACGAAGGAGGCCCTGGCCCCGCCGCCGGCTCGGTCGTTCATGAAGACTCGAACGTTCATCGAGTACCCCATGGTCTTGGCCGGGTTGCTCTGGTGCGTGAGATCGAACTCAGCGCCGTCGAAGTCCGTCAGGTTGGCCGCAACGCCTGCGCCACTTATACCAATCAAAGAAAGAAAACACTTCTGACTGGCCCTAGCGTAACCAACGGGGTTCACGCCGATAACGATCTGACCTGTGCGTTGAGCTTCAACCATCAAGCCCAAAGCCATGCTGTAGTCGCCGGAAGCGACCGCACTCTCGCCGTAGGCAAAAGAAGTGTTGCCCGTAGCCTGACAGGTGTTACCCATTGCAACCGAGAAGGCTCCTGTCGCATTGCAGTGGTCGCCTATTGCGAATGAATTTGGATTTACGCCACTGCCAGCGATGCTAAGGTTTCCTAGCGCGACGCAATACTGACCAAGCGCCTGACACTTGTACCCTCCCACAACAGTGTAAGTCTCCGACGCTACATTTTGATCGCCGCCGAGGTTCGTCGCATAATCAGCGGTAACTCCCGTGGTTAAAGCAGTTGTGTCCGAGCCGAAGTTGGTGATGCCCACCTTCGTGTTATCGATAGGTGACGAATCCGTTCGATTATTAGTGATGTTATTTGCAACAAGCGGTGTATCATTGTCAAAGACAACAGGTGGAGTACGCGATGTCCAGCCTGAACCGGTGCTTGTTAGGACGTTACCCTCTGTACCCGCCGCAGCAAGCCCCGTTCCGCCGTTGCCCACAGGGAGAGTACCAGTGACAGCATCAGCATCAGCGAGATCAAGTTGTCCGAACGCAGCCGTAGTGGCTCCCGTTTGACGAAGAACCGCGCCGACTGAACCGTGAGAAATCGCAGTGCCAAAATCACTCGCGCCATCGCTTGTCAGGATCTGTCCAGACGTACCGTTTGGTAACGCTGTGTTTTCTTGAATTGTTAGCAGTAAACTGGCAGCCGTGAGTACATGAGAGACAGTCGCTCCAGCAGAGTGAGCTGCTGCTACGGTACTTTCCTGCGCACGCGTCACAGTGAACGTGTTGCCTGCGACAGCTGTCACAAGCATAATCTCAGAATCGATCTTCAAACGGAAGTTGGGAGCATTTGGAAAGGTTGCGGCGCTTGCAACAGTCAGTGATGCGTCCCCAGCCAATATCCCCGAAGCAAGCGTAGACCTAGCGTTATTTGAAAAACGTTCCATTCTTACTCTCCCAATAGAAACTCAATCATCAAGTCAAATTATTCAGATTCGTCAGTTGGCTCAGTGTCTTTGGACACCAGCGCAATCTCAAATCCACTCATCGGCACGTACGTGGCTTCACCCGTGCGCATGTTACGCGACACAACGCGAGCGTATCTTGCGCTTCGGCGACGCGTAAACGGGTTCAGTTCATAACTGACCGTTGTGTTCGTGATCCCGCTATCAACGTACGTTTCAGGAGGTTGACCTGGATCCGTGAGTAAGAATTGACGATCTGGATCGTCTGCAGATCCGGCATCGTCAGATGACGCTGGCATACCGTCAACAAGCGATGTGTCGACATCGTCTCCACCAGTGACAAACGTGATCTGAGGAGCTGACACAAACTTTCGTAATCCAGATGGGATACCAGGCGCGCCAGACTCGACAACGTATCCTGGAACCTTCACTGTTAGCTTGTATTTTCGAACAAGTTCTTGTCCGCTAGAATCGTCAGCGTTTTCTTCCGACGTGATCCCTTCCTCAAAGTAAGCAACGAACCAATACCCTTTGTCGGTATCGAGCTTCATGGTTCTGTTACCAGTTGGCAAGTAAGATGACATGAGACGCTCAAGCATCTGATTCATGTGGTGAACGTACTGAGCCCAGATCGTGATCTCGTACGTTGCGGTGTAGAACTGCGGCGTTGGGAGAGTGACAATCTGCCAAGCGTTGATTCCGAGTTTGGGCGCTAAAAGTCCACCATCACGTACGTCACTGTCAGATGCGTTACCACGCACCCCAACGCGATCAGTGAGAAACGTTCCATCTTCGTCAAAATCGCGGTCACCCGGAACGTCTTCCGAGTTTGGCAACCCAAGTTTATTAATGATGTTTTGATACGCTCGATCGCGAGGATCCAGCCGCGTTCGAACAACGTATTGCCCAACGTGTTGGTTCATTCCACGTTTAGTCACATCTTCGTTGCTCTGTTCGATACCAACGCGTCGCACTGTTACGAGAGGAAGAATGAGAGTACCGTTCTTGTCACGTAAAGCACGACCACTCTTGATCATGCTCCACTTCTCGCCGACAGCGAACACGATCGGAACCTTTTGCTGTTTACCAGGATCATTTGACACTTGAAATGCGACGTCATCACGCAAAGCCTTGAAGAACGCTTTATCAAGATCCTCAATCCCACAAGACGGAACACGCACTTCATCTGGAGAAGCATTACCCTCGAAACCTGAGGGAACACCACGCGGGTCACCTGCTCGAAATCGTGATGTCATTACCACTTGTCTCCGTAAAAGTCAGAGCCTGTGGAATCTTCAACCACTTTTTTAGGACCATCGATCGGTTCCTCAAGGATACCGTTCTTTTGCAGATCTCGCTTATCACCGGTCGGCATACCCTCTTGCGTTTCCTGTCCGCGTGTCTGCTTGAATTCCTTCTGGACCGCATCAGGATCGGAATACGCGATGTCGGACGGGCCGACTTGAGGTGTGTCAAGTTGACCTTTTCGAGCTTGAACGCAGTTGAGCTTGTACCCGTCAAGCTGCTCGGCGTGACCAAAGATGTTGTCCAAACGTGCGATGTTAACGATCTCGAACATCGTATCGCCGTAACGAATGAAATCGCCGGTCACCACATTGACACCAATGTCCACCATGTCACGGTGATGCAAGAACACCTCAAGCTTCTGCAACCTCTCAGGGCCAAAGATCGTCGTCTTCACTTCGGTCTCAGGCGATCCAACGAGAGCGGGAAGTTGTATCGGCGTATCGTACACCTTGTCAGGTGATTCGTTGTAGAGCTCGTGCGTACGCGTCTTCGTCTCGGAGATAGCGTAGTAGTACACGACCTGACCCGCGATGTCACGAATCACCTCTTTGGTAAGGTCGGAGATGAGATTCTGTTCACGTTGTGTGATGAAAAGTCGTGACATCGCGCCGACTGTAAGTAGGCAAGACGAATCACCCTCCCAACGTCATGAATTCGTCGGCTGCGAATCACCCAATGAGAATTGCTTTTCCCAGCGGCATCGGCATGTACTTCATGATGCGCGCCAACGCTTCAGCCTTGGTTGCCTCGCGCTCAACAACCTGATCGTACGTCAGAGCACCGAGGAACTCGAGGAAACCAGTTACGAGTTTGTCCTTCTCGTCTTTTGCCTCTTGAATCAGTCTCTCACCATCGAGCTTGACAGGATTGCCAGGAATCGGAACCTGGTCAAATTTGCTACGATGGCGACCGACGATCTCCTTGCAGATCGCGAGGCAATACTGGCGCGCCCACTGTCGACCGACCTCGTTGATGGCCGAGGGCGGTACCGTCGTGATAGGAACTTGACCAGGTGTTGCGATCTTCGCAGCTTGCGCAACTTGATTTCCGTAGCCGTACGGTGCATATGCTGGATTGATCGAGCTGTAGTTGTCGAAGTTGAGCGCTACACGTAGCCAAAGCTTGCCAGAAGGCTGGTACGCGCTGTTTGACCCTGGAATAGGGAAGACGCGAAGGTTCCGACCTTGGATCTTGTACGAGTAGTGTGAGCGACGAACGCGGTGAGCTGTTTCAAGCATGCCGCGGCGCAGGATGTCCTCGTAGACTGGCAACACGTAGAAAACAGTCGTGTTGACGTATGATTCGTAGTTGAACTCTGTTGCAAGGAAGTTCGTGACGTTGCTCGCGTTGAGCAAGTAACTTTGTGCAGCTAGCGGCTCGAAATGAAAGACCTCGTAAACACGGATCTTGCTATCCATCGAGGCGCTCGGGACCGTCGTTAACAGCAACGAACCGCTCTGATCGCCATCGCCTCGATACAGTTCTGAGTAAAGGTTGTAATCCTGCTTTCCGCCTGTGAGATTGATATAGCAGAGATACGTGTCGTAGACGCCGCCTAGACCAGTGTAAGCACTGTAAGCGTCTGCCTGTCTCATGAGAAAGTCAAACGAGACCTGAGGGTACAGACCTGTGACAGAGTACGAGGATGACAGCTGACCGTTCACGACGCTGCCTGAGAAGGCTTGAGCCACACCGAGCAGTGAGGCCATCTGCGAGGTGATCTGGTTTTGACCGACCATGCGACCGTACTCAAGAAACGACTCCTCTAACGCAGCCCAGACCTGCTTCTTTGTAATCTCAACTGTCACGACATCGTCGCCTAGACGTCGACGTACCCAGGTGTACGCGGCGTCCGCCTCCCACTGAAAGATGGGGTCGCTGTCAAAGAACCCGTACGGCGTCGGGCTAGGAGTTTGAGCGAACGTTGCCAAGTCTTATTCCGCCTTCTCAGCGACGATCTTTCGCATGTCGGTACGTATGTTTGGACAAGAAGTCTAGAGTCCTGTTCATGTGGGGCATGTACGGGAATTCACCAGACGATCAATCTCCGCGATGTGAAGAAGGCAGTGAGATTGTGGCTTTAGACCCTGACGACGTCGTCAGGGTCGGAGACATTATCTCTGTCGCCACTCGTTCTAAGAAGCCGCTCTTTCAAACGAGCCAGAACTACGACAACATTGCACAGCTTCGTGTCCTCGGCATCGCTATTGGCGATCGCACGCTGTACTTGTGCTTAGTGACCGCGGGTGATGCCGAGCACATCAACCCAACAGTCGTCGTTGGCAAAGGACAGGCTTTCGACTTCAGAGCCGATGAGTTCTATCATGGGTGCGAAGGCGTCATCGTTTCAGACCTTCATGTGCGTGGCATCGCCAAGAAGCAACGAGGGCGTTTCTGCGATAAATGCACAGAATACAACGAAGACGTGCGGATTCCACTAACAGATCCTTATCTGTGTATGACCTGTCGCGAGAATCCGTGGCGATGAGTCAACCACGCACGAGGATTTCACGAACGTAAGCGCGTAAATTCTCGAGCAAGGCGCCGCGAACCTTCTGTGTCAAACCAGTGACATCGGCAACCCAACGCTTTCGTATCGCGTTGTTCAAACTATCAATCGCTTTCTTACCATGCGAAAGCTGAGCATGAGCGAACACCGCCGATCCTTGCTTCTCCAACTTCTCGAGCGATAGAATCACATCCTCATCCATGCCGTAAGTCGCTGCACGTGAAATAACGTCTGATATCGCGTTCGCCCACTGCGCGAGATCGCCAGTCATCTCAAGGCCTCGCACGGCTGTGGTCAACGCGTTCACCACACGCTCAGTCCGTTCACCAGGGTCAGGCGCTCCAACACGCTTAACTGGTGTGTCTTTCGACAGTCGCTTGTTCGGTCGACCATCATACTCGAAGTGTGAGTCAAAGTCTTGCGTAACGGTATGCTCACGCGCGTCCGAGCCGCCGTTGAACATGAACCTGTCACCGACGCTCAAGAAGCTCGCCGGACCGACCTCATCAACTTCTAAACGATGTTTCTCGCCTGCCACATCGTTAGTTATTCTTTGTCTCCCTTGTAAACAAGTGCGATAAGCGACATCGCGCCGTCACGAACGATGCGACCTGCAGTCCACAAGACGATAGTGACTAGAAGGATCACAACAGGAAGCAATGCTGTTGACTTCGCTACGCATCCCACAACCGCAAAGGTGACAACAAGAGCGTATGCAACGTTGACAATGTGCTCGAACTTAGAGATCTTCATGAATCGAATGCTAACCTGATGACGAATGTCTTATCAGGCGTCTTCATCTCGAAGAGCGTATTTTAAGATCATGTCTGCAAGGATTGAGTCTTTGTTCACACAGCTTCAGAATATCAAACTCTCTATCGCTGATCGAGCCGCGCACGGTCAACCTGTTGAAGATCTTCTGTTGGCAGAAAAGAATATCTCGGCGCAACTCACGAAGGCACGCCAATTACTGACTGAAGGCGCATCCAAGTCAGTCCTTCAAGGCTGAAGATGGATCTATCTCGATTCATTCGGGACGTTGTTGTCCCAGCTGCATCCCTTGCGACTTTCGTCGCGTGCGTTTACTTCACATACATGATGATAAAGTTAGGCTCTATCGGCGGAAGTATCTCCGTCGGAGCCTTGTCACTATGCGTCGCAATGTTCGTCGTTAACGACATCCGACGGTTGTTCTTCATGAACAACTAATCAGATATCACCACGACCACTCGTGGCGCGACCAGTCTGAGAATCAATCCCTGCGCCGCCGTGGGTTGCTTGAGATCCCTTCCCGAACCAGCGATCGTGACTGTTGCTCGAGAACCCACGAACCTGCTTCTCAGCGGCGCGCTGAGCCAGTTTTAGACCGTAACTCTCCAACTCCTTGCGGAGCATTGCAATGGGCATACGCGTGCGGAAGTTGAGCGCCGCGAGATCCTCATGTGTGTACTCAAAGCGATCTTCGTCAATCAAGAATTGCGCGAAATCCTCGATTGAGGCGTACTCAGGATCCTCCATGTCAACAGATTCGTTGACGTTCTCTGCGACGAACGGAGTCTTCGAGGTCTTCCGAGATTTCAGCGAAGACCAGTACTCCTCTTCTCGTTGTTCATCCGACTTCGCAAGAAGTTTAGCTTCTCCAGTCGTGACAACGATGTACGGAGGATCCTTGTCAGGGTTCTGCCTGCCCCAAGCGCCTAAACGCGCGACGCGGTTGCGAGCATCAGCGTCCTGTTGCGCCTCCGTTTTGCTGTATTTAGCAAATCCAATTGTCTGACCCATGTATTGATGGAACACCACCCACAGGGTATCTTCATTATCAGACTCGCGATCGACGCTTTCGTTCTTTCTCTCTTTGGCGATGAGACCCTTGCATTTGGAGCACGTGACCTTGTCGCGAGTCGCTGTACCAGAGCCGGACTTGCCGCACGCTGAGCCTGTCCCTCGAGTGTGTTCCCAATGGACGACCTTCTTCGCACCGTCCGCTTCGTGCATCTCTGGCGTCAACGTGTCAGGCTCGACGAGCTTAGGCTCCGAAACGCGAACTGCCGCGCGAAGCTCGCGCTTGAGCGCTCCGATCAGACGAGCGTAGTTCGCTCTCGCCTCGCTGCCACGTCTCTGTCGGTCACGCCATCGCTCGAGGTCAGAGATGCGCATCTCGAGGTCTGTGACATGTTCAGGTGACCCGAAAGAGACGCGAGTGCCATCAGTGATGTCGGTCTCGCGGATGCGAGTCTCAATGATGGTACGAACGAGATTACGAAGCTCCGTGTTGTTCACGGATGCTAACTATCGCTTTTCGTCTTGAACACGTGATCCCACGTCATATCAACAATGCCGAAGCTCTTTGTCATGTCGACATGATGCTGAAAGTGCCAACGACGCAGCTTGCGGTAGTACCGGAGCTTCTGCAGCCAATGACGTCGCAGGTGAAAGGAGTCGTGAACATAGTCGTTCAAGAACCCGAAAGTCACCAAACCACCAGCGAAAGCGACGAAATCAATCAATGAGACATCAGCGATCAGGCTAACGATGCCACTCACAACGATTAGAGCGACAGCTGCCGGTGTGAATAGAACAGGACCACTGTGGTACCACTTCTTGAGTTCGTACGACTCAGACGTGAGCCTCTCCTTCGGGTAAAGCTCGAGATGATGCTCCATGTGCCCACGGTAAAGAGGACCGGTCCACTGCTTGTGCATCGCGCGGTGAACGAAGTAACCGATAAAACTTCCAACAACGATGGACAACGCCAACGCTGCGACCGTGGTGATCATGGATTTACGTACGGTCAGATTTAGTAGTTCGTCCCATCTTTCCTGACATTTCGCCAACCAGCGCTTCGCCACTCCTCGCCAGGATCGTTGTTTCCAACATACTCCAACTTGCGAAGATCTTCGCGAGCTTCGTAGAGCGCGTCGAGGATAACGCGTTCCGCGTTTTCACCAATGAAGACCACCTCATCCTTACTCGCTCCGACGATGTCGTGAGCACGCCACGGCCAAAACGCAAAATCACGTTTGACGGTTGACTCCGACTCGCCGTAGCTGTCGCAATCCGTGTTATGAAGATTGCTGATATATTGCATGAAGTGTTCGGCATCGAACGCAAGATCCTTCAACCGCGTGCCGCACTTTGGGCAATGCATGTTCTCAGGAACCAGTTTCGCCTCTTTGCAGCACTCCTTGTGATACACGTACTGCAGTGACAGAATCTCGTCCTCATGCTTCGCGTGAAGATCGAGTGCTAGCTCGATCACAGCTTGTGCAGCAGTATCGAATCGACCATGGTGCGTAGTGAAGATGAGCCAGCTTGTCTTGCTACTCTCCACGTATCCACAACACATCATGATGATGCGGTAACGACCCTTCTTCAGGCTTAGATCCTTCAGACTGTTCGTCATCTTGACCTCAGAAAGCGTTCGGTCATCGAGACTATCTTCGCGTCGATAGTGACTCTGTCCGCGTGATGCGGCAGCTTCGACGTCTTGTACAGCTCGCCGCACTCCTTGTCGAGCTTCTCAGCCTGCTCCACCACCTCGTCGTAGGTCCACCTGCCTGCACGAATGGCGAGGAGGTCATCCTTGTCATGTCGTCGCACGTTCACCTTGCCATCGGCGAGAATCTCCTTGCACATGCGCATCAGACGAATGAGATGCATCGCGTGCTTGGTGTCGTAGCCATACTGCGCCTCGAGAACGGAGCGGGCTTCGTTGCGCTTCGCCTTCCACTGCTCGTACTGATCCCATTGCGTCTTCGCAGCGTTGTACTGCTTCTCGCGGAGGAAGAGCGTGAGAACCTCCTTGTTGAGATCGACTTCGATCTTCTGCTCCACGAGAGCGTCGAAGGCGCCGAGCTCGGACTTTGAAACCTTGTTGGTCTCGCTGAGGCCGAAGGAGACGCGAGTCGGCTTCTCCTTCGGAGGGTTGAGGAGCCAGGACCTGTGCTTCTTGATTCGGTGCAGCTGCGCGTGAGCGTACCCTGAGAAGGTGTGTCGAGCCTTCGTAGAGATGAACATGTCCTTCATCTCGCGAAGCTCCTCCCCGAACTCATCGATGTGCCACACGTCGGCGTCCGACACGTGCAGGATCTCGATGATGTTCGGGTTGCACTCGACGGCGAGCGCGGCGAACTTCTTGAGGGACATGATCACGAGATCGTGCGGATTCCCAGCGTTTGCTGAGCGCTCCAGCTGCTCGAAGTTCTTGTCGAACCCGAGGAAGTAGTCGACCGTTGGGATGCACACACCCTTGAAGTCGTAGTCGCTCGTCGCGATGTTTGTCCCGTACGCGTGACTGCCGTGCTGCGTGAGGAAGATGGTTCTAGGAAGAACCTTTTCAAGGGTGTTCATTGTCACTCAACAGAGGAACAAACGACGCTGTTCAAAAGAATGATGTTGGCGTCCTCGGCGCTGTTCGCGACACCAAGGTGAGCGTCTTGCCTCCACGATCGGTGACCGACGACCTCGTAGCCGCCTGTCATCCCTGAGATGCTGTCGACGTAGCAGTGATCGATCTTTCCAGTCGACGTTATCGTTTTGAAAAGTGCGTAAACCCCAAAACCTCCTAGAACGACGATGATCGTGAGTAACAGAACGCCAAACAAATCTTCTTCAAGCTTTGAATTCATGAGCTGATGGTACCGCTCTTATTCTCAACACGCTCTCTTTGTTCAGACATATCATTAAGCGAACAGAGGGCCAACGAGCTCGTAGATCGCGACGACACGATCCACAGACTGGCGACGCATCGTCGCAGACATCTCCGGTGGAAGAGCATCCAAGCCTGAGAGGGTCACGACGAGGTTGCGAAGCTCCTTCGCGTACCTGTATGCTTCCTGCGCGCCCTTCACGTCAAGCGTGTCCAGACATCGCTGCTTGCGTTGCGATGTCTCAAACAACCTCGTCGCCATATCGTTGGCTGCATCGCTCCAGATCTTCGACAGTTGCGAATCAGGACGAGTCGGCTCGTCTTCGCGCATCGGGGTCTGACAAGCCTCAGAGATGATCACAGCGGGGATGTTCATGAGAACAACACTACGAGCGATGTGAGTCGAAAGAAACTCTTAAGGCTTCACAGTGCCCAGAATCCCAAACGTCAGGCAGCCGAAGCGTAAGTCTCTGTCTGTCGCCCCGGGCATGAACTCACCTTTCTTGAAACCCATGAAGACGATGGGGAAGCCAACTGGGATGTGTTCGTAGTAGGAGTGAGGGAAGAGCCACAACTCCTTCTCTGTGCCTTCTTCCATCGACCAGAAGCGTAGGCCGAGAGACCATAGGTCATCCTTAGTCAGGCCTATGCTCTCGTCGTAAACTTCGATAGACTCAATGAGGCGTGCGAAGGCTTCCTTCGATGTCACTCGTCGAACGTAGACGACTCGAACTGGCAGTAATGAAGCTTTCCTCGAAAGGTATCTTCATATCTCCAATAGTTTGGAGGGTAAACATCTCCATGTGCGTCGATCGCGAAGACGCATCGCTCACTGTCGAAGACGATGAGAAGGACGCCGTCGCCGTTGTCGGTTCGAAGATAAGAGCGGATCACAGACTCCATCCGGCGTAACACCAGTCGTTCTTGTCGCACAACTCCAACGCGGCGAGGCGTTTGGCCTGGTTGACGATGGTCGACTCGAGCTCCTTCGGTTTCACCTCGACTAGCTCTTTCACGCCGTCGACGTACGTGACGAGAAAGTCTGGGAGGTATCGCTTTGACTCGCCGTCAACCTCGTAAACAATTGCGAACGGTTCGTACTCCCACATGGCCACGTTGTCATCAGCATCCAGTCGCTTCGCGTACTCGAGCTCCCACGACGAGCGGTAAGCGATGATCTTACCCGTCTTCGTTGACGTGTAATCGCCGACGCACCACTGGAAGCCGCCTTCGAGGTAGAGTTGAGTGATCCGCTTGGAGATGGCCTCGCGGTTGATGGTTAGCTCTCCGGAAGCGAACATCGCTTTTCGTGTCTCGCCAAGCTTCCTTCGTGTTTCAGAAGACATCGGGACGCCTGTCTTCGCCTTGCGAACCGCCTCACGCACGTTGTCGTGCTTGGAGTGGTAGTCGAGCATGGCGACGGAGCGTTTGACGTTTGATTGGGGAGTCTCTGGTTTACCGCGTTGAACATCGCCTAATCGTTGACGATGAAGCGCTGACTTCGGCACATTCACGCATTGATGTCCTTTTACGCGAGCGCAAAACTTCCCACAGAGGAAGCGAACCTTTTGCTCGCATCCACAACTACAGGTTGGCCACACTCCGTTCATCTCGTGTTCAACAAGGTAATCAGGATATGCTTTGTTGTGACGCACTCGAACGTGGTAAGAGAGGCCTTTAGCGTTCTCAGCTTCAAAGGAACATTCGTAGCATTTCAGCATGCTTACCATAGTAGTCAGTGCTTACTTATCTTGGTTCTTAAATGACGAAAGCCACCTTGCGGTGGCTCTCAGTCACAGTCTAACTACCTGATTTCTCAGATAATTGACATGTCGAGGATGCTCACGGTCCCGTAGAAGTCCGATCGCACCATCTTTTTTCCATATCGCGTCATGACACCGCGTCGAGGCGAGAAGTCCTCAGGCGCGTAGATCGTCTGGGTGACGATCAGCGGGACGTACGGGGCGTACACGTAGCCCGTCTCGAGGTAGCTGCCGCCCTTGAAGCCGACGAGCACCTTGGAGCGCGGGAAGTACGGGTCCTTGTAGACCGTGAACCGGTTGGTCAGGGTGCCGATGGCTTCGCAGCCGACCGAGAACACCGAGGCCGCCTGGCCGTCACCGTCGATCGAGACCTTCGCGCGGTACATCGAGGAGGCCTCGAGGATCGTCGCGACGTCGGGACCGCACACCATGAAGTTCGCAGAGCCGCGGAGCGTCTTGCGGTGGATGGTGTTGGCGCAGTCGATGACCGTCTCAACGAGCGTCTCGTACCACTCGCGAACCGTGCCGGTGAAGGACGGGCCGATTGAGAGGCTCGAGGCGAGGTTGACGGGGTCGCCCGTGAGCTTGTTCACGAACTTGCCAGGAGCGCGGCTCCAGTACAGGTTCGCGCCCGACGCCTGCGTGAGCAGGTCGACGAGGACCTCGCGGTCGATCTCGAGGGCGATCTGCTGCGAGAGGATCTGGGTGAGCTCGACCTCAGCGTCCATCGAGTGGTACGCGTTCAGGTCCTG
>JACCDR011548603.1_pt1 | contig 15815 bp, 14 predicted proteins | sample 7446431 | NCBI WGS metagenome assembly JACCDR01 (sample SAMN15323443, study PRJNA562643) | freshwater metagenome | isolation source: river surface water | place: USA:Blue River Watershed | collected 2017-08-17 | reverse complement strand
CAATGCCTTTCAGCGCATGTATGACATGATCGTTGAAGCAGGCACTGAAGAGTATATCGATTTCAAAAAGCCTGTGATTCGCTACAAGTTTTTTGATGATGCGAAAAATAATGGAAAAGACGCCGTTTTCGGTCTCGACGTTCCACTGATGAAATTGGTGAATGTTTTAAAATCGGCAGCTCTTGGCTACGGAACTGAAAAACGTGTCATTCTTCTTCATGGACCGGTGGGAAGTGCAAAATCCACGATCTGCCGTATGCTGAAAAAAGGAATCGAAGCTTATTCGAAAACAGAGAATGGAGCTCTTTATACTTTCGAGTGGATTGATCCAGATGGAATCACAGAAGGCTTGCTGGGAAAAGGTGTTCGTGTATTTCCGACGCCTATGAATGAAGAGCCCCTGTGGCTGATTCCAGAAGAAATGCGTTCACAAATTGCCGATGAAATTAATCGCGGACAAGACGGTACATTCCGAGTCAATATCGAAGGGGAGCTTTCTCCTCCGAGTCGTTTTATTTTCAAAGGCTTGATGGATAAATACGGCGGCGACTTGATGAAAGTGCTGAATCACGTTCGCGTGAAGCGCATGATTTTATCAGAGAGCGATCGTATCGGTATTGGAACTTTCCAACCGAAAGATGAAAAGAATCAGGATTCCACGGAACTGACGGGCGATATGAATTACCGCAAGATTGCCGAGTACGGATCGGATTCGGATCCAAGAGCTTTTAACTTTGACGGCGAATTCAATGTCGCTAATCGTGGAATGATTGAATTTGTCGAAGTTCTTAAACTCGATGTGGCTTTCCTGTACGATCTCTTAGGTGCTTCTCAAGAGCATCGAATTAAACCCAAGAAATTTGCGCAAACTTTTATCGATGAAGTGATCATCGGTCACACCAATGAGCCCGAATATCGTCGTCTTCAAGATAACGAGTTTATGGAAGCTCTTCGTGATCGTACGGTGAAAATTGATATCCCTTACATCACAAGATGGAAAGAAGAGATCAATATTTACAAAAAAGACTTTAACTCGCAAAAAATGCGAGGGATTTCGATTGCTCCGCACACCATTGAAATGGCAGCGATGTGGGCGATTCTGACTCGGTTAGAAAAGCCGAAAAAAGCGAACCTCACCCGAGTTCAAAAATTGAAGCTCTATAACGGAAAGACTCTGGCGAATTATACTGAAGACAATGTGAAAGAGCTTCGTAAAGAAACAGTTCGCGAAGGGCTAGAAGGAATTTCTCCTCGTTACATTCAAGATAAATTGTCGAACGCCATCGTCAATGCACAACAAAACAATAAAGGCTCAGTGAATCCATTCATGATCATCAATGAATTAGAGAGCGGTCTTAAAAATCACTCTCTTTTATCGAACGAGGAATTGAAAACCGAATACCGAGAATTGCTGGGTGTTGTGAAACAAGAATATGAAGAGATCATCAAAGCCGAGGTGCAGAGAGCCATTAGTGCCGATGAAGGAGCTCTTCAAAGACTTTGCGCGAATTACATCGATAATTTGAAAGCTTATACTCAGAAAGAAAAAGTTCGTAATCAGTTCACAGGTCAAGATGATGAACCCGATGAGCGCTTGATGAGATCAATTGAAGAGAAAATTGAAATTCCGGATTCTCGTAAAGATGATTTCCGTCGGGAGATTATGAATTACATCGGAGCTCTTGCGATTGATGGTAAGAAATTCAATTACAAAATGAACGAGAGATTGCACAAAGCTTTGGAGCTGAAGCTGTTTGAGGATCAAAAAGACAGTATCAAGCTGACCTCTTTGGTTTCATCGGTCGTTGATAAGGATACTCAGGAAAAAATTGATATCGTTAAAACTCGACTCATCAAAGACTTTGGATATGATGAGATTTCTGCGACAGATGTTCTTCACTATGTTGCTAGCATCTTCGCGAGGGGTGACGTGAAACGTGGCAATTAAGCAAGACCACAGCCGTTTCCGCGATATTATCAAGGGACGGATAAAACAAGATTTCAAGCGTTTCGTGAGCCAAGGAGAAATGATTGGCAAACGCGAGAAAGAATATGTGAAGATCCCGCTTCCTCGTATTGATATTCCGACTTTTCGTTATGGTCCAAAACAGCAAGGTGGTGTTGGACAAGGAGAAGGAAAAGAAGGCGAAGGAGTGGGTGAGCCAGGGGATGGTCAGGGCCAGGCCGGTGACCAAGCTGGGCAGCACATGCTTGAAGCAGAGCTCACGATTGCAGAGCTTGCGGACATTCTCGGAGAAACCCTGGAGCTTCCAAGAATTGAACCCAAGGGTCATAAAAATATTAACTCGGTTCAGAATAAATACTCGAGCCTTGCTCCAATCGGCCCTCAGGGTCTTCGTCATTACAAATCTTCTTATAAAAATGCGTTGAAGAGATATATGTCTTCGGGGACCTATAATCCCGAAGAGCCTGTGATTATTCCGCAGAAAAAAGACATGAAGTTTCGCTCAGCAAAACCAACGGCGAAGCCGCAAACACAGGCGGTCGTCATCTACATGATGGACGTTTCGGGTTCTATGGGCGATGAGCAAAAGGAAATTGTTCGCTTAGAGAGTTTTTGGATCAATGCTTGGTTGCAAAAACATTATAAGGGTCTTGAGACTCGGTTTATTATTCACGATGCCGCTGCCAAAGTGGTGGATGAAGATACTTTTTTTCGAACCAGCGAATCTGGCGGAACCTTGATCAGTTCTGCTTACAAGCTTTGTCAGGAATTGATTGAAAAAGAGTTTGATCCTCAGGAATGGAATATTTATCCCTTCCATTTTTCAGATGTGGACAACTGGAGCGGAGAAGACACGAAGCTTTGCACAAAAATGATTAATGAATTCTTTTTGCCTAACTGTAATGCTTTTTTTTACGGTCAAGTGGAGAGCAAGTACGGATCGGGTCAGTTCTTAAAAGACCTTCAGAAAGAATTTCCAAGTGATGATCGTATTGTTTTAAGCCAAATTGAAAATAGAGATAAGATTTTAGATTCTATTAAGGATTTCCTGGGAAAAGGAAAATAGCATGGCTAACCTCACTTTAGAATTAGAAGCGGAAAGAAAAAAAATCTGCCAGATCGCGAAAGATGCTGGGCTGGATTGCTTTGAAACCGTTTTTGAATTGGTGACTTATGATCAGATCAGCCAATTCGCTGCCTACGGCGGTTTTCCCGTGAGATATCCCCATTGGAAGTTTGGGATGGAATATGAACAGCTTTCCAAATCTTACGAATATGGTCTTTCTAAAATCTATGAAATGGTGATCAATACAGATCCTTGTTATGCCTATTTGATGGAAGGCAATGCCATGATGGATCAGAAGCTCGTCATGGCTCACGTGTATGGACACTGTGATTTCTTTAAAAACAATATTTGGTTTTCCAAGACAAATCGAAAAATGATGGATGCAATGGCCAATCACGCCACCCGAATACGTCGCTACATGGATCGCTACGGCGTTGATGTTGTGGAAAACTTTATTGATAAGTGCCTTAGCCTTGAAAATTTAATTGATCGTCACAGTGTGTATGCGGCAACCAGCATCGTCCCGAAAGCTCCTGCAGCTCCGGAAAAGCCTGTGCATCTAAAATATGACCGCGAATACATGAGAGATTACATTAATCCTCCATCTTACATTGAGGAGCAAAAACAGAAAATTGCAGCCGAGGCCTCAAAGAAACCAAAATTTCCGTCAGAACCTGAAAAGGACGTTCTTAAATTTCTTTTGCAACACGCTCATCTAGAAGATTGGCAGCAAGATGTGCTTTCGATCGTGAGAGATGAAGCCTATTACTTTGCTCCTCAAGGTATGACGAAAACGATGAACGAAGGTTGGGCTTCCTATTGGCATTCAAAGTTAATGACTGAAAAGATCATGAATGATTCAGAGATCATCGATTTTGCTGATCATCATTCAGGAACAGTGGCTATGTCTCCTCAGAGCTATAATCCCTATAAGGTAGGATTAGAATTGATGAGAAATATCGAAGAAAGATGGAATAAAGGACAATTCGGTCGTGAATGGGCTGAATGTGATGATGTTCGTGAGAAGAAGAATTGGGATAAAAAGCTCAATTTAGGTAGAGAGAAAATTTTCGAAGTCCGTAAAGTCTATAACGACGTGACTTTTATCGATGAATTTCTCACGGAAGATTTTTGTGTCAAAAATAGACTCTTTGTTTATAAATTTAATAAGCGTACCAACCAATTCGAGGTAGACACTCGTGATTTCAAAGCGATTAAGGCTAAGCTTTTATTCCAAATGACGAATTTTGGTCAGCCAGTCATCAAGGTGCTGGATGGAAACTTCGAAAATCGTGGTGAACTGCTCATAGGACACGTCTGGGAAGGCGTTGATATGCAGCCAGACTATTTGAACGAGACTTTGAAGAATCTTTACTTTATTTGGGGAAGACCCGTGAGCCTTGCGACTGTTATGGATGGAGAGGGTCATCTTTATCGCTTTGATGGCGAAAAAATTGAGGACATCAAGGCTGAAAATCCTTTGCCAGAGGGAAGTAAAGAATCTAAAAATGAACCATGAGTTCAAATAATTCTAAGCTTGTGTGGTCGAACGACCCCAAAGATCTCAAAAAAATGCAAGACGAGGTCGAGGCCGCAAAGCCTCAGCAGGTCTCGGATAATTTTATTAAAAGCACAAATTGGGTTGCGCTCTTTCGTATTGAAAAAGGTGGCCGTGGCGGAAAAACTGTCACTGTGATCGACAATCTCCCTAAGCAAGAAATTTTTCTTAAAGATCTCTGTAAAGAGCTCAAGAATAAGTGTGGCACTGGCGGAACCTATTTGATGTCGGGTAAAGAAGGTATGATCGAAATTCAAGGCGATAAGCGGGATCAGATCAAAGCGATTTTTGATAAAAAAGGTTTCAAATACAAAGGAATGTAATGATGAAAACACTGATGACGGCTCTGATTGTCCTTAATTTCTCTCTGGCTTTCGCAGATGATGATAAAAAGTCCGATAGCAAAGTTCAAATTCAAATGACGACAGCCGATGCCAAAAAGAAATGCAAAGATGAAGGGAAAGAAGGCAAAGAGCTCGTCGAATGCATTAAAGAGAAAAAAGGCGATAAATAAAAACTATTGAATGGGCTTAACCCATTTTCCTGACTGAGGGTCCACATAAAATTCACGAATTTTTCCGTCTTTTTCCGTCACTTCGACGAGGTAGCAATATTCCATCGTCGTGAATTTTTTAACTTTGTGACCGCGTCTTTCGAATCTTTCTTTGACGATATCTGTTTTCAACCAAGCTTCACGAGGAGCCTTCGTGCATTTCAAAGTAGGTTCTTGAGCCGTTGCCAATGAAGAAATTGCCAGGATTGATAAGATTAAAAATTTCATAACACTCCCTTGTTCTTATTTTCCATTCTTCTCTTTTTAAAAAAATCTGTCAAAATTTCTGAGCATTCTTTTTCCGAAACGCCCTGGGTGATTTCAAATTGATGATTCAATCTCGTATCGCTTCCAATTTGATATAGAGAACAAAGGCTCCCGCCTTTTGGATCTAAAGCACCAATCACGACGCGAGAGACACGAGACTGCACCAAAGCTCCGGCGCACATCACACAAGGTTCAAGGGTCACGTACATTGTACAGTCAATCAGCCGCCAGGCTCCCAGCTTTTTCGAAGCCTCTTCGATAGCAATCAGTTCAGCATGGCCTAAGGGATTTGCCTGGGATTCGCGGCAATTAAGGCCTTGGCCGATGACCTGACCGTCTTTGACAACAATGGCTCCGACCGGAACTTCTCCTAGGGAGGCCGCCTTTTGAGCTAAAACCAGGGCCTGAGCCATCCATTGTTCGTCGACGCTATGCATAATTCACCTTTATCAGTCTAGTTTAGAACGTCCAAGCCCTGAAATCCACTGTAAAAATCATTGTATAAGGTCCGACCAGTTTGTTATATCCATTCTTCTCTTTCTTGCTCACTTTTTAACCCGTGAGTTTCGAAGGAAATCTATACGGGAAGGAAGGTGATATTTTTATGGCATTAGTAAGATGCAAAGACGGTGAAAGCTTCGAATCAGCATTTCGTCGTTTTAAAAAACAATGCGAAAAAGCAGGTATTCTTTCAGAAGTGAAAAAACGTGAACACTTTGAAAAACCGAGCGTTCGCTTGAAGAAAAAATCAATTTCTGCTCGTAAGCGCGCGATGAAAAAATCTCGTCGCAGTTTCGGTGAATCTTAATATTTGATTTTTAAATTCTAAGGGAAATCGCTTGTCAAAGGGCGGTTTCCCTTTTTTCATTTAAACGGAAATTAATTTCCGGAGGCATACATGGAAATCCGTGAAAAAATCATGAACGATATGAAAACAGCAATGCGTGAAAAAGACCAAGTCAAATTGGATGCTATTCGCTTTTTGCAAGCTGCGATCAAAAATCGTGAAATCGAAGTTCGTCCTGAAGCTATTACTGCTGATGACGTGATGGCTGTTCTAAAAAAATTAGTTAAACAAAGAAGAGAATCGATTGAGCAGTATCAGGCGGCGAATCGCCAAGATCTCGTCGATAAAGAAGCTTCTGAATTAAAAATCATCGAAGCTTATTTGCCAGCGCAAATGTCGAAAGAACAAATTGAAGCCATCGTTGCCCAAGTGATTGCAGAGACAAAAGCATCGTCCATCAAAGATATGGGTGCTGTAATGAAAGCTGTTGTTGCCAAGACAGCAGGGACTGCCGACAACAAAATGGTTAGCGAAGTAATTAAAGCTAAATTGTCTTAATTTTAAAAAAGGCATTAAAGGATGAAGTTCACTCCGGAGTTCATTGAGCGAGTGGCGGAAGCGAATAATATCGTTGATATTATTTCTCAGCATACTCAATTGAAATCCGCCGGCGGCGGTTTGATGGGCCGTTGTCCGTTTCCAGATCATCCAGAAAAATCTCCGAGCTTTTCTGTCTCTGAAGTAAAGCAGGTTTATCACTGCTTTGGTTGTCACAAAAAAGGCAATATCTACACCTTCTTGCAGCAGTATAACGGTATGTCGTTCAGAGAAGCCGTCGAGTTCTTAGCAGCCAAAGCCAATATTTCTTTGCCTCAGGTCAACACCGAGGATTCAGCGAAGCTCGATGCCTTTGCGCAAAAAAAACGCCAGTTGGCCAAAGTGAACAAACTGGCCACTCAGTATTTTTTTGAAAACTTTCAAAAGCTACCAAGCTCACATCCAGCCAAGGTTTACGCTGATAAAAGAAAACTTTCATCGGACATCGTTCAAATTTTCCAAATTGGGTATGCGGGCGAAGAGTGGGACGGGCTTGTTAAATTCTTAGAGAGCCAAAATATTCCGATGTCTTTGGCTGAAGAAGCAAGGCTCGTTAAAGCGCGCACAGGCGGAAAGTCAGGACACTTTGATATTTTCCGAGATCGGTTGATGTTTCCCATTCTTTCCACCATGGGTGAGCCGATTGCTTTTGGTGGACGCATCATTTTACAAGGCGAGCCGAAATATCTCAATTCTCCGGAGACTCCTGTTTTCCACAAAGGCAAGGTTCTCTACGGGCTTTCTGAAACCGCAAAATACATTCGCAGCGAAGATCAGGTTTTAGTGGTGGAAGGTTATATGGACCTTGTCTCCCTCTACCAGAGCGGTATTCAGAACGTTGTTGCCACAATGGGAACGGCGCTCACACAAGATCACGGAAAACTTTTGCAACGAATGACAAAAAACATTGTTGTGCTTTTTGATGGTGATAGTGCCGGACAAGAAGCCGCACAAAGAAGTTTACCCATCTTGCTCGCAGCTGATGTTTATCCTAAAGGTCTGATTCTTCCTGATGGCCAAGATCCTGATGATTATGTGAAAGCTCACGGCCCCGAGGCTTTAAAAAAACAACTCTCTCAAGCGCCTGATCTTTTCACAATGATATTGCAATTATGGATGCAAGGATACCGAGGAGAAGCTTCGGAAAAAGTGCAGTTAAGCACAAAGTTACAGCCTATTTTTAGCTCTATCCAAGACGTCAGACTGAAGAGATTATACCTTTCAGAGGCGGCGAGCCGCATGCAAGTGGATGAAAAATGGCTTGTTCAGGCGGTTCAGAGTGTAAAAAACACAGCGGGAGCGTCATACGGAAATAATTATTCCAACGCTTCAAATGCGACCGCTGCAAATCCCGTGCAAAACAACGCAAACCAAAGTCCAAATTTCCAATTAGGAAATAAATTAGAATTAACCGAAGCACCGACGGATCAAATCCAATTAAAAGGGGCTACACAAGCAGAGGCCCTGCTTCTGGGACTTGTATTAAAAAATCGTGCCAACTTTCAGATTTTTGATCAGTCCGAGTCACTCGAGGAAATCCCTCATTTAGGAGTGAAAGAAGTGCTGAAAAGAGCTGCAGAGGTTTATAGACAAGCTCCAGAAAAATTTGATAGGTTGATCAGTCTTCTGACCTCATTTGTGGATCGTCCTGATTGGCTCATCAACCAGTCACAACATCTCGGTGGTGACGATAACAAAATGATCTTGGATTGCTTGAGAAAAATTCGTGGCAATAGCATCCAAGAAAAAATGAAGAAGCTGACACTGGAGATGAAAAGCAAAGTCAGCCCGGAAAGAATGCAAGAATTGATGATGCAAATTTCCGATTTAAAAAAACAGGAATTGAATTTAAAGAAATAGTTTTGTGACCTCGTTAATGAAGGACAATAGATGAAATCAAACTCGAATGAAGATGTGAAAGACCTTACTCTTGCTGATCAAGAGACTCTGATTAAAGAAGAAATTCAGAAGTTTTTGAAACTAGCGAAAGAAAAAGGCTCTTTGACGATCGAAGAGATCAATGAACTTTTGCCGCCAGAAATTATTGCGGCCTCTGTTCTTGATTCTTTTATGCAAGCCCTCGAAGTCAACGGTGTCACAATCACCGATTTATCTGAATTAAAATCAGATGAAGACAAAGACGGTTTCCTTGCGGATCCTGATAAAGAAGATGAAGAAGTTGATGAAGACGAAAAAGCTGAAGGCGAAGACGTCAAAGGCAATGACCCCGTTCGTTTATACTTAAGAAAAATGGGTTCAGTTTCTCTCCTAACTCGTGAGGGTGAAGTCGAGATTGCTCGTCGTATTGAAAAAGGGGAGCGTGAAATCGTTCGCGCGATTTTGATGTCTCCAATTGGTACCGTTGAAATTATCAACCTTGGAAAACGTTTAGATCAAGGCCGTATCAAAGTTAAATCGATATTCCGTGGTCTTGAGGATGAAGAAACTCAATACGACGAAAAAGAGTACATCGATAAAATTCATGAATTGATTGGGATCGTGACTCAGTATCAAAAAGATGCTGCGAAAAGTTTCGGTGCTTTAAGAAATGAAGCGATTGCGGGAAAACAAAAAGAAGAAGTGATGAAAGAGCTCACGGCTTTGAATGAAAAATTAATGGCTAATTTCGAAAGCATTAATTTTAACCGTAAGACAATCAATCGCGTTGTCATCAAGTTCAAAAACTTGGTGAATCGCATGGCGGTTCTTCGTCGTCGTATCAAAGACGGTTTAGAGAGAACTTTCTCTAAAGACGTGAATGCGCTTATTGAGCGTTTAAAATTGATCGAGAGTAACGAAAAAGAATTGCTCAAAATGACTCGTGATACAGGTTTGAATTACAACAAGTTCAGATCTTATGCGATCACAGCTCAAGATGCTCAGGAGCGTTTGCAGCGCCTGACTTTTGAAACTGAAATGAATTATACTTGGATCAAGGAAACTTACACGGCCATCTGGAAAGGTGAGCGTGAGGCGGATGCAGCTAAATCTGAATTGGTTGAAGCCAATCTTCGTCTCGTGGTTTCTATTGCTAAGAAATACACAAACCGCGGTCTTCAATTCTTGGATTTGATCCAAGAAGGAAACATCGGTTTGATGAAAGCCGTTGATAAGTTCGAATACCGTCGTGGTTACAAGTTTTCGACTTATGCGACCTGGTGGATCCGTCAGGCGATCACGCGAGCAATCGCAGATCAGGCACGTACAATCCGTATCCCAGTTCACATGATCGAAACGATCAACAAGCTGGTGCGGACATCTCGTTATCTTGTTCAGGAATTAGGCCGTGAGCCGATCCCAGAAGAGATCGCTGAGAAAATGGATATGCCTGTCGACAAAGTTCGTAAAGTTCTCAAAATCGCGAAAGAGCCTATTTCTTTAGAAACCCCAGTCGGTGAAGAAGAAGATTCTCATTTGGGAGATTTTATTGAAGATAAAAAGGTCATCAATCCAGCAGAAGCGATTGTGAACCTGAATTTGGCTGAGCAAACTCGTCGTGTGCTTTCAACTCTGACAGCACGTGAAGAGAAGGTTCTCCGTATGCGTTTCGGTATCGGTGAAGAGTCCGATCATACTTTGGAAGAAGTGGGTCAGGATTTCAACGTGACACGTGAACGTATCCGTCAGATCGAGGCGAAGGCTTTACGTAAGCTCCGTCATCCATCACGTTCTAATAAATTAAAAACATTCATGGACACTTGAGGATCTCTTGTGTCCTTGAGGTCATTCTCAAGGATCGGGAGAGTAGCTTAGTTGGTTAAAGCACGGTGCTCATAACACTGGGATCGGGGGTTCAAGTCCCTCCTCTCCTACCATTTTCCAAGGGTCCATGCCTAAAGAGGATATCGACAAGGCTTTCCGGCAGGGCTCAGTCTTAATTTACCACCGAACTCGAGGGCGGATTCGGTAAAGGTTTGTGTTTCCACCAATCTGCCGAACCTATAAAGCTTCGTGTGAATTTCTGTCTGAAAAGACTGAATGGTATGTTTTCTTAAATATTCTTGTTTCGAAGGCGTCGATAGCCAAAAGAATGTTTCAGGCTCTGCTTTTGCGACAACTTGCAGTTCATACATAAAATTATTTGCCTGTAATCTAAATTCGCCCTGACAAGCATCAGCTAAAGTGCTGAATCGAGTGGTCGGATCTTGTCCAAGATTAAAATCAGCTTGATATTTTTCTGATCTATAACCGATGAGATAAGTGTCCATTTTGAAAGAATTTACCTTTAGCTCACCACCCGCAATGGCTATATGTGCCGAATTGTCTTTAGATGTTCCTTGCAGCCACATATAGGAATCCGGAAATTCTTTGCCCCAGTTCTTTTCAACATGGGCATAACCAGATCCTCGTAATATAAAACGACCACCAGGTTCACCATAATTTCCCTCACTATCGGTGAGCTCAATCTCATAATCCGTTTTTGAGCCCAAAGACTGAACAAACCACTGTAGCGGGAACCAATCTTGGTAAGTCACCAAGCCTCCAGGACCCCATCCTGGTAACTTTTCATTCCAAATTTTATCGTCACTCCAGTCCATTTTTAATTTGGCGGACAGACCGTTTTCATGGACTTCACTTTTCGCCGAATCAAACTGAAGAAAAGCTGAATTTCTGTCAATAAAGGATTTACTTTCATGAGACTGCCAAAACGGACCGAGCTGGGAATCTTTTAAGAACCTTTCCATAACAAGGGGACGTGAAATTTCCTTTGGAGAATCAATCATCAATGTTTGATAAGCATAAAGACCAGATTTATCTCTATTAATAATTTTGGATTCCGGGCCGGCATAACTTGTTACGATAAAAGCGAATGACCTTTTGTTGTCAGGATCCACAACTCGAACATACCAACCTTCAAACCAAGGACCTTGGCGTGGCCACTTTTGTGAAACCATAAAATCGCGTTCGAAAAAATCGAAGACAGATGGATTTTTGAAAACACCTGACTCAGCAGAAAAAGAAGTAGGCGACAACATTAGAATAGGCAGCGACCAGGCAAAAATCAGTCTCTTTAGAGGAAACATCATTGGCTCCTTATTTTCTGAAATGATACGAAGACCCCTTTGGTAGCATGACAAAAAAACCATACGGTTACTCCCGTGTACTGGAAAAACAAAAAAAAAGAAAGAAATACAAGCGACTGCAAGAATTGACTGAAATTTAGACAGAGTAAGGACGGGACGCAAGTGGGCAACTGTCTAAAAAATAGACGTTCTAATAAGCCTGTTTTAGTTGGTAGTTTGAATGACTTAGGTGCGGTCTTTGCTTCCCTAAGGGTCATGGCAAAATCGTTTTCTCCAAAAAATCTAACTGGCCCGTTTTTAATAGCAGCCCTTGCTTTGATGGCAAGCCTGCATGCTCAGGCCGATTTTTACCAGACTTGGGATCGTCTGTGGAGTCAGTTTTCGGTCGGTTTTAAGGGATCAAAATCTGAGATTTCATGGCAAGAGCTGGTTCCAAATGAGCTGCGCAAGATGCCTCTCGGAATCCAGCACTGGTATGTCCTAGAGACAGACTTTTTGTCGAGGAAAGTAAACACATCGATGATCGCCTCTCCTGAACAAAATGATCAATTGAGGAAGTATACTCCAGAAGCGAAAAGGCCTTTTAATCTGATCGGTTATTGGATACCGACGGAATACCTCCATATTTACAAAGCTCAAATGCCAGCATATTTAGGTAACCAATTCTTTCGCGAAATTAAGGGAAAGCAAGAGGTTTTGTTTCTCATTCACCCCGAATCTAAAGATGCATATCCAGGAATCGTGAATGGCGGATTTGAGCGAGAAATTTACCGTGCGCTTGCCACAGCCTCTTCGCGAAGCTTGCTTGTCTGGAAGCCCGGAAACGAGCAGCGCCCATTTATAGCCAAAGTAAGCCTCTATAAACAGATCGGTCATGTTGTTCGCAGTGTCTTGGCGAGTGAGACAGCCTATGGCGTCTCTGTGACGAAGCTTTTACATGGTCCAAGTGAACTTCCTAGAAAAGCCATTTTTATGGATGAAGTTTTGGGTGTGATACCGAAAGGAATGAGTGAGGGAGGAATGATCCTTCGCCCTTTTCCACCGGAAATTTTAACTCAGAAAAACATAACATATGCTCCTTTATTTTCGCTTTACTCTAGAGACGATGACTCGCGCAAGGGTCTGCTGCTTGAAATGTTACAAGAGTCTGGAGAAGATCCACGTATCTTTCTTCGTAAAAATGTGATCCGTCCGTTTATCGAAATTTGGAAAACCTTAGCCGTTGACCATGGTATTACGATGGAACCACATGCTCAGAATGTCCTTGTCGAAATGATTGACGGAAAATTGACCGGACGCTTTGTCTTTCGTGATAATGGCGGTTTCAATATTGACGAAGATTTCAGAAAAAAAGTTGGAATGTATGTTCCTCCCAATTTCAAGAATTTTGGCGACCATCCCACGGGAAATTTCGCTGGAAATCATGATAAATTCTTACAACTTAGTTTAAGCACTTATTTTGCGGGAGGATTCTTGTTTTCACTGGATCAAGCGGTTCTTCGCTGGATTGAAAAAGGTTGGCTTCAAGCAGACCCTCGTACGAGTGTCTTATCCTCAGGTTGGGCCGAAGAGATCCTGCACCAAGAAATCAAAAGAGCCTTATCGAATTCTTCTGACAGCTATGTGGGATACAGTAAAATACCCGAACTGATAAAGGCAAAGAGAGCACAGAGGATCCAAACAAAGCCTTCGCCAATACGTCTGCGATGCGGTGGAATCTATATTCGCTAAGTGGTGTAAGATATCATCGCTTCTTCAATTCGATCATCATTTCATTTCTTCTTAAAAACGGTAATGTCCAAGGCGGATCGTATCCGGCAAACTTGGCGGCCGAAATAATTTCATATTGTCCTTGTTCAAGAATCCAAGCCGTCAGCTGGTCTGCCATCTTTTTGTTTTTTTCTTCACTCCAAAATCCAGTAAAAGAAATAACGGCGATGGGTTGAGATTCAATTTCTTTGAATGAAATACTGGCATCTTTGGGCTTAGGCAGATCTTCGATCTTAGAATACTTGGAAGGCATCATGAAGCTCATTTCCCATCCATTGCCTTTCGGTGCCTGGGTCACGGGTGCTGTCATTGATATCTTCTCTGATTGTGATTCCTGAGGATTCATGACAACGGGAGCTCTCATAGAAATTTTTGAAGCTTTTTCGTTAGAGCCAAAAATATATCCTGCCAGAATTCGGAAAGCCTTTCCTTGAGAATCCTTAAAAGAGCCATCTACAAATGTTGTAGCGACAATGTAAGGTGCATATTGCCTGATCTCCATATTGTCATTCTTGATGAGAACTTGGTAACGGGGCGTTTCTTCGCTTCGAATTCCAAACACACTACATCCCGTCAAAAAAAAGAATAAACAAAAATAAATGAAAGAAATTTTCATAGGCTGACTCTAGTTCGCTGATGAATCGCTTTGCAAACTATTACTGACAAACTTTCTCGGGGACTTGGATCACGTCATTAAGGTCAATATCAGAAGAGTCATTGAGATCTATAAACTGACCACCGCCGACTTGAGCCATTCGTGCCAATCGTTGGGAAGCTTCTAAATCTCTTGGTCCATAGTAGACAGTACTGAATTGAACCTTACCAGCAGATGCGTCTAAAATCGCACGGACATCCGTATCGATTTGATTTTCTAAAACTTTGCCAGGGCAAAAAAGTTCTCCTGTTCCACCGGGACAATAATCAGTAGGATATCCATCGGTAATAAACGCGATCAATGTTGTCATTTCCTCAGAATCTTTTTTATCTTTTTCTATTAATCTCTTGGCTTCTAATAAAGCTGCTTTGTAAGGGGTGTTCCCCACATCTTTGCTACTCATGAAGAGATCGAGTGCTCTGATGATAAAGCTCAAAGTATTTGTAAAGGAATTACTGATATCGCTAACTAGAGATTTGGCCTTATCTCCTGCAAAGGAGATGATATTCCAATTCAGATGCTTTTTGCTGCCATGTTGAGCGATAAAGCTATTCATAATACCAAAGCGAAGTAATTTTTTCGGATCGGTACCCATGCCTGGTTTTTCAAAGGGACCATTTAGGTTTGATCCTGATTGGTCCACCATAAAAAGAATATTTGTTGGCAAAGGTTTATCGACCAAGTTGGTTTCACAGCTGACACCTGTATTCGTACCCGCAGGGCTTTCAGTGAAGTTACTTTTGGCGCAGGCTGAAAGGAGAACCAGAATTGGCAACAGAATGAGTGAGAATAGCTTTTTCATAATTCCTCCTGCAGGACTATTCGGTCGTCCTGAAAGTGGAATTAAATGTCTGAAATTACGTAGAAAACTTTAACAGGACCTTCCGGCCAAAGGTCCTGAACTTGGAGATGGAATCTTATTAAAGGCTGTGTAAGAATCTTTCAATATCAACGTCAATTGCAGTTGCCACCCCATTATTCGGAGTGGGATTTGCAAGTTCTTCTAAGGAAAAATCCATTTTGATGTCATAACGGCGGATATGTTGATTACGCAATCTTTGTTCGCGCGTATACCACAAACGTTTTGTTTGAGAATCACGACAGCTCGATAATTCATCGGCACTGCTGGCTCCCCAACGCAATTCCACACAGTGATAAGGATCAAACGAGAGGGCAAAAAGTCTCTGACGAACTTGTTCTAAATCAAGAACCACCGAGCGGCCGTTGCTATTTGTATAGCTCATTTGGCAAGAAGCACTTTCAGATTTATAGACATCTAAAAGCTCACGCGGAAGATTATTTCCAGTATAAACAATCGAAGGATCTCCAGCCTTAATTTTCTTCATGTAATTGTCGGCTTGGTCAATGAGATCTCTGAAAGAAACTTTGAGCTGAGCATCTCGTGACGGAGTAGAATAAGTTTCCCATTCACCCTGAGTTCCATAAATATTCTCAGGCAAGCGAGCCGGGTGTTCTTTATTATTTATTCCAGCTTTGATTCCTGCCTCGACAGCCAATACGCGGTCTTGAATGGATTGGCAGAGATCTTTGAGCGTCGATCTAAAATCATCT
>JACCDR011387490.1_pt1 | contig 15815 bp, 13 predicted proteins | sample 7446431 | NCBI WGS metagenome assembly JACCDR01 (sample SAMN15323443, study PRJNA562643) | freshwater metagenome | isolation source: river surface water | place: USA:Blue River Watershed | collected 2017-08-17 | reverse complement strand
ATGGATCGTTCACCATATATATTAATACTTGGTAAAAATAGGCTATTATGTTTTAATGGCATTTGTTGCATTTCATGAATCATTAGAATGAGTGAATGATAATATTTAATAAATATATTATTATTAAATTTATTGTCATCGTATAAGAAATAATTGTATATAAAATATGCTAATAATCTATTATAATTTGCTATTAATATATTATAATTTGCTAATGATATATGATTACAATTTACTCTAACATTGTATGTATCAATAAATTCAAAGTCAAACAAATCATACTGTAATTCATAGCTAATATTTTTAAGATCTAATAATTTATTATATTTTCTTATATTAGTTTTTCCAAATGATTTTTTAAAAGAATCGCATAAATTATCAATGTCATCATTGCAATTTAAAAAGGCTAATGGTGCATTAGTCGGTATATCAAATATAAATTTATCTCCTTTAATTTTTTGATGTGGATTAATAATTTCTTTATTAACTACATTTACATTTTTTTTATATTCATGATACATTAATGCATATTGTGTAAATCCAGTACAACAAATATTATTATTTGCAATATACATAGAATCTTCTTTAAGATTTCTTAGATTATCTACTGGTTCATTTAAGTATTTAATATAAGTTTCATCGCATTCTATCAATTTAATAGGTATGCTGCATTCAGTGATATCAAATTTAATCGACGGATTTGGGAATTTAAAATAGTCATTAAGCAATTGATTTCTTTGATAATCCTTTTCAAGTCTATTAAAAATATTTAATGATACCCCAGTTTCTTCCATTAATCTACTCATTGATAGATGCTGATCAATCTTTTGATAGTTTGGATGTATAATTCTAAATTTGCGATTTATTTTTTTTGTATCAATAATATCCACATCCATAAATGGAATTTTAACAATTACGTTATTTGGTACAAATGTAGCATCTAATAAAGGGGTTCGTTTAAATCGCACACGAACTGTTGTTGTATGAAATGCATTAATAACATTAATATCTGGAAATCCATGTTCGCATAGTATTTTTGCTAATTCTTGTGCATGATCTAAACTATAATCTGATATAATATCATAATCTGGTAATTCATCGTCATCATATATATTAGTTCCCTTTGTTCTTAACGCAAGATCAATTGCGGTACCGCCAGTTAATATAAGTTTATGTTTAATAACATAATCACGAGTAATATCTAAAGCTTTCGATATAGTTGGTTTATAATAATCGTGATTATATAATATAATATCCGGATTATCAACAATCATAATTTATTATTAGTTTTTATATATATATGTAAAATATAAGTAGATTATAATTATTATTATATATAACTCTAATATAAAAATATGGGTTGGGATAAAAATAATCCGGAAAATACATTTTATAACTATGCATTTAGATATGGGAATAATCAATCAGCATTTCAAAATCTAGATGGTTATAATGATGAATTTAGTAGACGTTCTCCAATTAATTATCCGGCGATCACTGGGAATAATAATTTACCAATCATTGATATTATGGTTCTTGGTTATGATTGGGATAATAAAAATGGTGTTTTATTTTCAATAGATCCTAGTGTATTAATGAATAATGTTGGATCTAGATTAACTACGAATCGCGCAATTTCTGGCGATGGTGATAATAACCCCAATTGGAGACCAGATATGCAAGTAGCTGGTGATGATCCAATGAATGGTTTTGATATTAATCATGATAATGGTAAACCAAATATGGCAACCTTAAATCCTAGATTAGATGTTAATTATGGTGCTCGTGCTAATGCTAGTCAAGAATATGTATATCCATATTTTTCTGAATTAGAAGGAAGAGCTAGTGGTGCTAATATGCATGATGGTAGTTATAAAATATCGAGATTTTTTATTTTATATAATTCTATAACAATTGCTAATTATATATGTGCTAGAGGATATCGAATTCCGGATCCGACAAATCCTAACGCTCGTCGAAACTGGTTTTCAATAAATTTAAAAGGCACCTCGCAGAATGGGTTTTTAAAAGTATTCTATTTAACTTACGATGATTGGTTATTAAATTTTTCTCCCCGAAATGGGATATCATTTACATTAAATTCTGGTTATTATCCACGAAATGGTGATGCTATTGCAAAAAATGAAGTTAATGAGTATAATACATTATTCAATGGTCAGAGTATGTATTCTGGATCTGCTTTATATTCAAATGATTTACGATTTAAGATGTATTATGATTTCTATGGAAAGGGGCATTTATATACATTACCACTTAGTTCTAGCTTAGGGAATTCATATGTAAAAACACAATTATCACATAACGAAACCCAAGAACTAAATGCAATCGTTCCATTTGTGTTAGCAATGCAAACTGATGGTAATATTGTTGGTTATAAAATTAATCGAAATGGTAGTTTTGGTCGACCAACTTTAGCTAGTGGTACTAATAATAGTTGGACTGCAAATACCGCAAATTGTGTATTAGAAGCTGGTGGCGTTTTAGTCGGCTATTCTTTAGGAAATGGGGTAGATGGTAAAACTATTTTATCCGATCGTACCTCATATGCAACAAATGATAAATATAATAGAAATTGTAATTATTACTGGCATGAATCTCCAAATGGATCCCAAATTATTGATATTAGTAATGGCAAGTGTTATCGAAATCCACGTCATAAATATGATTGGAATGGTAAAGTAGTAAAAACAGATTCTAATCGTCAGTTTATATTTTGGTATTCTGATGATCCAACAAGTGTTGATATGAATTATCCATATACATATAGAGATAGTTGGATAATTAGATCATATTATAATTCAGCTAATGATTCGCGAATTTATGACGAGCAACGTAGAAATATTAATTATTGTATGAGTGGTGGAAATTGGCTACAAAATGATTGTTCTAACTATGCTAACCAATTCCCTACTAATAGTAATTTATATAATTTAATTAATCATGATATCACTAATCGAATTTGTGCAAACCCAAGTACTGATAACGAATATAAGATGTGTGCATTTATAAAACCAACACATCCAGATAGCACAATTAATAATTTATTAAGATCAATTATTAATAAAGCTCCCGACTTAAAATATTTAAATCCATATATTGTTAATAATTACACATTTAAACTACCCGGGAATAGAACTACTTCAGATTTGGGATCCACAGTAGCTAATGCCATTAGAAATAATACGACATTTACAGATTTAGAATTATATTTTATTAGACCTTATGTCCAATCTGTTGATAATGGGGCTACTTGGGCTGATACATATAGCAAATCTCTTAGATTATCAGATTTACCAACATACACACCATCTGATTTTAATATAAGTGGGGCCACACTAAGTAAATTTAATATATTTCCATTTATCGTTGTATTTAATTATAATAATACGATAACAGCATCTGGATTATATGTTGATTATTTTCAGCTAAAAAATAAAGATCCAAATATTAGAAATAATGTATATCCACAAACATCAGATGTTTGGAAATATTTTTGTAGATTTATGCCGACTAAAATGTTTAACCCATATTCATTAAAAAGATTTGATGTAACATTATCAGATACGGCAAATGTAATTAGATCGACTTTTGGTGAGTGGATGTATGGAATGCTAATGGGTAGCTATAAAGCATATAACATGGAAACATTGTATTGCGGAAATGATACAAATTCACCGCAAGTATATGTATTCACATTAATGGATTATAAATCATACTTTATCCAAAGTCACATAAATCAAAATAAAGTAATTAATCCACACGGTGCACCAATTACCGAATTTAATCCATTAGACGCGCAGACATGCATCGCTAACCCAGATTGGTGTTATAATGAATATTTGACCTACTTAAATGATCCGAATAATTTTAATACAGCAGGTTATGTTAAAATATGCGATGGGTTATCATTTACTGGAACAAATGCTACAAATATTAAGAATGCGTGTTCTAATAGTTTAGGTATTAATAAATGTAGCGCTGGTGAACTTAGATATAATTCAGTGCCAATTAATGCTACTGGTAGAACTAATGAAGAATATCAAAAATTATGGAACAGTGCTGGATGTACAACTAATGTCAGTGAGCAATATGCTGGCGCATTAACATCACCAAATAAAAAAGATTTGTGGGACTTATATGGATTAGCTGGTGTATCTAGAGATATGGCAGCATATTCCGCATCAACTGAATCAATAAAACGAAAAATGTGCTATGGTTCATCATTTACAAATAAAGAAAATTTTAGTGGTGGTACATGCATAGATATATGCGCGAGTTCAAACATTAGTGCCGATCTTAAAGAAAATTGTCAAAAAGGAACAATAAGTTTTTGCAAAACTGGTGAAAATATATTTACAACCCAATGTGATACATTACTAACAACAATACCAGAATTGAATACATTTAAAACAGATTTTTGTAAAAACAACCCAACTAATTCACGATGCCCACAGCCAACATCATCATCATCAACATCATCAACATCAACAACACCAACATCAACATCATCATCAACACAACCATCATCAACGTCAACAACACAACCATCATCAACGTCAACAACACCAACATCAACTGGATCATCATCAACGCCAACGAGTGGTGCCATTCAATCATCGGATGTTTATAATGATCCAGTTGAATCAAGTTCACAATCTACCGGAACTAGTTCATCACCATCAGCAATTAAAACTACAAATACAACAACTAATCAAGATACTGATTTTTCAGCAGCTCCGGAAGTCCCAGTCACATCAGCAAGTAATGGTTTATCGCAAACAACTATTATATTAATTGTAATTGGTTGTATATTATTTGTTATCTTAGTAGCCGTATTTGGATTTATTAAGATTCGAAAAATGAAATCCGAAAATATTAAATTAACTAAAATTGCTGAAAATAAAATCTCTGATAAAGATCCTGAAATGCCATCTAATAATGTAGATAATTCTACTGAAATGCCATCTAATAATGTAGATAATTCTACTGAAACACCATCTAATAATGTAGATAATTCTACTGAAACACCATCTAATAATGTAGATAATTCTACTGATGCTAATTAATCTAAAGTACTCGTATTAATTACTAATATTTAAAATTATGCATTAATATACTATAATTGATATTAATTACATTATAGTATATATGATTAAAATAATGGATATTATAATTACAAACCGAGGAATTTTAATTAATATTTCTGAATTTGTTAAGTTATTTACCAATGCTCGTTTATTAAAGTTAAAAAAATTCTATACTATTAAAAATAAAAATAAGATTACTAATACATATATTCAAACCCCAATTGCTAGTATTTCTAAATTAGATAATGTAAATTATTTAGAATTACCTAGATTTGTATTATTGGCGCTTTTTAAAAAAAATATGATAAATGTAATTCATAATAAACTTGAAGAAGGTTTAGATATACAATTAAAATATACCGGTAAGTCAACACATAATCAGTTAATTGTTGTTGAGTATTTGTTTAATAAACTATTTCCAAGCCAGGCACAATTTGGATTTAATGGCGCAATATTAAATTTAATTGCTGGATCTGGTAAAACATTTTGCGCAATGGATATTATTGCCAGAGTTAATAAAAAAACATTAATAGTAGTTCCTAACACATATCTATTAGAGCAGTGGATGGAATTATTAACTCAATATTTTCCTAATAATAAGATTGGTTGTTTATATGGTAAAAAGAAACTAGATGGTGATATAATAGTTACAATTATTAATACTGCTGCATCAATTACAACATTTGAAAATAAAAAAGATTCTTATGATTTTGATTACGATATAATGCGTAAAGTTGGCTTAGTTATTTTTGATGAGATTCATTTATTTGTATCAAAAGAATATAAAAAAATTTATAAAAGATTATATTCAAAAATAACAATTGGCTTATCGGCCACCCCAACTAGAGAAGATAATTTACATAGAATTGCTGAATTGAACGTTGGTCCAATTATTAATGCTGAAGAATTAGATGGATATCAAAAAAATAATGTTAAATTTACATCAACTGTGAATTTAATAAAATATAGATGTAAGCCAGAAAATGCTATATATAGATTACGCGAAGATGGTATTTTAGATTATCAACATCTGTTAGAACAAATATTAAACGATCCAGATAGAAATGATCTTATTATTTCTAAGATATTTGAAATGATTCAAAATAAAGAATCACATGTATTCATTTTTTCTGAACGACGCGCACATTTAGAATTACTTTATGAATTGTTGCAGGATAAAGTGTCTGAATCGGAAATTAGTTTAAATATTGAATTACCAGAAATGAATAAATCCATTATATTATACGGTGGTGTAAAAAATGATACTATCGATAAGGCTAAACAAGTATCAAATGTAATTTTTACAAGTTATGCATTTAGCAGTGTTGGTGTAAGCATTACAAAAATGACTGGATTAATATTATGCACTCCAAGAAAAAAAATAGAATCATTTACTCAAATTGTGGGTCGAATATTTAGATTATCAGATGAAGCGCAAAATGCTAAACATAGATATATTTATGATATTATTGATTATAAATTGCCTATAAAAAATGGATATAGGGAACGCATGAAAGTTTATAAACTAAGAGATTCTGAAATTATTAGTGAAGATGCCTACGCATCTTGAACTTGACTATAATCTTCTTGTTGTACTGATGTTTCAAAACTATCATCACTAGATTGATTTGCTGACATTATTGCTGGGTATTGTTGATTAGCAAATGTAGTATTATCAGTTTGCTCATCGAATTGTTGCGTAATTTGCATTGGTGGCTGCGTTTGCATTGATTGTTGTGCTTGCATTAATTGTTGCGCTTGAAATAATTGTTGTGCTTGCTGTAACCCAGCTTGTTCCGATTGATATGTATTATAAACGGTGGGAGTATTTGCAACAACTACTGGTGCGTTATGTTCAGCTTGTTTTACTTTAGCAAAAATCTCATTATTATATTCAATCGCTGATTTGATTTCATCTAATATTTTTTTTCGCTCATGGTCTTTTCGACTACGTTCTTCACGATCTTTAATAATATCATCGCAATTAACTTTAAAAGGCTCCCCATTATCTTTATACATATAACAAATTTTGTTTACTTTATTATTTTGCATTGCATCATCAAATGACATATATGATTGTTCACCAGGTGTGGTTGGATTATTAATAGTCGGTATTGAATCGGAAGAAAGTGGAGTTTGAATTAATTCTCCTTTACTATTATATTTCTTTTCATATAACGTATCTTTATGAGCACGTCGAATTTCATTACGCTTTTTCAATCGATCACGTTTTTGCGATACATAATCCGTAATATTATCACCTAATACTACATCTAACCATAATATTTTTACAAACCACATTATTATTGTTGAAACTGCCGCTAGTGAGTATGAAATTATAGCACCCATACTTTTGTTATTTTTAATAACTAAAACATTTACTAAAATAACAATTACCCTAATGATAATTATGATCAATAATTTTACATATATTGACATATTGCCAGATGATGTTATTTTTGCTAATTTACTAACGCCCGTACCAAGTGCTTTAGTACCACTTACCGCACCAGTACCAAGTGCTTTAGTACCACTTACTGCACCAGTACCAAGTGCTTTAGTACCTTTAAGCAAATTTTTTCCAAATTTTTTACCTTTACTAAAAAAGCCGGTACGTTTTTTAGTTGACGTATCAACATCAGTTTCCACATTTTTATTATCTTTAACAGTATTTGCAGTCTGTACATCATCAATATTTTCAACTGGTGCTACATTATTTGAATCATTCATATCAGTTTCTGGTAAATTTACAGAAGTTTTTCTAATAGAGTTGATCATATTATTAGTTGCTGTTAAATACCCATTTATTTGTTTAAATAAAAAGATCAAATCTTTATTAGTAGGTAATTGTGGATTTCCATTAATTACGGCTGTCAGTAATTTTGAGGATTCCGATAAACGAGTTGTTGCATCTTGCGATCTTGCGTAATTTGCATCTTTATTAATATTATCTAAAATATAATCTAAGCTTTTTAAAATAGTTGTTAAATGTGTAGTTGGTGTAGGATATTTAGATTGAATATAGCTTACTTTATAAGTAAAATTATAAATAGCCTTTCGAAGTTTTGTAATATTCTCATTTGGTTTACGTTTGAATCTATCCATCCAAGCACCTCCATGTAACATACTATCATTTACACTAGCCATAATTTCTTAATTTGAAATATATATTAAATGTACTATATTAATTAATATAAGATTAGTAAAATTGATTAAATAATTACAATATATTATATTAACGATGATTAGCATTGAATTAATTAATATGATTTCATATGATTTTGAAACTAATGATTTGTCAAATATTAAAATAATGTATATTGATGATCACGATAATATCAATTTAAGATCATTGATGGTACAAGATTCTATCTTACCAATTATGAATAATGATTGGCGATTAATAGTTGAATATATCAATGAATCTAAACAAAGTAGTATCATCCATATTCATAAAAATACCAATATCATTATGCTAATGAATATGTTAAGCAAAATTTATAAACAAGGATCTTTTGATGGTATTGAACATATAAATGATGATCTTTTTAAAGTTATTATAGAATAAATATATATTCATGAATTAGTGATAAAATGACATCTACATATTGTGCGGACCATTGCCAAAACAATATTGATATTTATATTCATAACAATATTCCATATATTAAGTATTGTTGTTACAAATATTATAATCATATCTATTATGAAATTAATAAAAATCATGTATATAAAAAAAATATTGAACTGAAGACTTTGAGATCATTAATTGTTGTAGATTTTGAATATGAATGGTTTACCACATTTTTGCAAAATAAAATTATAAAATATAAGTATATCCAAACTAAGGCTTTAGATGAACTCGAATATAATTATATGCAACAAAAATATAAAAAAATGAAAACAAAGTATCGCAAATATTATAAACTACATAATAAATTATATATGAAAAACACTTTAGGCTTTATCGACATTGTTTAACATAAAATATTTATTTTTTTTTAATAAGTCGATATTAATTCTATTAAGAAATTTATTTAAAAATTGCGGAGAGACTTTATGATACATTGAAATGCGATCCCAATTTAAATTATTTTGATGTTTTTCAATATATTCATCCGTTAAGTTTTGATACTTATAATTTAAAATTGATAATAATGCAAAATCAGAGGCACGATCGCTCATTATAACTATATAACTATATAACTATATAACTATATAACTATATATTATATATTTTATATCTTATATCTTAAAAAATTGATTTTTTTATTTATTAATAAATACCGTAAGCATGGTTAATCAGCGCATTATTAACAAATATTCAGATGATGAGTTGTTACAAACAAATATTCAAAAAAATATATTTAACAGTCAACTTGAATTGATGAAACATAAAAAATTATTAAATATCTATGATAACCAAGCTATGCTAGGAAAACAAATATTTGATGAATTTACTAATTTACAATTAGCGATTTGTTTAATTATTGCACCAACACAATCAGGGAAAACAGGATCCATGGTATCACTCATATCAGAATTTATTAATAATGATAACATAGATGTTGAAAATATTTATGTTATTACTGGTATATCAAGCATTGAATGGAGAGATCAAACAATTCAACGATTTCCAGAATCTTTAAAAAATAATATTTTGCACAGAAATGATCTAATTGAAAAATTTAAAAATATACAAAATGTATCAAATTCATTAATTATTATTGATGAAATACATTATGCATGTAAAGAAAATCAGGCATTATTTCATTTATTTCAAGACCATGGTTTATTTGATTTGGATATTTTGTATAAACATAATATTAAAATTGTACAATATTCAGCTACACCCGATGGAGTAGTATATGATATTAATAAATGGGAAAATGCTTGTAAAATTATTATTGCTGGTGGTGGTGACAACTATGTTAGTAATAAAATGTTATTAGATCAAGAACAAGTAATTCAATATAAAAATTTACATTCACAACAAGAGCAAGAGTTGTTGCAAAATATTAAAGAGTTAAAATCAGAAATTGATGCATACACAGAGCCAAAATATCACATCATTAGAACAAAATCTGGAAAAGAACAGGGATATACAATTACAAATATTTCATTGCAACTTATACCATCTCATAAATATATCATAAAAACATATGATGGCGATTCTAAATTTGATCTAAATGAATTATTAGCAATTAAACCAAAGAAACATACGTTAATTTTCATTAAAGAAATGTTACGATGTGCAAAAACATTAGATAAACAATACATTGGGATTTTATATGAACGCCATACAAAAGTAGTTAATTCTAGCGCAATAATTCAAGGATTACTTGGTAGAGCTACTGGATATGATTCAAATAAAAATATTAAAATATTTACAGATATCCCTACTATTGAAAATTATAATATATTACTTGATAATAATTTTAATATGGATTTTATTGATAAGTGGCAAACAAACTCAACTACTGCAAAGGGAAAATCAAAAGGAACAATTAATTCCGCTAAAAACTTTAAAGGAGTAAAAACAAAAACTCCAGAAGTTCCTACAAAACCAACAAAAAAAGCAGTTATTAAATTATTTGATATTAAAGCGGATGCTTTGGCATTTATCAAAACTAAATTTGGAGAATCAAGTAAAATGCCAAAAGAACCCACGTTAAATAATCAAGGATTTTATATTTCAACAATTAGAGCTCAGCAAAAAGTCAGATCTGTTCAAGAAATAAAGGATTCTAATATATATGGAGTAGGTGCAGTAATTAAATTTAAATTATATTATGCATATCAAGATATAACAAATAAAGATACTTTAACATATATGGTTTGTTGCCTGGATTAATTATATAATTAAATATATACCATATTATTTTTTTAAAAAAATTGATTAATAATTTATATTATGTATAACTAACCTGCTTAGAAATTTAAATGCAGGAATCAGTCATTGACCCGATTAAACTCATATCTTTTAAATTTACTCAAAAAAATTATAAAATAATATATAAATATCATTATATATTTGGACCAGAGCATTGGGAAGCATTATGCTTTAATGAAACAGCGATACCAATTATTTCACATCATTTAGATAAGTTAAATGATTTGGAATGGTTAAATCTATGTTACAATAAAAAAGCAATTCCAATTATTTCCAAAAATTTAAATAAAATTGGGATTGCTGGTTGGTGGCAATTAGCAAAATTACCAGAAGCAATTTCATTACTTGAGCAAAATTTTCATAAATTAGATAATAATGCAATTAACAATTTACTTACGAACGCAGCTGCTGATCATTTAACAAAAAACATTAGAGCAGAACGAATAAATAAACTAAAAAGAAAAATGGATGACATAAATTATGCATTAAAAAAATTGAAAAGATAGAATTATTATATTTATTAATATTTTTTTTAATCTATAAAGTTTTTGATTTTAATTCACTATCTAATTTCATACGATTTTCAATTTCAGAGTGATACTTACCATGCTTATCAAATACTAGTAAAGTTGGAAATCCATTAATTGTAAAGTTGGGATGTACTAAATTAGCCCAAGCTCGTAAAATATCTTCATTTTCAGTTCCTTCTATATATAATAATTGATAATCAGATATGTCTGTTGCAAATTTATCATACGTAGCAATATAATTTTTACAATGACCGCACCAAGCTTGCTTAACTAAAATAACATAACCAAGCTTGTTAGATTTGTAAATAGGATTACTTAAATCTAAATCTTGTAAAATAAATGCGGTTATTGTGTTAATCGGAGTTGCCATTATTCGTTATAGGATTTATATTAATAGAAACATATAATTTTATATATTCACGAAATTGACACACTATATTTCGTATATATATTACAAATGGCGTCACTCATTAAATCCATTAAGCGGTGGATTTCGCGCAAAAACACCATTTATGTAAGAGTTATTGTCCTAGACAATGATAAGAATGTGATTTGCTACGTTGATAATATAACCAAATATCAACCAAGTAATGATCAAATCTTATCCGTCAGATTATGATAACTTACAAAAAAAAACAATATTGTTCATTAGCGTGGACGATATTTGTTTTTTTTATAGTGACAAATCATTCATATGGATAATATTTTGAGTTTTAAACACATCTAAATAAGAAATTAAATCTTCGTCGCCAATACCTTGATTAATAGATACAAAATTATATTTATTTTTTATGATTGGAATTGGATTATAATTAAATGAAAACATTCCAGTCATAGTAGCTGCATTATATACACGTTTAATACGACTATCGGATGATAAATCATTTACTTTTAATAAACGCTGGTCATCGGATGCCCAATTTGCATAATTTGATGATGCGTTAAATATAGTTGCCAGCTCAGGAGCATTAGTGCCAAATAAAATTAACTTATTTTGAAATTTACGAATTGGTAAATTATTAATAGTACTTGTTGTAGGATCAGATAACTTATAGATCTTATCAGACAACTTATCGGTAAATAATTTTAGAATACGGGCCATATGATCATAATTAGATTGTTGAAATATTTCACAAAATAAAATTAATGGATCTGATGTTTTAAACCCATGCTCAATAATTGTATCTAATGCGGATTCCAATGTAATATATGTAGTAATTAATAGCATATCATTACCGTGAGCAACTACTGGTGTATTGTTATAATTATGTATATCTAGTTCAATACATCGAGCACCTAACTCAAGTGCATTTTGAATTGCATAATTTGAGGCAGTGCCAATATTTTGAGCATATCTAATATATGAATTGTGAGAAGAATTAAAACAAAATTCATTTAATGGAAAATCCAAACGCGTTTCAGAAATTGGGAATTTTTGTAATTTTTTATAATCCGATAATTGGCGAATAGATGCCCAATAATATACACACAATAATAATAGACATAATAATATAAAATATCCTAATAAATATACAGATCTTTGTAAATTACCGGACATTATTTAATTTGGTTTAGTATATGCTATATTAATTATGTAAAATTATATATATATGTTATATTATTCACATTTTTCATTTGGAAATGGTTCTAAGATTCTACCACTAGGATCATTATCTTTTGATAAATGAGAAATATTCATCCACTTTAACCCACGGGCTGTAGAACATGCAATAGATTTATCATTTTGAGCAACAGTTGGTGCAGCAACAGCATCATTAAAACGCTTTGCAAATAATTTACGATATAGATATTGTTCTTTACTAATTGGTGGATTATAAGGATATGTTTTAAATCGACTATTAAATTCAGAATCAGAAATCTGACTTTCGGCATAATGTTTTAAGCTATCAATTAGATTTTCACTTTCAGATGAAATGCCGTCGGAAAATTGTTCTTTCTTACGCCAAAGAATTTCATCAGGAATTAATCTATCAGATGAAAATGCTTTACGTAATATATATTTTTCAATACCATGCGTAGCTGGCATCTTATCGTATGGATTTAAAGTCATTACATAATTTACAAATGGATCATGTAAAAATGGTGGACGAATTTCAATTGTATTACCCATGGCACATTTATGAGAACGAAGATTATCATATAAATGTAAATTATTCATCTTATCAATACCTTCTAATTGAATTTCACGAGCACTTGGAGCATAATGAAAATATGAATAACCAAAAAATTGCTCATCGGAACCTTCGCCAGATAAAATAACTTTTACATTAGTTAGGGTTTTAATTCGATTCATAAGAATATACATCGGAAGAGATGCACGGACAGTAGTAATATCATAAGTTTCAATCATATAAATTACTTCTTCTAAACAACATAATGCCTCGTCAACAGTAAATGTAAAACTAGTATGATCTACTAAATTTCCGAGATATTTAGCAACGCATTCAGCAGCAACTACATCCACTGAATTTTTTAAACCAATTGTAAATGTTTTTAATGGAACTTTACTATAATGCGCAGCAACACCTACTAATAAACTAGAATCTAAGCCGCCAGATAATAAATAACCATGAGGGACATCAGTTAGTGAGCTTTGCGCTAAGACAGCGTCAATAAATAAACCACGTAACTTAACTAAATCAGGTTGCTCATAATTAATTGTATCAATATTAACTGGATTACTCCAATCAGATTTACGATAAGTAATAAAAGTAGAATTTTGTAAAATTTTTCCAGGTGGAAATACATGTACATTAGTGCATAAAGTATCCATTGTTTTTAACTCAGATGAAATTAATAATTCATTATTACTAGTATAACCATAGTACAAACTAGTAATACCAAATGTATCACGAAATGCAATTAATTTATTACTACGAGAATCATAAATTACACCAGAAAACATACCACGTAATTTAGTGATAAAATGAGTACCATACTTTAAATATAATGGAATAATCACTTCACAGTCAGAAGTTGACTTAAATGTTACATCAGGTGATAATAGCTTACGTAACTCAGGATAATTATAAATTTCACCATTAATTACACTATATACACCATTAGAACTAAAGGGTTGATCACCAAGGTGACTTAGATCATTAATTGCCAATCGACGATGGTACATATAACATTTTGAAGTATAAACTACATTACTAATAGTACCGCGATGATCCATCTTAGATGCGCATTGTAAATATAAATCCTTACAACATTTAATAGATTTATGCTCTCGCCATAATACAAAAATACCACACATTATTAATAATTATGTTAAAATTTTATTATATTATATCTATTTACATTAACTCTAATTAATTATTTATTAAACACGCATTTAATATAAATATTTAACTTATATTATAATAACGTACATGTAAAAAAAACATGGATACAAATACAATACAAATTCATTATATCATTATTATAATTATTATAATCGCATTAGTTATAGCTACAATAATAAGTACTATTTTTTATAATATAAATTTAGCAATCGTATTCATTATCATTAATTTAGCGATCATTATTTATATTATCATAAACACTAATGATAATATAAATGACATGGATTATGAACAAGCAGATTATTATATAACAATTCATGATTACCAACATATCATCGATACTATAATCATTAGAGAATTGCAAAATAGAGATTCAGATAATACTACACTATCAATCACGTCATTATAACTTATAAAAATTGATTTTAATTATGATAATCATAACATTAGCCAGACTCATATTAACTATGCCAAAGCACGGACAGAGTAAGCTATCAGCCAGAGAAATGACAAAAATTGTAAATGACTTTTATAAACTTACTGGAGAAAGCCCGGGTTTAAAACATATTCCACATTTACCATTTTCTAAAAAACATGCTATTGATACATTTGGAACGTGGAATAATATGCTAAATACTGCCAATGTGCCTCTTAATAGAAATCCGCTTATTAAAAATTTAAAATGCAAAATGTGTAAAAAAACATTTGATAGACAGCATAAAGAAATTAAAAAAGCAAAATTTAGCTTTTGCGATTCAGCATGCTCAGCTAAATTTTATACAACTGGCCGTAAACATTCAGAAGAAACAAAACGAAAGATTTCTGAAACATTAAAAGCAAGGAGAATCTTTGGAGGAATTACAAAAAAAAAGAAAACTTCAAAAACAGTCACAAACAGTCTTGTCCCATATTATTCAGATAGTGATTAAATATATCTATAAATAATTACATTTATATTTTTTTTATTTAAATTTAT
>JACCDR010130972.1_pt1 | contig 15817 bp, 16 predicted proteins | sample 7446431 | NCBI WGS metagenome assembly JACCDR01 (sample SAMN15323443, study PRJNA562643) | freshwater metagenome | isolation source: river surface water | place: USA:Blue River Watershed | collected 2017-08-17 | reverse complement strand
CCCGCAACAGCGAACGCTGCACACGCGGTGTAGGCGTTGTGCATGCCGAGCGTACCCTTGGTGCGGATGGAGACGCGGGCGACACCGTGGGTCACGGTGTACTCATATCCCACAGGCGCACCATCCTCGTAGATGATGGTCCCCTCTCCTGCCATGTACGGGGACGGCGTCACACGACCGAAACCGATCGCCTGCGCCGATACGCGCTCGACGCGCTCGCGGATGTTCCCGTCGTCGTTATTGAAGATCACGGCACCGCCCTCCTCGAGTGCGTGGACCAATTCCATCTTCTCGTCCATGACTGCTTCAGGCGTCTTGAAATACTCCACATGCACCGGTACGTCTGGGAAACGCGTCAGGACGGCTATGTCTGGCTGTACGAGTGTCGCGAGGCGCTTCATATCGCCTGGACGGTCCACACCCATCTCGAGGACGAGCCACTCCGGGTACTCGCGCGCGAAGAGCGCGATCATGAGCCCTTCCACGATGTTGATGAGCCACCCCACGGGGCTGGACCACGCGTTCGGCAAGCCGAGGATGGTGAGTGGTACGCCGATGTCCGAGTTGAAGCTCTTCTCGCTCTTGCGCGCGCGGACCTTGCCGCGGATGACGGTATAGATGGCGTCTTTCGCGGACGTTTTGCCCACGTTGCCGGTCACCCCGATGACCTTCGGCTTCTTGCGTGAAAGAAGGATCTTCGCCTCAAAGAAGAGGATGCGCTCGATGGCGCGCTTCATGAGTTCTTTCGCCATATGCTGTCCTATTTTGGCACACGAACGGGCTATATAAAACCCCCTCATCGTGCGCCAATGGAGCGATTGGTACGCGGTGCAAAAATTGACAAAGAACTAATAATATTAATTAATGAACCCAGCAGTTCCAGACAACAGGAGGTCACACATTGCTCAATACTTTGTCCGCACAAGAACGCGGCGCCATCGCGATCTACAACCAGAGGGTCCGCGACAAGGACACCGGTGATGAGGCGCTCTGGGTCGATCCATTCACGCGCCACATCTTCGCTACGACGCCTGCGGATGGCGAGGTAGTGGATGTCGGGTGCGGTATCGGCCGTGCCATCCCGATGCTCCCTGACCTGGGCGCATTCAACGGATACTTCGGTATCGATCCGGCAGAAGACCAGATCGCGTACTGCAGGGAGCATTTCCCTGAATTGTCTTTCGAGGTGAATGAGATCCGTCGCATCGGCGCGGCGTACCCCAAGCGCTTCGACGGATTCCTTTGTATCGCCGTCCTCATGCATGTGCCGAGGAGCGATATCGACCTCGCGCTCCGCTCGCTTCGCGCATCGCTGAAAGACGGAGCGAACGGCCTGCTCTCCCTGCCGTATGGCGATACGATGGTTCGCGATAACTGCGTCTTCGGCGTCAACATCACGCTCTACACCATCGACGAGATGTTTTTAGCGTTGAAGCGGAACGGGTTTCAAATCGAGCGGGATCGCATCGACGAGCCGATGTACATTTGTCACGTGACCGCAGTATGACGAAGCCCACCGAGCCATAAGCTCGGTGGTTTTTATATCGCGACATGAGAATCTAGCGATCGGGCGGGACGTTGTAGTAGTTCAAGAGGTAGTGCGACATGTCGATGAACGGCTCGGTGAGCGTCTCCGACGCGTACTGCACATCCTGCGGCTCCACGGTGTAGAGGAAGACGATGAAACGCGGGTCGTACGCCGGGAAATAGCCGAAGAACGAGTGGAGATACTTATCGTCGTAGTAGCCGCCGTCTGGGCTCGCGATTTGCGCTGTACCCGTCTTGGCCGCCACGGTGTAGTGCTCGTTCCGCTTCGCGCCACCGCGGAGCGCGGTGTCCACCACGACGGTGAGCATGCGCGAGATCTCCTCGCTCGTAGCCTCAGAGAACACGCGCTTCGGGTCCGGCTGCGATATTGGTTGTTCGGTGCCGTCTTCCCTGCGGATCTTCTCCACGATGTGCGGGGTCACGAGGAGTCCGCCGTTGCCGAGCGCGGCAAGCGCACGCGTCGCAGATATAGGCGTCATCGCGATGCCTTGTCCGTACGATGCAGTCGCGTACTCAATGTCGCGAGTGGTATCGAGGTTGTCGAGACGGCCATGCGTCTCGTTCGGGAGGTCGATGCCGGTCTCGGTCCCGAGCTCGAGCGCCATGAAGTAGTCGCGGAACGCGGTGCGCCCCATCGTCTTCACGATGAACGCCACTCCTGTGTTGAGCGACTGATTCAGTACTTCCTGCATGGATACGGTCCCGCGGGCGCGCTTATCGAAGTTGCTGATGGTGAAGCCGTCCATATCGAGCGAACCAGGGTCGTAGTAGGTGGTTTGTGCCGTAATTGCACCTGAATCGATTCCGGCCGCTACGGTGAGCGGCTTGATGATGGAGCCGAGCTCATAGAAGTCCTCGATGAGCGGGTTGCGGAAACGCGAGACGTCCACGCCGGTGCGATCGTTCGGGTCGAAGCTCGGTACGATGGACATGGCGAGTATGGCGCCCGTACGCGGATCCATCACGATGCCACCGGTCAGCTTCGAGGAAAGGCGCTCGTGCACTTTCGCTAGCTCGCTGTCGAGCATGCGCGAGACATTTGGCTCGATGGTGGTGATGATGTCCGCTTCGTTTGTTTGCTTAGAATCGAAGGTGAACATGCCGAGGTTGCCGAAAACTTCCGCGAAGAAGTTCACGGCGACGTCGTCCTGGTCGCGGCGGAGGCGGTCATTGTAGTAGCGCTCGAGTCCGTAGCGCCCGATGAGTTCATCGCCATCGTACCCGATGAACCCGACGGCATGCGCCGCGAGGCTTCCGCCCGGGTACACACGCCATTGGTTCTGATAGAGGCGTACGCCGGGGATCTTGAGGGTCTTGATGCGCTCCGCATCCGCCTCGCTCACACGGTCGGCGACCTCCTCGTAGGTGTCGTCGCTCTTGGAAGCGCGTGCGATGAAGACCTCCTTTTCGAGCGGTAGGACCGTCGTGAGGGTCGCGTATACGGCTTCCGGGTCCTGGACCTCTTCTGGGTTCACCGCGAGTATGAACCCGGACTTGAGTGATGCTGCAGGGACCTCCTCCCCGTCCTTTGTGGTGAGGTATATGGTGCCGCGATCGAACATATCGCTTGCGGTGTGCACGTATTGGCGCTTCGCGAGGTCGCGGTATTGCTCGGCATGAAGAATCTGGATCTGGTAGAGCCGCAACACGAGAATAGCGGCAACGAAGAGGATGCCGCCCAGGATGATTCGTATGCGGTTCGTGGTGCTAGCTTTCATCGTTACGCGAGAGTACCACATTCTCGCTCTTCTTCGAGACGTACGTCTTCTCGGGAGCTGTGGTGAAACCGTACGTGCCCATGGAGTCCTCGGTCACGGTGCTCTTCGCCGCGACGTAGCGCGCTTCAAGCTCGGCGATCTTGGTGGCCGTCTCACGGATCTCGTGATCGATCTCTTGGCGCATCACTACGTTTACGATGGAAGCGGAGAGGAAGTACATATAGAGACCGAACGCGAGCATGAAGAACGCGCCTGCGACCATAACAGCCGTACGCTCCCCTGCGTAGAGGGTAGCGGTGGCGGTCATGTGTCGTGTGCGTTTCATATGCGTGTGAAAGTGCGGAGTTTCGCGCTCCGCGCGCGGGGATTCTTCCGGATCTCCTCGGACGATGGCACGATCGGTTTCTTGATCGGGTGGCCCGTGCCGGCCTTCTCTGCTTCTTTGAAGTGCTGTTTGACGATACGGTCCTCGATGCTGTGGAAGGTGATGATGGCGAGCGTTCCTCCCGGAGCGAGCGATGCGATGCTCTGCGCCACGAGGTCCTTGAGCGCGCCGAGTTCGTCGTTCACCGCGATGCGGAGCGCTTGGAAGGTCTTGGTCGCGGGGTGGAGCTTCCCTTTACGTGGGATGGCTCCGAGGACGACGTCCGCGAGCGTCCCGGAGGTCTCGATGCGTTTCTTCGTGCGTGCATCGACGATCGCCCGGGCGATCCGTCGCGAGCTGCGCTCTTCGGCGTAGCCGTAGAGCACGTTCGCGATGTCCTCTTCCTCCCATCCGTTCACGATGTCCATCGCGGTGAATGGGTAGTCGGCGGGGTCGCCGAAGGTCATGAGGAGTGGTTCGTCCCGCTGGAATGAGAACCCGCGACCCAAGAAGCCTTCTGCGGTCTCGAACTGGTTGGTGCTCCAACCCAAGTCCGCGAGGATGCCGTCCGCCGCCTTGATGCCCTCTTCCCTGAGCACGCGTGCGATTTCGCGGAAGTTCGCGCGGCGAACGCGCACCTGCGGTGCGTCCGCGAACTTCTCCGTGAGCATGGCGCATGCCGCCGGGTCGAGGTCGATAGCGACGACAACTCCCTCCTTCCCTACCGCCTCGGCAAGCTTCGCGGTATGCCCGCCCCCGTTCGCGGTGGCATCGACGGTTACGGAGCCGCGCCTCGCATTGAGAGCGCTCACAGCTTCGCCTTCCATGACCGAGATGTGTCCGGACATACGTTTCCTCCGCTACCCGCCTGCCTTCGAGCGCTCGTGGCTCGCGTCGTTCGGTATGCTCCTCTAGAGCACCCCGACCTCGCTGAGCTTCTCCGCGAGCTTGTCTGCTTCACGTTCGATACGACTCTTGTAGTCGCTCCAACGCTTCACATCCCAGATCTCTACCCGATCATGAATCCCGGCGAGGACCACCTTTTGGCCCAGGCCTGCGAATTCCTTCAAGAAATCCGGAATGAGAATTCTCCCTGCTGCGTCTACGTCTACTTCTACTGCCCCAGAGAGGAAGAATCGGTTGAATCCTCTTGTGTCCGCGGCTCCGAATGGCAGACGACCGATCTTTTCAGTGATCGTCTGCCACTCAGATAACGGATATACGAAGAGACAGTTGTCGAGACCGCGAGTAACGACGACGCCCTCCCCAAGCTCTTTCCGCCACTTGGCGGGAAGAGACAGTCGTTTCTTGGGGTCGAGTGTATGCGTGTACTCACCTATGAGCATAAGGTTGGCTCGACTAACCGATATCTTTCCATTTCTGGAATGATACCACTATCTCCCACCACGACTCCAGTATATGACACTTTGACCCACCATCCACCACACTTATCCACACGGCCCACCACTTCCCCTCGCATCGGGGCAAGAAAAAACCGCGGCTCATGTGCCGCGGTCTCCGTCATGTGGGTTGAGTGTTTTGTTCGTGAGCACGACACGCTTCTTCGAACGCTGGCGCCTCCGAGAGCATCCGCAACCGATGGAAGAGCGCCTGCTGTTCCGCGTATATTGCTTTGGCCTCAAACGTGTAGAGACACCACTCATTCGAGTTCGCTACTTGCAAGAGTTCGTGCGCGTTCCTAGCGAGTCGCGCACGAACGGCGTTCTCGTCGATGCCGAGGATCTTCATGGCTTCGGCGGTGTCGTCCGCGAGCTGTTTGCTCATCCAGAACGTGATGAACATACCGGCGCACCCGAGCACGAGCAACAGTGAGAACGAGATGAAACGCAGTTCGGTAACTGGCCCCGGCAAGAGCATCACTGCGACTGCGAGATACGCAGCGAACATGCAGAGGAAGAAGGAGACTTCTATCTTCAGGAAGGCGTCACGAATGTCCATTGAGAGAACTCCTTTGTGTCTGTACTGAAAGGACTATGCCACATGCTCGCAGATATGTCGACTGCTTCGTAGAAGCACGGTCCTGCGGACATAAAAACGCCATGGCTATGCCATGGCGCGTACGAGTGTTGCTGTCGGGCGTTGCCCACCGTTGAGGTGCTTCTCAGCCCGCCACTTGGCGCATGCCTGCTCGATGTGCTCGCCTGTCGTATCCGGCCACATCTGCTCTTGTGGGTCCCACACCGCGCCCTGCGAGAGGAGCGGGAAGAAATCGCCGGTGCGGATGACGGGCCCCGCGGCGTTGTCGACGCCGGTACGAATGGCGACGTCGATCTTCGGGACGTCCGGCGCATCGAACATCGAGCGATAGAGCCAGCAGACGTCGTAGCCTGCTTCCTGCGCCCGCATGATCTCGTTCTCGCCGCTGTAGTTCCAGGCGATCTGGAGCTTCAGCTTGGTGCAGTCGCTGGTCATGTCGACGAGTTCGTGGATCGCCTTCCGAAGTTCGTTCGGGACGCGTTCGTCGTTCATGTCGCCTACGACACGCACGCGCACGTTGTGGTCGCGCAGCTTCGGCCCCAAGCGTTTGGCGAGCATGGTCGCCTCAGCGTTGATGAGGCGCACCTCCATCGCATCGCGATCGTTGTTGTTGATCGCGAAGCCGTACGCGGTGAAGTACTCGATCCTCGTCGCCTTAGCGACGTATTCGACGATGCGCTCAAAGGCGTCCGCACCGGCCTTGTGGCCGTAGATCCGGGGCAGGTTCTGCCGCGTCGCCCACCTGCCGTTCCCGTCCATGATGACCGCCACATGGCGAAGTCTCGGTTGTTCTGCGTGAGCCATAAGCCCTCCTGTATATATGTGCCGTTGAATGTGCTCCTGGTGATGAAAACTACCACGGAAGCGAAAAAGGTGCACCTGAAGCGACGATGCGCGCAAGAAAAAAGCCGCAGCGGTTAGGCTGCGGCCGATGTGTGCGAGGTATCTGGTCGCGTGAAGTCGAGCGGGTCGTCGGCGCGCGGGAGATAGTCGACAAGACGCCCTTGCCCGCGCGTCTTGTGGCCGATGCGTTCGAGTGCGAAGACCAGGAGTTCGAATCTGCGTTCCCAGTGCTCCAGGTTGCCCCCGCGCTTCGCATACTCGAGCGCACGCTTCTCGAGGAAGCGATCCATGCTCCGTTTTCCGCCGAGCGAACACGCGATCATGCGCCATGCCTTGAGGCGTGTGCGACTGCGCATGATCGTCGTGATCATGAAGGCGTCGGTCACGGTGTCGATCGCGAGCGCGAGAAGGAATACAGCGATCGAGCCGAGCAGCGAACCGTTCGCCATGAGTGCAAACGCGATCACGTACCCGAATTTCGAGAGGAACGCGTACCCAATGTAGTGCTCGGCGACGTGCCGACGCGTCCGTGTGATTGCGCTCATTGTTCCCTCCCTATGGTTCGATGTTTGGTTTCGGTCGCGAGATGTGCGACCGCAAGCGTGCGCTCCATGTGTGGCCTCCTATGCTCTGAGACAGATGTGCGTCCCGCTCCTTGAGACGGAGCACGGAGCGTATTCTTTCAGACGTCCTATGCCGACGCGATCTCGGAGAGGCGCTCTGAAACCATGCGACGGTCCAGGGTCGAGAGGAACCATCCGAGCTTCGGGCCGCTGTCCTTCGCGAGGAAGGCGCGGTAGAACGGGGTGAAGAAATCCTTCGGTGCGAGGCCGGACGCCTCCTTGAGTCCGTGGAGCGTAGTGTGGATGGTCTCGCCGTCCCACTGCGGCAACGCGTCGAACGTCGCGACGACGTTCATGAGGGCGGCCTTTTGCGCGTCGGTCACATCGCGTGCGATGTCCGGGGTGGCGTCCTGGAGTTCGAAGCGGAATTGCTCGGGGGCGCAGCGCGCGAGCCAGGTCTTCGCGTACTCGGCGCGGAGCGCGATCTCCGCGCGGTCCGCTTCGGTGAGTGTGCTTCCCTTCATGGTCTCCACTTCTTTCTCGGTATCCAAGTGCGGCATCTGCACTAAGAACGCGATCTGCGAGAAGCGCGGCAGGAAGCGCTTCGCCAGGTGCGTCTCGTCGCCGGGGATGTGGCACTTCTCGAAGACGCGCGTGTCGTCATCAGCTTCGCTACCTTCCTTCATCGTCCAGTATTTCACGGCGATCTTATCGTAGTGATCGAAGAGGAGCGGGATGGTATCTCCTTCAGGGTCGATGTTGATCTGCTTGCCGATGTCGCTCTTGATGAGGAGGAGGCGGAGGATATGCGTGGGGATGAGGTCCGCGATCTCGCGCGCCGATGCGCCCGCGCCCTTAGACGACGACATCTTCGCGCCGCCAACCAAGAAGAACTCGTTCGCGACGCCGTACGGCGGTTCGTACCCGCACACTTCGCGCGCGCTGCGGTCCGCGACCTGGCGCGAGCCGCCCTTCGTGTAGTGGTCCTTCCCTGCGCCTTCGAAGTGCACGCCGTTCACGACGAACTTCGCCGCCCAGTCCACCTTCCACTGGAACTTCGCGCGTCCATCGAACGGCGAGACGCGCCCCGTGTGGCCGCAGCCCTTTGCCCATTCCACTGCATCGACACGGCAGACGTAGTCCGCCATCTCTCCATCGAAATGGGTGATAGCTGTCGTTGAGAGCTTCCCGCACTGTTCGCACACGACCGTGAGCGGTACCCATCCCTCTGGTTTCTCGCTCCCCGATTCCTCTTTGTAGATTGTTCGTATGAGGTCACGCTTCTCGATCGCGATGCGGATGAGGTCGTTCATGCGGCCGGAGCGATAGAGTTCGCTCGCGCGATAGATGCGCGGAATGAACCCGGTCTCCTCCATGACACCGAGGTATTCGCGCCCATAGTACTCGGCAAAATTCGCCGCGGTACCGTCCGGTGACGGGATATCGCAGAGCGGGGTGCCCATGTAGGGCTCGAAGGTCGCTTTGTCTAAATAGGTCGGGAGGCCATCCATAGCGTCGAAGTCGTTGATCTCGAAGAGAAACGTCGCAGGTACCCCGCGCTCTTTGAGCACTTCGTATACGAGCGCGTGAAGCGACGCCGAGCGAAGCGAGCCCACGTGCACCCGCCCCGAGGCTGTCTTCTCGTCGCGTACGATAAGAGGCGCGCCGGAATCGACGACCGCCTTCTTGCGAGCCAGAAGCTCGTCCACCGCCTTGTCTGCCCAGAACATGTCCCTATCCTAACGGAAGTGCCTCAAAACACAAAACCGGGCGCCAAAAGAAAAACCGGGCGCGTTACGTCCGGTTCCTGTCTCTGAGCACGAGCTCGAAGAGGTTCGTTTTCGGTTGGGTGAACCCTAAGCACTCGTACAGGCGGTGTGCTGCGATGCGCGCGTCGTTGCTTGTGAGCGACACACGCGAGACACCGCTCTGTCTCGCGATGGCGAGGAGTTTCGTGACGAGCCCCTTCGCGATACCACGCCTCTGGTGATCCCTACGCACCACCACGGTCTCGAGCGTGCCAACGCGTTCGCCATTGACGCGATATGAACGCGTAAGCATGGCCATGCCGAGTATGCAGCCGTCGTCTTCATCCTCCGCGATCGCGAGGAGGCTCGTCTCGTCTGCGATGGAGTTGTGGAGCGTCTCACGCGTGATCCTCGCGAGCGATGGATTGAGTTCATCGAGGAGCTCGTTCATCTGCACGATAGTGTCGTCGGTGACGCTGTGCATGGCCGTCGGATGCAGTATGCGAATGGATGCCACTGTAGTGGTGCTCCTCTAGAATAGAACTTGTTTGCGCACGACTATAGCACCATCGAACGCGAACGAAAACCCCGCGAGCCTTCACTCGCGGGGTTTTCGTTCCTGTGTTCCCTACTTGATCTCGAGAACCTTGTAGTTCTGTTTGCCGTTCGGTGTGTTGAAGGTGAACGAGTCGCCCTTCGCCTTGCCCATGAGCGCCTCGCCGAGCGGCGAGAGGTACGAGAGCTTGTGCTCGTGGATGTTCGCCTCTTCGCTGCCAACGATCGTGTAGGTGCGGCTGTCCTTCTCACCCTGCTTCTGGATGGTCACGGAGTTGCCCAAGCCCACGACCTCGCCACGCTTGGTGGTGGAGACGATCTTCGCGGTCTTGATGACACCCTCGAGGTGCGTGATTCGCTCCTCGATAGCTGCCTGCATGTCGCGTGCCTCCTGGTACTCTGCGTTCTCGGAGAGGTCTCCGAGTGAGCGCGCGTACTCGAGGGATTCAGCGACCTCCTTGCGTCGGACGGTCTTCAGGTGCTCGAGCTCCTTCTTGAGCTCCTCGAACTTCTCCGGCGTCAAGAATGCGTTATCAGTCATGTGTGTTATGTTTCGGCCCCATTATACGTGCCACCGGTGCGCCGTCAACGCAAAAGAAAATGGCTTCATTCAATCACTCTTCGTTCGGATGCAGATAGTCCGGTGCGTTCAAGGCGACCCAATCGAGGAATTGGTTGAAGGCGGGCGATGAACCGAAGAGGTTCGCGCGCGGACCGTGCTCCATGAGGAAGATGAACGCGTACTTCGGTTCCTCGTACGGATAGAAGCCCGTCACCCACGAGTTCACGTACGCTTTCGATGCGCCGAGCTCCGCGGTGCCCGTCTTCGCGGCGATGACCGCGTCTTTCCTGTTCAGGGTGCGTGCCGTACCGTCGAGCACGGCTTCGCGCATGCCTTCCACGATGGTGCGGCGATGCTCAGGAGGAAGTTCCACCTGTGTGGTGGTGCCGATGGGCTGGTCGGTCTTCAGGATGGTCGGCGTGAGGAGCGTGCCGCCATTCGCGATCGCTGCGTACGCGCGCAGCATGGCGAGTGGCGTGGTTTGGAATCCGAACTGCCCGATCGAGGTGAGGTACGTGTCGCCCAGGCGCCAGTCATCATCGAACGTCGTTCTCTTCCACTCGGGATTTGGCACGATGCCCTCTACTTCTCCAGGAAGTTCTATGCCGGTCGAGGAGCCGATGCCGAAGCCGGTGAGGAAATCATGTATGCGGGTGATACCGATGCCTTTTTGTCCTTCGAAGCCGCCACCGACGATGTAGAAGTAGATGTTCGAGGATACCGCGATGGCGCGACGCATGTCGACCTCGCCGTGCGCCTTCCAGTCCGTGAAGACGGACGGCTTGTCCGGTGAATACGGATTCGGTATCACGAGCCTGCCCGAACTGAAGAAATCCGTCGCGGGCGATACAGTGCCGTCGCGGAGCGCAGCGAGCGCGATGAACGGCTTGACGATGGACCCCGGCGTGTACAAGCCGGAGATGATCTTGTTCAAGAACGGGAGACGCTGATCCTCGTTCCATGCCCGTATGGTCTCTTCGTCCTCTCCTTGCACCATCACGTTCGGGTCGAATGCAGGATAGCTCGCCATCGCGATGACCTCGCCCGTCTGCACATCCATGATAGCCGCGGCTCCCGAGCGGAACCCGCGCGTGATGGTCGTAGTCGCTATCTGGTCGTAGAGCGCTTCAGTGAGGCGAGCATCGAGCGAGAGCGTCACTGTCTCGCCCGGTACTGGCGCGTGCACGATATGACCCGAGACCGGTTCTCCACGCGCATCTACCTCGAGAAGCTGTTCGCCGTTCGTGCCTTCGAGCACCGCATCGAAAGCCTCTTCTGCACCGCCACGACCGATGTACTCGGTACGGAAATAGAACCCGGAGCGGTCCTTGCGTGGATAGCTCACGTACCCGACGATAGGCCCGATACCGCGCGACGTCGCGTACGCCCGCTCCGAGAACGCCGCACCCGTTTCCGACCGGACGTTCCAGGCGAGCGGCATACCGGTCCTGTCCACGATAGCTCCGCGCTCAGCGAAGATGATGGTGGTATCCAAACGATTGGTCTCGCTCCGCGCACGGTATTCTTCACCCTTCACGATTTGGAGCATGAACAGTTGTCCTGTGAAGACCGCGACGATAAGGAAGAACACACCACCGACCGCGTACACGCTCATGCGCGAGAGCGGCGATTCGAGGCGTCCTTCCAGTCGCCCGGTGTTGAACGCAGGTTTGTTCGCCGAATCAGCGAGGATGTGATCCAGTTCGATCTCGGCTATACGTGTGCGTCTACGGAACAGTCTCATGCATCAGTTGGTTACGAGAGGCTCCATGATTCGTGACGGTCGGTCTGGATGAGTGGCTTCAGGCCCCAGACGAAAATGAGCATACCCATGAGTGCGATCGAGTAGGCTGCGTGCATCGGGAGCCACGCGCCGCTGTACCCGAAGTACGCATCGAGCATGAAGCCAAGGGCGATGAGTTCAATGCCTTCGTAGAAGAAGGCATAGAGGAGCGTCGCCATCATGAACACCGGCCACGGGGCGCTGAGGCCAAGCATGAGGAGTGCGATGCATGAGGTGGTGCGAATCATGGCGATGAGCTAGCGGTAGACGAAGCGAAGTCTTCAGGAAGGATGAACAGCGGGACGGTCGATGTCGCGAATCGATCGATAGCAGTGCGGATATCCTCAGACGAAGGTATATCGTATGGCTCGCGATCCACCGAGACGAACCGGAGCGAGCGAAGCGATGACGATGACGTGACTGCGGCGAGTACGCCGGGTTCCGCAGGGTCGCTCCACGTGCGCGCTACGGTTCCGACGAGCTCGCCCGAGATCGTCGGCATGATGAAGGCGTCTCCTGGCGCGACGGTGCTTCCGTGCGGCATCTGCACCATGAGCGCGTCTCCACCGAGCCCTGTCGCGCGCGCGAAGACGCGTTCGCGGGGAGAGTAGACAGCGCTCTCAACGCCCGGCGTCGTGAACAGCATGACCACCGCCGTCGTGAAACGCACAGACGCGATGCTTCCGAGCGGACGACCCGTATCGGAGAACACGAGTGCGCCTTCCTTCACTCCTTCACGCTCACCCGCATCGATGACGATGGTGTCGTACGGTGTCTCGTTCGGAACAGAGAGTACGCCAGCGACGATGCGGTCGCGCGCGCTCGTTTGACGCATCTCATGTATCACCTCGTAGTCGGGGATAGAGGCGATCAGGTACTCTCGCTCCGTGCGGAGTCGCTCGGCTTCGGCGCGCGCCTGGTCGCGTTCGTCGCGAACAGCGTTGAAACCAGCGAAGCGATCGGCGATCCACGAGCCGCCGTACGATGCGTCATCTTCGACCGTTCTCATGAACGAGTCGAACGGAGAGAAGATGCCGCCGATGCCGAAGAATGGCGTTTGCAGCATAAGGACAGCAATCACGCCTGCGGTGATGATGAGCGCGAGTCGCCTCCTGCTGCTAGATCGTCGGTGAGAAATCATCCTCGTTCTTGATCAAGATATCGCGATAGGTCTCGACGTTCTCAAGTACGATTCCTGCGCCGCGCACAACAGCCGTGAGCGGATCCGGTACGACGATGACAGGAACCTGGAGGACCTCCTCGAGGAGCGCTGCTGCGCCAGGTATGAGCGCGCCACCTCCCGAGAGGTAGATGCCGCGTTGCATGACATCAGCGAGCACTTCAGGCGGCGTCTTCTCGAGCACATCGCGGACAGCTTCTATGATGGAGTCGATCGAGTGCGAGATCGCGTCGCGCACATCGCTCTCGGTGATGACCACTTCGCGCGGGAGACCTGTCACCACGTCGCGGCCGCGCACCACCGCTTCCCTGCCTGGGGTACCGCTCGCGATCGAAGCCAGGGTGACCTTCACGTCCTCAGCGGTCTTCTCGCCGATCAGTACTTTGAATTGGTCGCGGATGTACGAGACGATGTCGGCGTTCAGACGATCTCCGGCGATGCGGAGATTCTTCGCGGTGACAATGCCCGAGAGCGAGATGACGGCGATGTCGGTCGTGCCGCCACCGATGTCGATGATCATGCTCCCCACCGGTTTGGTGATGGGAAGCTTCGCGCCGATCGCCGCTGCCATAGGCTCTTCGATCAGGAACACATCGCGCGCGCCTGCATTCCGTGCCGCGTCTCGCGCCGCGCGCATCTCCACGTTCGTGATACCAGACGGCACGCCGATGATGACGCGTGGCGCGATGATCATGCGGGTGGTCGCGCGGACTTTGCCGATCAAGTACGCGAGGATCTCCTCGGTGACCTCGAAGTCGGAAATGACGCCATCTACGAGCGGACGCACGACATCGATGTGCGCCGGTGCGCGCCCGAGCATGTTCTTCGCGTCACGTCCCACGGCGACGAGTTGGCCGGTCTTGCGGTTGATCGCGGCGATGGTGGGTTCGTTTATCACGATACCCTTCCCCTTCTGGTACACGAGCGTGTTCGCCGTACCCAAATCGATCGCGATATCCGTCGCGAGTAAATCGAACGCTCGTTCGAGCAGTTGTTTGAATCGTTCAGCCATGCGTAATCAATCCTCCTCGTCAGGAGTGAACATTCCCAAGAGTTCCGCTTCTGACACCTTCTTCATCTCGCCGGTCTTCCGCTCTACGACCTCGAACGTCCCCTCTTCCTTGCCGCGGGACGACGCGACGACGCGGTACGGCATGCCGAGTAGGTCCGCGTCGGCGAACTTCTCGCCCGCGCGAAGGTCGCGATCGTCGTAGAGAACGCGCACACCGCGTTCTGTGAGCGATGCGTAGATGCCATCCGCCCATTCGCGCGTCGCGGCGTCATCGAGATTCAACCCGACCACGTGCACCAGGTACGGCGCGATGCTCGCAGGCCACACGATGCCCTTTTCGTCGGAGAGCGCCTCGACCACGGTGCCCATGAGTCGGCCAGGACCGATGCCGTAGGAGCCCATTACGACCGGTACCGATTCACCTGCTTCGTTCTTGTACTGCAATCCGAGCGCCGCGGAGTACTTCGTGCCGAGCGGGAAGATGTTACCGACCTCGATGGATTTCTTCTGGACGAGATTCGATTCGTCGATACCGAGGTCTGCGAGTACCTCCGGCGTCTTCACCTCCTCGTTCAGTGCGATACCCTTCTCCTCATCGATATAGATGATGTCTTCACCTGCGTCTGATACTGTCTGGAACTCATCGCTGAACTTTGAGAATGAACCACCTGATGCGAAGGTGCGGTAGGTGATGTCGCCCAAGCCCACCTTCTTGAAGATGGAGAGGTATGCCTCTGCGCATCGCTCGTAGAACTCGCGGAATTCTTCTTCGTTTCGAGAGAACGAATAGAGGTCCTTCATGATGAACTCGCGCGTGCGCATGATGCCCGACTTTGCGCGCGTCTCGTTGCGGAACTTCGTCTGGAACTGATAGACGTACTTCGGGAGGTCTTTGTATGACGCAATATACTGCGTCATGAGTTTCGTGAGTGGCTCCTCGTGCGTGTTGCCGAAACCGATTTCGCCACCCGCTTTGAGTTGTGACTTAAACCAGATATCGACGACATCGTCGTTCCACCGGCCGCTCACCCTCCACACCTCTGGGTCTTGGAGTGCGGTCATAGTTACTTCCTGGCCGCCAAGCGCATTCATTTCCTCGCGAATGACGCGAATGATGTTGTTGAACACCGTAAGACCGAGTGGAAGGTACACGTACGCGCCAGCCATCTCTTTGTAGATGTAGCCACCGCGAATGAGGAGCTGTGCGTTCTTCGAAACCTCGTCGGACGGAGCTTCCTTTCGTGTCTTCGTGAAGAGGCGTGATTGACGCATAGGTGTATAGGTAAATAATCGTGCCCGTACATTGTACGCGCACGAGGGTAAAGTTCAAAATTACGACGAAATCAAACGCGTCCCGACACCTACCGAACAATCCTGAGTACGTCACCAACAGTAACGGCGACCATGAGGAGCATAAGGAAGGTAAGACCCGGCAGTGTCATGCGTGAAATGAAGGTCTGGTTCAGAGGGCGGCGAATGAGTGCTGCGATTGCGACTACAATGAGACGGCCACCGTCGAGCGCTGGAATTGGGAGGAGGTTGATGACCGCGAGGTTCAAGGAAATGAACGCGGTGAAGGTCATGAGCGCAGTAAGACCGAAGCGGGATGCATCACCTACCATGCCAGCAATACCTATTGGTCCGGTCACGTCCTGCATGCTCGCGTCTCCCTTCACGGCCTGTTTCAGAAGCATCCACACTCCTTGAGTGATGCGGACGAGGCCACTCCAGGTGTCCTCAGCACCCATGACGATTGCGGTCGTGACTGGGTATTGGCGCATTTCTATGAGTCCTGTGACGAATCCAACGCGCGGACGCGCCTCTTCCCCATTCACCTCAATCGTTCGTGGAGTAAGTTCCACACGCGCCGTTTCCTCGGCGCGTTCGTACGTGAGGTTGAGGGTCTGTCCTTCACGTTCAGATATGACCGATGCGATACCACT